>Ga0196901_1001872_pt1 | contig 10376 bp, 8 predicted proteins | sample CB_VirMetaG_FD_169099 | JGI IMG/M metagenome (GOLD analysis project Ga0196901, IMG submission 169099) | Freshwater to marine saline gradient viral communities from Chesapeake Bay - CB_1504_1 Viral MetaG (v3) (version 3) | ecosystem: Environmental > Aquatic > Marine > Coastal | place: USA... | reverse complement strand
CTGTCGGGGCGGTATATATGCTGCCACCTGCGTTAAGTATCGTAGCATCTGTCGTATTTAACTGAAGCCTATAGTTTTCTGGATTTACGCCACCGTTCAAATTGCGGTGATACACAGCCCAGCTTGAAGTCAGGCTAGTGTTTTTAATAATAATAGTTCCAACTTCACACCCAAGATTATGCGGCAAAGCTCTACCAATCGTCCCATCCCCAGTATAAGTCACCACATCAAAAAAGCGTGGGGCTTTGCGGAAGGTCCATGAGGCGTAATTTTGCCCGCTTTGATTAACAATAAAGTTAGACCCTAACCTAAAACCATCACTATTAAAGCTCTCAAAGTTGCTGCTTACGCCAGTTGTTTGTGCATCTGTGCGGTTTGGAGACAGCCGACTGTCAACACCCCTTTCTGTATCCCACGCATAATGATTGCCTGTAGTAGCATCGGTTCTAGCCTTAAACCAAACCAACCCACCCTCACCAGCAAGGTCAATCCCGTTGGTGATCGTCCGCGAAGAACCTGTGCCAGTGTACAAGTAAGTAGAGAACACCTCCTCGATAGCAGTCTCAAGCCCACCACCACCAGCAGAACCAGCCGCAGCCTGCAACATCTTTTTCTTAGTAGCCATTACTTATAGCCTCTTATTATGCAGGAGTTGCAAGACCCAAACCAGCGGTGAACCCATACCAGTTGGTCCCACCATCACGGGTAGTGAATACGAATACGTCTACAGCAGATGCCGTGGCAGTGAGTGTAGGTGCGGTAGCAGCAGGGAAGTCTACGCTTGTAGGCCATGTAACAGTGTAACCAGAGGCACCAGCATCTTGTACAATCTCAATGGTCATTGTGTAACCAGTGCCAGTAGCAGGAGGGTTGCTAAATGTGAACGTAGTGTTCTCAGTCAGCGTATGCATAAAGGTGTTACCAGTTTCACAGTTGACCGTTGTAGCATTGGTTGTTGATGTAACCGCAGAGTAGGCCTCGTTGTAGCTGTTGGCTTTGAACTCAGCAGTGACAGTCTGGTTGGTAGTGAATGTTTGCTCTACATCCAGCTTAGCAGTATCAGCATCATAGCCTTGGATTGTGACACCAATATCTGCGGTAGCTGCCTTAGCATTCAACTGTGTTTGGAGAGAGGATGTGACACCATCAATATAGTTAAGCTCTGCAGTAGTAGCAGTAACACCATCAAGAATATTAACCTCTTCTGGAGTAACTGTCAAGCCATTAATGTCAGCCACGTCAATGGTGCCATCAGCAAGAGGGTTTCCTGCTGATACGAAGTTTGCTAGATCACGAGCTTTAGTCATTTACAAACCCCCTTATGCTGACAAGTATTCAACGAAGATGATACCGGGACCGCCAAGACCCCCAGAGAGTGTGACTGACCCAAAGCCACCGGGTGCATCATAGTTTATAACTTGAGTCCCAGCAAAGCCAGCGCCACCACCGCCACCCCAACCACCATTACCTCCGGGCCTACTATCACCGCCAGCACCTCCACCGCCAAATGGCCCACCATCTTGGCCTGAAAAAAGGCCGTCAGCTCTAAAAGATGCAGAGGCACCACCACCACCAATCCCAGCAGGTTCGCTAGAGGCGCTTTTACCTGATGAAGTAAATAAAATTTGAGTGGTCCCACCCTTACCAAAATCTGGTATAAACCTAAATAGGTTCTTGCAAGTCTCTGGTTTTGAAATTAAGGCTGGCCCACCCCTAAACACAACATCCACATTTGTGCCCCGATAGTTATCATCGCTGGGAGTTAAGGATGGCCCACCAGAACCACCACCACCAGAGCCTCCACCTTGGCCTGTACTTATACCGTATACACTCGCACTGCGCCCACCAACACCAGCACCACCTGTCGTAAGGTGATTTGTAGACGAGCTAGTGGTTACATTCCCACTAGAATAACCGGTGCCACCGTCTAACTCAAAAATACCTACAGCGCCGCCGCCTGTTCTTTGGTTGCCGCTAGCTCGTGAACCTGCTGACCCTCCCGTCACGTTGACGTCCCCGCCAGATGCTGTGCCACCTGTGGGGCTAATGTCGGTCCCTGCAGAACCACCACTACCTCCGTTTGCAGTCAAGGTAATCGAGGAGCTATTAGTAAAGCTTGAAGAAAGCCCAGCTTGACTGCTTGACCTACCCCCACGTCCGGTAGTGTAGGTAAAAGTATCTCCAGAGACTACATCAAAAATTTTACGTGTATATCCACCTGCTGCACCTCCGGTACCATCATTACTGCTAATACCAGCACCACCGCCACCTATAACATGAACACAGACTTGTCCATCCAAATCAGCAACCCATGTCCCGCTGAAAGCAGTAAGTGCAAAGTGTGGTAGAAAGACACCACCGCCACCGCCACCAAAGAAAGAAGTAAGAGTACCCATGATTTAAGTCCTTTAAGAGAATGCCCAGCCGACAGTTGCGTCAACGTAGCGTAAGTAGATCACTGCGTAAGCTGAGTCAACCGTCAAGTCTTCCGCAACACTCATGATATTGCTACCGTTACGTGCAACAACACAGTCTACGTTACCTGCAACTTCACTGAGACGAACCTCATCACCAACGCTAGGGGATGCAGGAAGTGTGAGCGTAAGTGTTGCACCATTAAGATAGTAGTGATTGTTCTTGGTAGCAGCAGTGCTAGTAGTAATTACGTTAGTTGTGAAACCAGCCTGAAGAGCGTTAAGCTGTGTTTGGATTGCAGAGGTGACACCATCAAGATACCCAACCTCAGTAGCATCAACACTCGCAGGCCACGTTGGCAGGTTAGCATCATAGCCTTGAACAGTGACACCGATATCAGCATCATTAAGCAGTGTAGCGTCAAAAGCCTGTACATCTGTACCAATAACCAGACCAAGGTTTGTACGAGCTGTAGCAGCACTTCCCAGATCAGACAGATTGTTTGTAACACGCAGGTAACGAGCATCAGCCTGAGCTTGAGTGTAAGTGTTAGCGATATTAAACGCACCATAGGCTACGATATCAACCGTATCACCTACAGTAGCACCCGTTGCCAGCACAACAGACAGGCCGTCAGTAGCAGTGTAGTCCGTACCAGCAATAAGCTTCACACCGTTCAGATAGACATCGACAAAGCCTACGTCATAAGTAGAGGCGAAAGAAGTCTGACCACTAGTAGCAGTATAGACATTACGCTCAGCAGTACCATTAACCGCAGAACCTGCATCAACCCAGACAGACCCATCATAAACCTTCATCAGGTTGGCGGTAGTGTCGAAGTACAGTGCGCCAGTAATTAGTGGGTCACCGTCATTGTCTGTCGCTGGGCCAGAGGCTTTGGCACCAAGATAACGATCATCAAAGCTATCATAAGAAGCGGCAGCAGCACTAGCAGAGTTTCCTGCATTAGTTTCACTTGTAGCAGCATTAGACTCAGAGGTAGCAGCGTTAGCAGCACTTGTAGCAGCAGCAGTTGCACTACCTAGAATACTATCAACATATACCTTCGTTGTCAAGTCTGCATTGTCTGTAGGGGTATAAGTAGTTGTAACTTTGTTTGCACCCATGTCAATAGCACCAGTCATGGTACCACCAGACAGGCTCAGCTTGGTTGCATCTTGAGTATCTACGTAGAACTTAGTTGCAGCATCTTGATTGGCAGTTGGATCACCAAGGCCAGTGATCTTGCTTGTACCCATTGCAATTGGGCCAGACATCGTACCACCAGCCAAAGGAAGCTTAGTGGCAATGCTGTTTGTAATTGTAGTGCTGAAGTTAGCATCATCACCAAGGGCAGCAGCAAGCTCATTAAGTGTATCAAGTGCAGCAGGGGCAGCATCAATCAAACCACTGACAGCAGTATCTACGTAACCCTTAGTGGCAGCATCACCAGCATTGACAGGGGTTGTCAGGTTTGTAATAGTAGCAGAGGTACCTGCATTCATGTTCAATGTGCCATTGATAGTCACATCGTTAAACGAGGAAGTACCTGTTGTTGCAGTAACGTTACCAGTCAGGTTACCAGCAACATTGCCAGTGACATTACCCGTAAGGTTACCCGTTACGTTACCAGTTACAGCACCTGTAAGGGGTCCAGTAAAGCCAGTGTTAGCTGTGATAGTTGTACCAGTAATAGCAGCAGCAGATGCACCACCGATAACCGAAGCATCAATTGTACCACCGTTAATATCAGCAGTAGCTAGAGTGGCCTGACCAGAAGTAGTGATAGTTGTAAAGCTACCAGCAGCAGCACTCGTTGCACCAATGACAGTACCGTCAATAGCACCACCATTGATATCTACGGTAGCATGAGTAGATGTACCAGTCGAGGTAAGGTTGGTAAATACACCCGTAGAGGCGCTAGAAGCACCGATAGCTGTACCATCAATAGCACCAGCGTTGATATCTACTGTAGCAATTGTAGCAGAGCCGACAACACCGAGGTTACCAGAGGCATTGATGTTGGACACAGCAGTTGTGCCTGTGACACCCAGAGTGCCCCCTACGGTGGCGTTGCCGGAGACAGCAGCAGCATCAGCAAGAAGGTTGTCAATGTTAGCTGTACCGTCAACGTAGAGGTTACGCCACTCGTTTGTGACAGTACCTAGGTCATAGGTGTCATCTGTTGTAGGAGCAAGGTTAGAGCTGATCGTGTTAAGGGTTGTAGCACCAGTAACATCGAGAGTACCTGCAATGGTAGCATCCTCATCAACAGTCAGTGTGTCGATCTTAGCAATGCCATCAATGAACAGGTTCTTAAATTCAAGAGTGCTAGTACCAAGATCAATATCGTTATCTGTGACAGGTACAATCACACCGTCTTGGATACGGAGCTGCTCTACAGGGGCACCACTTACTTCAACAAAGACACTAATACGGTTATTTGCTGTATCTACTACAACCTTGTTGTTGCCATCCAGATCAGCGATCAGGGGTACATAGGCACCCTCACCCGTAGTGCCGTCGTGCTTGTGACCAGTGCCAATAGCAAAAGCATCACGCAGTGCGTTGAACTCAGCGTTGACTGGTGCAGCTTTAATAACTGCGTTAGCAATAATGTCTGCAACTGATTGACGGGTATAACCGCTCATCTTCGATCTCCAATTCCGTAGGTCACAACAATGCCTTGGATGCTGTGTGACGCACTTGTGTCGTTTGTAACATATTTAAAAGAGACCGCCCTGCCTGACCCAGAGATGTTAGTTCTCTTTACAGGGGAGGGGTTACCGTCATAGATAGCAGTACTGTCATATAGAGCCTCGTTGTAGTAGGCTGCAGCCCCAGCAGTGGTCAGTGTAAAGTTATTTGGGTTGAGGGTGTTGAAGTCCTCGTAGTCATACAAGGCAGAGAGAACGATAGTGTTGTCCCCCTCAGACCGAAGATAGGTACTAACCGTGTAGATAATCTTTCTAACTTCTGGGTCTTGCATGTGCAAGTATGGAGTCTGGTAAACACTGAAGATTGGGTTTACATCGAAAGCATTACCACGCTCTTGTCTGTGAACCTTACCAGTAGAGTCACCGTGAATTACGAACTCGTTCTGACCGATGTAGCCACTGTCTGCACAGGTTGCCTCAATACCGAGTATCTGTCCGTATTCGAACTGAAGACCACCCTCTACTTGACGGAAGCCACCGATAATCCCTTGGGAGTCAGCAGCTTTGAAGAACATACGGAACTGAGTCTTCTGTCTAATGACAACAGCGTTAAGACCTTCAAGGTCTACGTTGAATACAATATCAGTAAAGACCGACTGAATGTCCTTAGAGATTGTCTCTAGGTTAACGTCACCGATCTTGTTTGTACCGCTGACTGGACGTAAGCCATCCTGTGAAAGGAACAGCAAGTCTCCGCCAATTTCTATCACACTATCAGAGGCAAGGCAACCCAAATCGTCTGTTACGTTCTCAAGAATAAAGTTGGCAATGTTATTACCAGTCAGCTTCCTGATATTGTTGCTACCAAAGATATAAAGAGCGTCACGGAAAGGTCTAATGGCTACAATTGGGAAACCCAAGTTGATCACACCAGAGCCACTTGCAGGGTTGTAGTCCAGCTCGTTGTAGGGTGCACTGAAGTACAAGTTAGTGTTCTCAGTAGGATCACCTGCCAAGAACATATGGTTCTGAAACATCGTAGCAAACTTAGGTGCAGTTGGTGCGTACGTAGAGGGTACCTGAGTGTATGTAGTACCGTCATAGCTTGCAGCAGGGTTAACACCATCAGTCAAGATGATCTTAGGTGTACCCCAGTTAAATCTTGAGAATCTAACCTTAGTGACTGTTGACACATCTACAGTACCGGGAGTCGTAATAGTATCCCAAGCTTCTGTAGAGTTATTCCACTTATAAAAATAATCTGTGTCAGAAGTATTCCAACGACAAGCAAAAATGCCATCATTGACGCTATCAGCTACACATACACCAAGGACATCACCAAAGCCGGGAACAGTACCATACTCGTTAGCGTAGCCATTAATCTTTCTATACCCACCAGTAACAGAGGGTTCGTAATTGATTAGAGCAATGGCACTTCCGGGGGATGTCTCACCTTGAGAAAGAACATCTCTACTCGTATTTAGACCACCCGCACAAAAGACTTTGAAGGAGGCTAAACTATCGGGCATTAGTAGAGCCTTCAATCATTGTAGACTTCAAGGACATTGGCTGATCCATGAGGACTCTACGCATTGTGCGGATACCTGCTTCGAAGTTGTTCTGGTGAATTGCTGCACTCTGCTCGTTGCTACGGAAGCGCATCATGATCATCATGGCACCATCAAGGATCACATGATCAAAGCGGGTAGGGACAATAGACTCGTCAGTATAAACGCTCAAGTCAGCAGGGACACTCCAGTAGACATACTCAATCTCGTAGGCTTTGTCTGGGACAGGGGTAGCACCAAAGCTACGGTTGTAGGTGTCATAAACAGCTTTAGGGACAGCAATACCTGTACCTGTATCAGCACTATCGTCCTCAGCACGTAAGAACTGTGTGTAGTGTTGGAAGTCAATGGCTGGGAGAAAGCTTGGAGAGTTGTTAGTACTTTCCAGTTTCTTGAGATAAAAACTTTCCCAGTCAACGCTAGAGACATCTGTAGGGAATGTGTAAGTCTTTGTACCGGGAGTCAGCACCTGAGTAAAAGTACTCTTCAGGAAAGGCCATTCCTCACCAGTTTGTAGGATTTGTCTGATAGCGCTGTTGACAGCTTCTTTAGCCAGCGCCTGCACGTTACGAGCAATATCAAAACCGTCACCCCCGGAGTCAAGGGGAACCTCGTTAAGTCTGACAAGCAGCTTATTGACAAGGGTGACAAAGTTCGACATAGACTAAATCCTTAAAAGGGGTTAAGGGGCCACCGAAGCAGCCCCTCAAGTTTAGTTAGGCGAGAACGTCACGAGCAACTTCAGTGCCTTCACGAACCGACTCGTTCACGTCGATAGCCACAACGAATACACGAGCACGGACAGTGCCGGGAGTACCCGAAATGGTTGTCACAACGTCAACGGTGTCAGCAGCAGCAACCAGACCAGCAGTTGTACCGATACGGATTGTACCAGCAGCAGCAGCGTCCAAGTCCACATCGTTTGCGAAGACGGTAGTACCATCAGTCACATCAGCAGTGTACGTGGTTACATCAGCAACAGCGTCCAGAACTTCAACGCCAGCAGCCAGCACCAGAGTGCCAGCAGGAACAGCAACACCAACAGTCGTGCCGGAGGTTGCGCCCAGAGTTACGAACTTTTCGATAACAACTGCGCGATTACGCAGCGATTGGGAGATAGCCATATTAAGATTCCTTCCTATGAGTTATGGCAGAAAAGGATGCCCCCGAAGGGACACCCAATGTTAACCTACCATTAGGCGAGGTTATATTTTGCAGTGACCAGAGCTTCTGGACGCAGAATCTTACGACCGTAGAGGTGCATACCACGAACGATGTCAGCAAAGCTGTCAGGGTCACGGTATGTTTCGGTCTTGTTGATCTGCTCAGCAGTTGCAACAGCGGAGTCGTGACCACCAACGATAACACCGTAGTCAGTGTTCTGGTTGGCAACACCAGTCGTAGCAGCACCACCACCAACTTGGGGCAGGTTGTTCGACACGTACACACGGAAGCCGTTCCAGTTGTTGATAACCAGACCGTTACGCAGGGCACCGGAGTCACCGTAGTCAGCATTCAGGAAGCGCGAGTCTTCATCCTGCAGGACTTCCATCAGCACTGGGTCGATAACGATCCAACGGCCAGCCTTGTCAACGTTCTGTTGGTCCAGCAAACGGCCCATACGGTTGATCAGCATGACAGGCGAAACGTACTCTGTTGGCAGAGCAGTAGCACCGGGCAGACGAGCAGCCACAGGGATAGAGTGATCACCAGCAGAAGCAGTTGTGATGTTGCCGAACTTACCTTTGTTCAGTTTCATCGAGGTCAGCAGTTCGTCGCTACCAGCAGTGGTAACAGCTTTGGTGCCATTGACTTGGTCATTGACAGCATCTGCATTGGCGTGGACAGTGGACTGCTTGTAGCCCGACAGGTAACCCAGAACTTCTTGGTCGTACTGGTCAGCCAGACGATAAGCAGCGCGGTTGGTTGCCAAGTCCATGAAGTTCACATGCGAATGCTTCTCTTCAATGTCATCCACTTTGAATGCAAAGTAGTTGGCTTTGTCGATAACAAGCGAGAAATCTTCATCGTCGAGGTCTTGGGCGTTAACCTGAGTACCACGAGCGTATGGGCTTACAGTGATTTCAGGCTCTTTGATGATCTTAACCGAATCACCCTGAGCAGAGATTTCACCAAAGTAGTCCGAGTTAGTCACGTCACCAGCAATGGTGGACTTACGGAATGCGAGTTGTACTTTCTTCGAATAGATAACCGAAGAGAAGTTACCGTTTGGCAGGTTGTTGTGGCCTGCAGCGGATTGGAAAGCCATGGATAATCCTCCTATGATTTTGTTTTGGCTTTATTACAAGCTAAACAGTTTTCAAAGAGGCTGTACGTTCTAGGGTGCAAGCTGTCTCTCAGGTCGGCCAACCTTTGAAACCTTGGGCCTATACTAGCTCAGGTAGTTCTTTATGATGTTTAAGCTTTTGGGGTTTTAAAGTAACCCCGAGGTAGTACCATAAGGCAGGCTCGGGGTTATTGTCGTTAGTTATATTGAAAAGAGAGTAGGTGTCAAGGACTATCTTGCAGCACCAGTCAAATCATACACGAACTTACCTGTGCGCTGGGCTTCAGTAATAGCATCCATGTTTGCTTCAAACTCTTTATCACTCATCTTGCGAACTTGAGACTCTGTAAACTTCTTAGATGTCTCATCAGGGTCGATAGCAGAACGAGAACCTCTTGGTGTAGAAGTAGCAGCAGCCTTAGCCTTTTCCTTCTTAGCTGAAGGTGTCATACCATTGTCTACTTTGTAGAGATCAATGACACGAACAACAGAGGCTGGATCATCTGCATTCTCGTAGAGTGCATCTTGAACCCACTTAGGTTGCTCTTCAGCCCAGACATGGAACTCGTCAGACTCTTTCAAGGTGTCGAAGTCTGGATGAGACTTACGGATAGCGTTTTCAGAGTTGATACGCTTAGCCTCATTCTCAGCTTCGTCCAACTTCTTAAAGCGGGCATCAGCCTTCTCGAACATCTCCTGAGCTTTTTTAGTAGCAATGGACTCTACGATATTAGCAACGTCAGGATACTTAGCTGCCCAAGCCTTAAGGTCTGCTTCAGTCTTTGGTGGTACAACATTGTCAGCAGCAGCTTTGAGTTTCTCTTCGTACTCTTTTTCTTTTTGCTGCATGTGCCTACGTAGGTCACCATAACGCTTCTTGAAGGATCGTTCCTCTGCAGAGGTTGGTTCAGGTCCATCCTCCTCTTGAGTAGGCTCTACAGCTTCCTCTTGAGTTACTTCCTCTTCTTCTTCTTCTTGCTCTTCTACAACCTCGCCGTTGATCTTTGCTTGGAGTTCAGCAAGTTCTTTTTCTTCTTGCTCCATCTTTGCTTGTTTACGTGCGTGGTTGTATCCGCGATCTACGAATGTCTTAGTATCAGCCATTTTATTTCCTTATGTTGGGGTCAGCCGTAGCCGAGTGGCCTTATTGGCATAATATACAGTACTTGTTACTTCTTTGCAACAGGTTTCTTTTTAGGTCTTTGAACAAGCCCACCCGTTGCTCTTCCGGTTTTAGCAAGCTCTCTGCCACCTCGGTCTGCTGCTCTCTGGGCTGATGCTTGAGCCTCTTTCTTTTCTTTTTCTCTAGCGGCATTTTCTTCTCTGGGGGCAGCAACAGGTCTAACGGACCTATCAGGTGCAGCAGAGGTTCCGGGGACAATCGTCTTTTTACCACTTGCGTCAGTATCGTAAGCAATACCCGCTGAGGTGGGTTCGTCTCTTGTAGAA
>Ga0196901_1001869_pt1 | contig 10394 bp, 17 predicted proteins | sample CB_VirMetaG_FD_169099 | JGI IMG/M metagenome (GOLD analysis project Ga0196901, IMG submission 169099) | Freshwater to marine saline gradient viral communities from Chesapeake Bay - CB_1504_1 Viral MetaG (v3) (version 3) | ecosystem: Environmental > Aquatic > Marine > Coastal | place: USA... | reverse complement strand
TCTTTGTGCTTTTAAATAACGAATAGCATTTACTTGGTTTGAAGCAATCGTGTAAACCATAGCATCATCTGCATTTGTGCCTGTTGTCATATTTTCATAATCACCTGATTTAGAAAAATATAATGTTTGAGGCTCTGCTGTTGTGCCACTAAAAACTAATCGTTGTTCAAAAAATGTTACTGCTGATGGATGTCCAGTTGCCGTTGAGAATGCTCCAAGCTTCCAATCTACAGTAGCAGTAGTGTTATCAAAATCACTTTTAACATCTGCGGTAACTTGAGTTCCTGATGTATAAGCTGTTATTTCTGCATAACCGTTTGAAAAATTTATTAATCTACCAACATCAGTTGACAGAAATGTACTTACACTTGCAGTAATCGTAATGCCTGATCCTGTGGTTGCTGACGGTGTCATTGTAACAGCAGTTGTGTTTGGTTCTAAATAAGGTCCGTCAGTAAAGACAACTTCATCTAAACTCCACGCTGCGTGTCCAGTTCGACTTAATTTTTGTACTGGATGACTTGGATGTACGATGTACATAACGTCGGCAGACTGAGCAAATTTAATGTCAAATAATTCTGCTTCTAAATAAGGTGTAGAAATTTCATAAGCAGATCCACCAGATAAAATTTGTCCTTTGTCTTTGTAAAATCTAATGTACTGATCACCAAACTCTAAAACATAAGTTTGTGTCGTAGAAAATTCAAAAGGTATTAATCTTGTTTTCTTTGTACTGTCTTTAACTTCTGCAATAAATTGAGTGCCAACTCTTCTTGTAGCAGCACCTTGCGGATGTATTAAAAAATTTTGTAATGTTTTACAGCCTGTACTGTATTTAGCAAAATCTGTTCTTCCATCAAGCTTGGCTCCTAATTCACCTGAAACAAAACTTGTAAGTGCAAGCGTTGTTCTAGGCATTATAACCTCGCATCAGTAAATTCGTTGCTCTCAATCGTTCCTAAAGAATTTTCAGTAGCATCAACAAATCTAGCTTCTCTTAATCTTTCATCAGCTATCGTTTGATAATTGTTTGCTAGAGTAGCGTTATTGGTAACGGCATAAGCAATATCTGCTGCTAATGCTGAACTAATCGCTTCTTGTAAATAAACATCATATTCGTTTGGATCGGTAATCAGCGCTATATAAACTAAATAAACCGTACCTTCGTTTGTTTTAATTTTTCTGCCTTCAACTTTATAATCTATGTTGTCGGCAATACTGTCCGTCGTGCCAGTATGAATTTTTAAAACTCTTAAACAATCACTAGGCAAAGTGTAAGCATAAGAAAATTCTACAACAGGCGCTGTGCTGTCTTGAGCTAATTGAACTCTTTTAGTTAAACAATTCCAAGAGTGTGATCTAAATATTCTATTTCTTACTGGTTCATATCTTTGATTACAAAGACGAGCATTCTTACTATCATCTGTTAATGCCGTAATTGTTGATGCACCTAATAAATTTAATGCACTATTTGCTATATCTACTACGCTTGCCATCTTTTATTTTCCTCACAATTCATTTCTAATCTAAATGGAATTCCTATTTGAACTAAATTCTTATAAATCTGATCGCCAATAATTTTACTTTCAGCCATACATTTTTCATAAGATCTAAAAAACTTTTTTTCTTTTTGCTCATACTGCATACATTCAAAGTACGGCGAACAAACTATCGCTATAATTACAAAACTTTTAAACATCGATTGATTGACTAGGCAGCAGATTATGCCGCCTAGCCTAATTGCAGTGTGATTACTCTACTGAGTAGATAACTGCTGTCTTAATTGTTCCAGTGATTGAATTACCACCAGTTGTTAAGAGTACATCTGTCTCAGCAGTGTTCTCGTAGCCGAAGCCAGCGATTGCACCTTCTTGAGACATAGACATTTGTCCAGCAGACGCTGTTGAAGTGGCTGCGATATATCTATCGTCATCACCACTGTCGCCTACTTTTATAGTTGAAGATGCACCCAAAGCGTCGAAGTGAACAATAACGTCATACACTTTTGCACCTTGAGGTAATCTAGCAACTTTAATGTCAGAGCCAGAAGCTAAAGAAGAAGCTTCATAACTGTCGTATTGAACTCTTAAATTACCGTGCCATTCTGAGCTGTCCACTTTTACAACTGGTTCAGCATCAATGTTAGTAATGTTTGTTCCTTTTACACTAGCCATAGTTTCCTCCTATTACGCTTCATAACTTTCAATAGTCACAACTTTTTCTTCTTCCATTCTAGTTGCGCCGATTGACATACAGTTATAAACTTGAGTTGCATAGCCTTTGTCAGCTCTTTCATCTATTCTTGAAATAAGATCTTGTCCTACTGCAAGTTTGATACCGTCCATACACCAAACTAAGTTTGATCTAAGGTTTCCAGTTTTTGAAAGTCTGTTAGAGACTATGAAGTTAAAGCCTAAAAACGAATTTACTTCGCCATTTGCTAAAGCTTTAACTGTGTTGAAATCACTAGAAGTTACTTGAGTTGTTCCTAACAAATCAGAAATTTGTTTTGGTCCAACAGCAATATATCTAGGTATTGATGGGTCAACATCTGCGCTATCTAAGATTTCTTTTGCGTTTCTTAGTTTTGCAATTGTTAAGCCGTCTGTACCAGCTTCTGTGATTTTTTGCGCAACTCCTAATGGAACAGAAGTTGATCCTGTTTCACCAGAGTACGCTGTACCGCTTATTGCAGATATGATCTCATCGTCCATTGAACGACCAAGAGCGAAAGCTGCTGCAAGCGCATACGAGCTAGTTGGGTCTATTAACATTCTAACTTTATCTTGGTTATCGATTAAGTCAGCGTATTCGTAGTCAACTAGAGTTACTCTTCTTCTAGAGTGTGGTGTCAGTTTGTTCTTTGTAGTTTTTTTAATTACTACTTCTGCATATCACTATGCAGCTCGGACTATATCATCACTTAATAAGTGTTCGGCACTCTTGGAAGTTTTATTCTTTCGTCAACTTCTAGTCTCTGAACCTTCTATATACCTTTTAAATTATATAGCTTGGCTGCTGATTGTCTTAAAAAAGATTTTCCAGCAATTCACCGAATTTTTAATCGACATAAAAAATTTATCGATCTGTGGAGTATCAGCGTGTCTGCTTACTCTTTTAACCGCAGTTGCTTTACCAACTTGGTCAAAGAAAGCATTTTTGCCTACTACACTCTCAACATCTACCGCATTCCGTAAGAGTGAGCCTTTTTGCTGGCTAAGCATTTGCACGTTGTTCGAATATTGTTGAACAAATGCAGTTGTGATTTGATTAGACATTTTCTAATCCTCCTCTTTTGATTGTTGATTGATTGTTGATTGATCGACTTGATTATCCTCGTTAGAGGTTCTTGTCTTTGCTTTTTAAGTCTGCAATTAGACTTTTTTTCTTAGAGGTCTTGCATTCGCAAGGTTTTCTCTGTGAAACTTTTAAAACCCAATTCAAATATTCATTTGCTGTTTGCAAAGGTTCGATACGTTGTGTTTCAGGTCCAAACTCTGTTGCTAACCTTAAACACTCCAACGCAATATCTTCAATTGGTTTAGCCATTGAGTTGCTGTCTTAGTTTATAAACTTCCTCTACCGCTTTACGGTGATTAGGATGATTTTTATTCCAATAAGCAGAGCCTTCCTCAGTTAGCTGTGAAATCTCTTTTTCAATTTGTCCAGCTGTCATATAGCCAACGTCATCACCTTTAACGATTTCATCCTCAGATAATTTATCTGCGAGCATCGTAAAAGCTCTAATGATTTCAACGTTGTCGCCTAATCGTGAACCATCTTGTAAGATTGTATTGTTTAATAAATCTTTACCAAACGTTTCACTAGCTAATCGTTTTGCTTGATCTAAACGTTTACCATATTCAGCGCCAAACTCTTTTTTCAATAAACTTTCTGCTTCAAGTTGTTTAGCCTGTGCAGTTTGCAATTTAGATTGCTCACCCACGCTATTCATTTCTTGATAAAACTTTATTAAACTTTCAGCTTGTTTAGGTAGTAAACCTAATTTGTGTGCTGTTTCATTAAATGATTTTAACTGTTCAGGATTTATTTCATCTTCCTTAAAAGAATATTTATAATCATCAGGCTTTTCAGGTGCGCCTAATTTTTTAAATACTTCTTTCCAATCATCCTCTGTAGCCATTTTATTTGGTACAGCGATTTTATTTGCACCTACCATTTTTTGTGCGTGAAGGTAACTTTTCAGTAAATCCTCCATATTATTAAAATTAGATAGTGCTTTTTCTTCTTTGTATTCCTCAGGTATTAGACTTTTAAAATCTATTTCCTTAGGTGTTTCTGTTTGCTGGATTGTTTCTTTTCCAGTTAAAACAGTGCCTTGAACCTCAGCAGTTGCTTGAGATTGATTATCTTGAACAACGGCTGTTGGTTGTTCAGATTGAGCAGATTGCTCAGTTGTCTGATCACTCATAGTACTCCTATTTATTTTTGATTTATTAAATTTTCCATAAAGACAACCATTGATCTTTGACCTTCATAAAAAGCGCTTTCGTGACTGTCGCCTTTAACGTGGGTTGTGCTATGGAAGTGGCATCTCTTCTTGAGATCGTCTAAAATTCTTTTGCCTTCTTCGGTATTAAATATAAATTTATAATCTGCTTTTAATTGATTTATCTTTTTAAATTGCGGATCCATTATTTACTTCTTTAACCATTGGTGCAGCGTTCTTAGCAATTTGACTTTCTTGCATCGCTTGCATCATTTGCATTTGTTGTTGTTGAGCTGCTGCTCTTTCTTCTCTAATTTGATTAACTTGTTTGTCAGACTTAATCATTTTTGCTGGTAAGCCTAAAATATTTATTATTTGTTTTACTAAACCGTTTTCATCAATGTAATCTTGAACAGGTGCGAGTGGTGAAATTTGTGCAAACAATTCTAAACCTCTCATCAAGGATTGAAGCTCTTGTCCTTTTTGCGCTAAAGCCATTGGTGATACGTATTCAATTTCAATTTCTTGATTAGCCAAAATTTCTGGAGCTTCACTAAAGACACCGTTACGTAACATAATGTTAAATACTCTTAGTAACATTGGCTGTAATAATTCTGATTGTAGTCTGCCTAATACTGGACCAAGTATTCTCATTTTCTCTTCGTTACGTTGCAACACTTCTGTTGCAGTCATATTTCTATTTTCCGTAATTAATAATTGGTCAACGTGAAATATTCTTGAGATTGCTTGTCGTCTTTGATTTTCAGTATTTAATGTAACCGAAGTATTTGCGTTAATGTTTAATGGTTCAATTCTATCTCTAGAACCTGATCGATAATAATTTAAAGATCCAGCACTCATTCGTATTGGTGCAATCATTCCATCATCAGGAACTAACAAAGGTGGATCAACTTGTTTAGCTGCCGCCTTTAATGAAACCTCTACCATTTTATTTAAAACTTTAATGTCTGGTAAAGCATTCATCGCTGGCGATCTGCCATAAATTTCTGTTGAAGCTTTTAAGTATCTTGGAACCACATAAGGCATTTCTCTAAAGCCACCGATAGAAATGATGTGTCCAGTGTGATGCTCAAAATAAATACTTTGATAAGGCATATTTTTCTTATCAGCTTTATTCTGATTATAAATTGTTCTTGGTCTAACGACGTGACAAAATTCTAAATCATCTAATGGACTTTTCTTAAAAGTATTCTGAGCTTCTCTTGATAAATTTTCTAAACCAAATTTTTGCACAGCTGCGTGAACTGGCATTTTAAATCTTCGATAAATGCTATCAACGACACCTTTACTATTTTCTTCAATGTATATTTCTTTGATGTGTCTTGCTGAAAATCTTAGAAGATCATCTTTATCTTCTTCGATCATTAAGCACGCCGTACCAAAACAAATTAAGTCGTGGTAACATTCAAATATTTCTTGCTGAAAATTAGAACGAGCAAAGCCTAAATACATTTTATCAATGGCATCTTCTAACCATTCTTTAGCCTCGTCATCTTCATTTAAGATGCTTTCCTTATATCTTAGTGAGAACCAACGGTTTGCTGATGATGTTAGCATACCGTGCAAAGATGCTGCCAAAAGTTCTAGTGCGTGAATAGCCGTTGCATCAAATACTAATGTGTTTCTTTTGTCGCCTCTTGCTCTTTCTTTTGTAATCTCTGCCTTTCTAGTTAATGTATAGTCTGCGCATTCTTGCCAATGGCTTTCCCACGTAGATCTTTTTTCCATTAATCTAGATAAGTTTGACTTTAGTTCTCGAGCCAAATTTCTTAATTCTTGAGCTTGCATTATTTTTTCTTTTTCCAACCACGCTTCATTGCAGCGTAGGCTTTAGGTGTGATAGTTGATTTTGACTTTGATCTTGAGATACCTAATTTTTTTCTTCTATTAATATTTTTTACCAACGACATTTAGCCTCCTAATAATGTTTTTAATTCTAACTCTGGTGCGCCTGACACACCTGTTGAAGATGTAAGTTGAGCGTATTTTCTGCCACTTCTTTTTCCTTTAGTTAAACCAGCTTCAATAGTCGTAGGACCAGCTGGAGTTGCTAACGGTTTAGGTGCAGACATTTGAGATTGTACTTTAGGTTGTTGTGTTGATTTTCCTGATACAGTTTCATAAAGTTTTACTACTGGCGATGATCCACCCATAATTAATTACCTCCTAATAATGTTTTTTTACTTAATGTTACTTCTGAAAGATTAGACAAAAAATCTTTTGGGTTTCTTTTTCTATATTCTTGTTTTTGTGATGAAGTAAAATTTTTATAAGCCTCAGTTGTAGTTACATCTTTTAAATCTTTTCTACCTGTAACTTTAGTATAACCAAGTCTTGCTCTAGCAAGATCATCAACTCTGTCCTCAGCAAAAGGTGAGCTTAAGCCCATATATTTTTTACCTGTTCGCTCTTCATAAGCTTTTATTCTTGCTAAACTTGGATCGTTTGGACTTTTAACTTTTGTATAAGGTGTAACCGCTCCCATTTATCCTCCAAGCAAAGTAGCTTTGTTAATGTCTGAATTTGATATTGAACCAATAGAACTGTCAGTTAAGATCGTAGATCTTCTGCCAACTCGATTTCTATTTCTTCTTCTAAGATCCTCAGCCTCTTGAGCTTTTCTTGCTTCATCCTCAACGCTAGGCACAGAGGAAACCTCAGGCATAACTATTGCTGGTGGACTAGGAATTTTAGGACTAAATATTGAACTCATATTTGTACTCCGTTTGTAAATTTTTATTTGTTATAAATTTTTCTTTTTCTAAACCTACTGCTAATGTTCTTAGTGCGTCGGCGGCGTGACTTGCCCACGAATGAACTGGCTTAGCAGAGTAAACTCTATTTTTGTCGTTATACTTTCGATGATAATGTCTAAGTGCATTAATTAACTTAGTGCAATTATCGACATCAATGCTGCATCGTGGCAGTATCATCTTCACTGCGTGGATGCCATCTTCTATGGGTAGCTTGTCAGCTATTTTAAATCTTAATCCTAATTGGTAAGCCGTTTCTCTTCTTGTTCGACCAGTACCAAAATCTGTTTGCTCTAAATCGTGTGGTCCGTAGTGGTGTAAATAGACATAATCTTTTTCTTTGAGGACCTGAGCGTAGTGAGGAAAAGCTTTGTTATTATCCTCATAGAAGTCAATAATATTGATAGCGTGTCCAATATTTTGGAAAAAAATAATAGCAGTACTATCATTAAAACCAATATCCCAAGCGGTATTAACAGGATAGCTTGGATCATAAGGAACTCTAGTAATCCGTTTTTCATCTTCCATCGCATTTAATAGATCACCATAAATTGAGCCTGTTATGTTTCCTATAAAGGAACATTCAAACTCTTGGTTATACTTTGCTTGACCCATCACGGATAAAGCAGCGTCTAACTCTTCTTGATCTATTAATTTTGTATCACTTACTTTTGCTGTATATAAAAACCAATTTGGATCCGATTGCGCTTTTAAATAATAATCATAAAAAAGATTGTTCATTCCTTTTGGTGTTCCACAAAGAGACAACCAACCTTTTCGATCAGCTAATGCTGGTCTTATGACTTCATCAACTACATCTGAACTAACTTGAGCTGTTTCGTCTATAACGCAGCCATCAAGATAAATACCTCTAATGCTATCTGGATTTTCAGATGATAACAGCATTATCCTAGCACCATTCATTAAGTCACAACGCAATTCAGTTTCGTTGTATTTAGTTGCTGGAATTTTAGATGTGTAATGTTTTAAATAATCAAACGCTATTTTCTTGGCTTGCGAATAAGTCGGTGCAAGGTAAGCATAACGAGGATTATGATTTGTGTTTGTCATCGCACATTTAATTAAATGATTGATGAGCATAACTGTTTTGCCAAACCGTCTATGACAACATAATACTGAAAATCTATGTTTGTCTAATTGTTCGTGAATGAAAGCCTGTTGCTTTCTTGGCGAATACGGAATTGTAACTTTCATTAATGGACAGTTGGTACTTTGTCTTTATCCCAGTATTTCATTTCTATCTTTGAAAAAACAAAATCAGCAAACTCAGACATATCTTCGTTATCTTCAAATCCATTAAAGACCATCATAAGCTCACCGTTATACGTAGTGATAGTAAACGCTGAGACGTTTTTAAATTTGTTAGGTATAGTTAGTTTCTTTTTTTGTTTGTTACTCATCGGAATATAATCGTACTACTAACCGCGACCGAAATTTGAGGTGTAGTACCTAGCAGAAAAAACATTTTTCTATAGCGCTACGATAGTAAATAGCTTGTCAGGCAAACACTCTAGCCAAACAAATCAATATTAATTTTAAATTTTGGTGCAGTGTTGGTGCAAAAACTTTTATTATGTATGCAGTTGAGAATGATTATTATTCTCGAACTCCATCACGTGTGCGAGAGCCTTTTTGTGTCCGCAAACTACCCAAGTATTACTTATTCATCTTTAATTTCTTTCGCATCAATAATCTTTGCTGGCTGTTGCCACGTTATCTCAATCTTTGTATCTTGAATGATCTCTTGTTTATCACCGTACATTGGCAATAGCTTTGAAGCTAACCATCTATAGTGATGTAACTTCTCACGCACTACCATAATGTTTTTATTGTCTGCGTGTTCTAACTCTTCAATCATATTATCTAAATATGTTTGACAACCTTGCTTTCGTGCATTGGCAATACTTGCGGCAAACTCTTTGTTTTGGCTCATCCACTTATAAATTGTGCTTAAGCTTGGATAATCCTTGTCTTTGCAGATCTGAGTTAAAGGCTTTCCTGTCATTAACTTTTGACAGATATTCTCTGATAAACTTTGAGTTAGTTGTAATTCCTTCGACATTTTTAAACTGTTTTAAATTTTGTAAAGATTTAAGTTTACCTTCTAAAGTACGTGGACCTGTACTCATTCCAGCGTGATTTTTACATCTAAACTTTTTAGAAGTTTTACAATAATAACCTTTGGCTAAACATCGTTTAGAATAGTTACTTGATCTTGTATTGCTTTCGCACTGATCAGGTTTGAATTTCATTTTGTAAGTTAGCTGTTGGAAAGAAAAAAAAGTAAAAAAGAAATTACTTCAAACTTATTTTTGTAAGAAAACTTTTTTTGATACAGCAAAATTATACAGCTGTTTTCTAATCGTGCAACTATTATGTTTTCTTATACTTTATGAAAATTATTTTTTTGAGATTATATAATTAATAGATAAACAATTTGTCGAAATTGTCAAAGTTATTTTTTAATTTAGTAGATAATTTATCTAAGACATTCTCATATACTTTTTTAATTGTTGTTCTATGTAAACCAAAATATCTTCCTAATTTACTCCACTGCATTCTATTTGCACGCATCCACATTAGCTTTCTATCTCTACTAGGATTTTCTGATATGTCATCTTTTATTAACAATAAAATATCTATAGCAAAGTTATATCTTGTCATTTGCTTTGGTGTTGCACGTAAATTTAATTTTGGTCTTTCGTGAAATGCCCAGTCATCTTTTTCATAATAAGTCTCAAGCAGTTTAAACATAGACGGACACCTATTGTTGTTAGGCTTAGCAATGAAACGCTCAGCAAAAGCAGCATCGTCAAGTATTTCGACAATGTACTTTTCTAATTTAAGTTTTTCATCAAGTAAGCGTTCTATACTTTTTTGCATCTTTATATACCCATTTAAACATTAAATCGTTATCGTTAATTCGATCAAACTCATCTTTTGGCAAATTGATTAATTTATCAAACAGTTGGTGTTGATCTAAATTTGGAAATAAATATTTTTTTTTAACAAAACCTTGCGTATGTTCTTTCAAAGCTTTCCATCCTCTGCTTTGATTATATTTTTGAAATCCTATTGATTGAATAAAATGTTTGTGTCTTGGCATATCGAAAACTAAATATTTTCCGTTATCGTGAATTTTTATTAAT
>Ga0196901_1001862_pt1 | contig 10407 bp, 7 predicted proteins | sample CB_VirMetaG_FD_169099 | JGI IMG/M metagenome (GOLD analysis project Ga0196901, IMG submission 169099) | Freshwater to marine saline gradient viral communities from Chesapeake Bay - CB_1504_1 Viral MetaG (v3) (version 3) | ecosystem: Environmental > Aquatic > Marine > Coastal | place: USA... | reverse complement strand
GTTGTACCTGTTGTACCTTGAGTTCCTGTGGTTCCTTGAGTACCTGTGGTTCCTTGAGTACCTGTTGTACCTTGAGTACCTGTTGTACCTGTTGTACCTTGAGTTCCTGTGGTTCCTTGAGTACCTGTGGTTCCTTGAGTACCTGTTGTACCTTGAGTTCCTGTTGTACCTGTTGTACCTTGAGTTCCTGTGGTTCCTTGAGTACCTATTGTACCTGTTGTACCTTGAGTACCTGTTGTACCTGTAGTTCCTTGAGTACCTATTGTACCTGTTGTACCTTGAGTTCCTGTAGATCCTGTGGTTCCTTGAGTTCCGGTTCCTGTAGTTCCTTGAGTTCCTGTAGTTCCTTGAGTACCCTGAATTCCTTGAGTACCCTGAATACCTAAGGAACCTTGAGTTCCTGTAGATCCTTGAGTACCTGTTGTGCCCTGAATACCTTGAGCACCAACGTAACTTTCGGCTTCTCTACTTACCCTAAGAGATGGTGTATATCCAACCGTAACATTATGACCCGTGCTTCCCAGTGAAACTCTCATTATACCGACTCACTAGCATTTACCATCACCATTCCATCAACAACCTTTGATTTAGTACCTTCCCCAGAAGTGACGATTACATCATAATAATACCTTCCACCAGTAAGTTCTGATGTTACTGTGTTTGCAAGGGATACAGTAACCTGTCCTGCCGCAGATACTATTCCAACGGTAAATGGTGTTGAAGTTGTGGAAGTTGGAAACTTTCTCATTTTTGCTGTTCCAGTATATCCAGTCAAATCCAGAGGGCTCCCATCAGGATTGGTCACAGTAAATACATCTAAGTAATCAGTTCCCTGTTCTATTACAATATTGACGGATGCAACTGCCATCTTCTTTAGGGGGTTTCTAACTATTTATCATCAATAATTTGTTGCTTGAGAAGTTTTGACAACTCAGCTGTAGACCCAACAAACAATGCATTTGTTACATTCGTTGGACCCTTGACCTTATGTTCATCAATGTCTTTGAGTTTCTTTTGTAGATCTATAAGTTTATCTGTGGCATCTGCAACATTTTTGATCAACTGACCAGCAACTTCATAGGCTCTCGGCATCTCACTTTCCTGAGCTAATTCCAGAATACCGTTCAGAGCTTCTTGACCTTTCTCAATGATTGAATAAAGATTACCTCGTGTATATTCATAATCTTTTTTGATATCATTAGATACTTCTGCAAGTTTTTCAATCTTTTCTTCAGTAGTTTCCACAGATGAAGAAACTATGTCTCCAGCAACATTGAAGGTTTCATTTAGGTCATCAAACTTTTTAGACATTTTCATAAGATTACATTAGAACGATCCATCAAATCCAAAGTTATCTCCCATCTGAATCAGAAGATTGTCTGCCGATGTGATTACATTTACATTAGTTCCAGAGACATGCTTAGCCGCCGTTGTTGCATCATATGCTCTCTCAACAATCAAAGTATTTCCATCTTTGTTATTGACTTTGAAGTTCTCATTGTCAATAACAAGGACATCGTAAAGAGAAATGGACGATGCATCTGAAACTTCAATTGTTGTTACTTCAGAAGTAATATCAGTAGAAAGAGTTGTAACAGTATTATCAGTATAACTCTTAGTTGCTACAGGATCCACACTGTAACTAAGAGATCTGGTAGATCCATTGGAATCTCCAGCAACAAATGTAACAGTGGATCTCTTGATGATGTCCTTGGAGACATCGGATACGGGACCAAACAGATAGGTTTTGGCTGTAAATCTAAGAGTATAAATCAGAGCCCTTCTTGTAGAAAAATCCCCCTCATACTCATCTCTCATTTCCAGACCTTCAAGAATTACTGGAATATCTCTTTTTTCACCAATTGTTTCAATCAAATCCACACTCAAAGTGTAAGCTGGTTGAAAATAAGGTAAGATTTGTTCCACAATCTGAAGCATGTCATCATTCAGTTTAGTGTAAATACTCAACTGAAATGACATATTATAAGGCACAGGCATATATGTCTTTCTTGGTTGTGTTTTATCCGAAGAAAGACCTGATAAAAATGATTGAGTTGTAGTTACTTTTCTTGAAGTATCATAAGTCAATCCAGTCAGTTCAAATGACATTCTTGGTAATGACATTTGAACTGGCTTATTCAAATCTGGAACCTGCTCCAATCTGGCCAAGAACTTTTGTGTTGGACTATAAGCAAGAGGAACCTTCGATACAGTTACAACATCGTCAGAACTGTTTGTATGCTTGATATTGATGTTATTAAACAGAGTTCCAAACGAAATAATGGTTCTTCTGAGTATTTCGTGATAAAAATATTCAAACATATGCCAGTTGGATTGTGTATATTATTTATGGGTTTCCAAACGGATTAGACTCTGAGAAATCAAGTATTGCATCTGCTTCTGTCTCAATGTTATCATTATCAGCGTATGGATCTACAACATTGTCTGTGGAGAATGTTCTCAGTTGATAAGAAGCACTTGAAGCTGCTCCAACAAGAACATCACCATTGACAAAGGTTCCACTAATATTAGACACTTGTAGAATATTAGTTGTGGAATTCCAATCTCTTACAATAGCTGTAGTTCCACTGACACTGCCAGTTACAGTTTCATTGTATTGGTATGTTCCTATTCCAGAGCTGTATGGTGGTGTGATAGTTATGGTTGGAATTGATGTATATCCAGAGCCTGCGTTTGTAAGGTAAATGGCAGTGACAACTCCAGCAGAACTAATGTGAGCGTGTGCAAGTGCTGTAGTCCCACCACCGATAGGACCACTGATTGTAACTATAGGATCTGTTGAGAACCCACTACCACCATTTGAAATCGTAATAGAAGTAATAGTCCCATTGGCGATGGTTGTTGTTGCAGCAAATCCAGCACCTTCACCACCAACAGCTACAATAGAAGGTGCTACAGTATATCCACATCCGGAGTTGGAGAGTTCGACACCCTGAACCTTATATTTTTCTTTTACTCCGTGACAATCTACCAATCCACCAATCAGAGTAGCTATTCCTACAGCAGTTGTTCCTCCAGATGGTGCTGCAGAGAACTTGATTTGTGGAGCTGATGTGTAACCGTCTCCTCTATTTGAGATAGTTACGAATTGGACCCCTCCAGAAGCACAAATTCCAGCAGCAGTAGCAGTTGCTGTAACTCCAGCACCAATCATTGTAAGAGATTGAATATACCCCTCTTGAGTAATGTTGTCGTCAATCTCCGAAACACTTGTATTGATGTCTTCATCTTCATATCTGAAGAGCTCACATCTCAATTCATAGATGTATGTCTTTTGAAGTTGATAAAATGGTTGTTCATGCTCGACAAACTTGATTTCAAACAACCTATCTCCCAGAGGAAACCAAATCAAATCACCTTCTTTTGGTCTAGTTGCAAGTTTTATATTTGGAAGATTTTTTATCAGAGGAGTAATATAATTTTCAAATCTCTCCTTAGAAATTGTAATCGTCAGATCATCAATCGGAGTTACACCAAACTTTGATAGAATAGATCCCTGACCCCCATATCCATCATAGGTATTGACATAAGCCTCTATTGGATATGCATTTTCAAATTTAGATTCAATAACTTCTTTAATTACAGTTCTTTCTGTAACATAAATTCTTGGAATATAATAAACTTCAACCCCATACATGCGAAGTTGTTCATTGATTAAATCCTGAACCAAAGATTGTTCTGTTTTACTTCCCTGGAGAAAAAACGGATTTAACATATCAACCAACCATATCTAACGGTGGAAGTTCATAAGTGTTCGACATTTTTTCCATAATAACAGTAAGTTCTCTCTCAGCGTCATCATAGATTTGTCTTCCATTCAGTTCAACACCACCTGGAAGCCTGACCCCTTGGAACTTGATTAGATTTTGACCCCATTGTTTTTTGATCAACGAAGTCAGATACATTTTCAAGAATGAATCATTCCACACTCTAGAGTGATCACTTGGATCCATTTCCCGATAACAATCTATAATCAGATAGTTTCCTGCAGACATAGATCCCCAATCAATGTCCATATATAATCTATCTTGTCTCTTGTTGAATCTAATCTGCTTTTGAGTTGTCAGAAGAAACTCAAGATCTGACAAATATGTTTTTGTCATTGCATAAGTTAGAAGTTCGGTTGATCCCCAATAATAGACATCATTGAGAAATAACTGATACTTCACACTAAACATGTTGTTTGTAACAGTATTTGTTCCATCAAAGTGGAATATTTTATTTACTCCAATAACTGATGGTGGAATCTGTAAATAGTTTCCAGTTTCATAAAAATTAAATTGAGTGGTCAATCCAACAGTATGATCAACTGTGAGAGTTGAGATGCCAACTCCCGATGCTGGTTGAGCCTGTCCCCTATCAAGATCATCTTGTGTAATCTGATACTTTAGGAATGTTGGATACACTCCATCAAAATGCCTTTCCTGAAAAAATTGAACAGCATCATCTACCAGATCTTCTATTTGCTCATCAGCAACATTAATCTCTAGAACTGGATAACCAAGTTTTCTTTTACAGTAGTCAATTAACTCTTGTCTGGTAGATGGTTGTGCCATTAGATTTCAGATACAACTTCTTGCTGTTTTAGATACAACTTAATGTATGACTTTGCACAAGTCTTAATAAGTTCAATATCATCTATACTATCTATGTCCCTAGAAAGTTTTTCATATTCAAATAATTTACTAATATCACTAAGTTGAATTAATTCTGGAGTCATGTTAAGAATTTCTTTAATAGGTCCTTAATTTCTGTCAAGTCCTCTTTGATAGATGATACTTCGGTTTGAAGATCTTTTATTTTTTGAGTTTCTGACATTTTTTGATTATAAGAGTCTACATATTTTTTGTAGTTCTCATAGTCAGTATTTATGATCCCGTTAGAGTAAGTATCTCTAACGAGATTATCTTTATCCTTTACTTTAATGTAGTCCATAATTATGGTGTTGGTTTAATGGTTGCAATAGCTCTGAGTTGTCTTACCATTGGAGGTGTAGCCTGGTTCTCTGAAGCCATAACAATCTTAATTGCAAAAGCGTCAAATGAAGGAAGATTCTCTACAGTGTATTCATAATCTCTGAAAGATCTATCAGAATTTTGAATCACTCTCACATCAGAAGATCCATCATTCAGAGAATCATCAGTAACTCTTCTAATACCTTGACCATCAACTGTATAGTTGGAATAACCGGGGAACAACTCAAAGTTTTGAGAAATCTCCGGAGCATCTGATCTGAAGAGTTGATAGAGAACACGAATGTCATTTTGTGTATTTCTACTTGCACTCAACAGAACTTTCAGAGAGTTTGCTGGTATCGTAAGTCTTACTGGCTTGGAGATGTAAATGGCTGAGTGGTCATCATTAAACAGACTTCTAGTGTTGTCTGTAGTTGCGTAAGTGGCATCATCACCAATTCCATTTGGACTATTCACAAGATTACTCGTCAGAATAGCAGAGGTCTTAATTGTATCAATGACTGGGGAAACGAAAGAGTTTTCACTCTCCATTACAAATTCCATTGTAAGAGATTTAGATCCAGGAGTAGTTGTGATGTGTCTCTCCTCATTTTCTCTAGAACAAATAACCCTTGGAGTTGGTAAGAAATTCATCTCACCAAGTTGAACAGGTTCAAATCCCAAATCAGTGAAAGAATTCTCACTGCCATCAACACTAGTTCCACTAAAAGTTCTCATTCTTCCAGTCAAAGATGTTTGAGCCGGAACTATGTTAGCGAAGTTTGGAGTTATAACTTCAAACTGAATGTTGTTTGTGATGTTTGTTCCAGATCTTCCCTTCTGAACAGTTTCAAGGAAATAACGACCATTAGTTCTATCAGAACCAATACCAGTTCCTTCAAAATCAGTTGCACCCATTTCAATTTGAATGTGATAACTATTCAGGGTTGTTGGGTGTGTAGTTTGATCTACCAATGAGAGATTATGAACCTTGTTGATTCTTCTCAAAGAAATTCCATTAAATTCATACTTTTCAATTGTTGTTCCAATAGGATAAGTCAATTTGGAAACCTGAGTTCCATCAACACCTCTTGTGGAAATTGTAAGAGTGTTTCCGGAAACTGATGTGTATTCAAAAACCTCATAACCAATCAATGCGTAACCTGGATTTAATGCACTTACAGACACTCCCTCAAAAGTGGAGAATGCAGTAGCGTCATCAAGAGTTACGCTAGTTCCATCTTGTTCAAGTTCAGTGGTTGTATCTGCAAAATCACCATCAAATGTGGGTCTCATCTTAGAGATCTCAACATAATTCTCGGAAGAGTGCATTCCGTGATTTGGTTGATAGATCTTCATGTGAAGACCATCATAATACTGATCGGATGTTACACTTGAAGCTGTGACTCCAGCTCCAACATAAGTGGTAATACCGGAAGAGTTGATGTATGAAATCGTTGTTACTCCAGCGGTAAATGTTCCCTGAACATTGTCAATTACAAATGTATTGGTAGATCCAATTGAAGTCACTTGGAATTTAGCTCCGTATCCACTATTGATAGAAGCATCTGAAGGAATTACTAAGATGTCTCCAACAGAATAGGAGTTACCTCCAGATGTGATTGTGATGACATTTATCTGACCACTAGAGTTTGTAGTAATGTTTGCTTGAGCCCCAAATCCAACACCAGTTTCTGATTCCAGAGATACTCCAGAGAAAGTCACAGAAGCACTGTATCCAGTACCAACATTAACAACTGAAGCTCCAGCTCCAACTAAAATACTTCCACCAATAGAGACCAAAGTTCCAGTTGCTGATCCCTGAACCAAAGAGACTCCAGGTACAACGTTGGTGGTATTAAATCCAGTAGATCCAAGACCAACCACAACTTTCTTAGAAAGTGGGAGAAGTTGATTTGCTCCAGTTACGGAAACTTTTTTATTTGAAATCGAAAGTTTTGGATTGAAGAATCTCACCAAACCTTGTGAAACAAAATCTGCCCTATAGAGCCTGTATCTAAGATCCTCAAGTTGTGCTGGTGACCAAGTTGATCCATTCTGGGACTTAAACATACTTCCCAGAGTGTATTGCTGTGATACCTTTACTCCGGTGTAAATGTCATTTTGACCAAGTTCAGAACAGAATACCCTATAATTTGGACTTCCGGAAAGAAGAACCATAGCGTATTCTGAAGTTTGTTGAGTTCCAATTGGGGCATTTCTTGTCTGAATTTCCTTTGGTCCATTCAGATAAACTGGAGATGGGAATCTAATTCTAGTAGCAATAGTTCCATCTGTGGAAACATTAACTTGATTTGGTTCAAGAGTAACTTCAGAGAATGGAACAACCAAGGTGCTTGGAACACCAGCAATCATTGGTCTAATCTGGAATGTTACTGGAATCGACTCATCCTTAGTTTCAAAGAAAATGTCACAGGATGTCAAGAATACTCCAGAATCCTCACGAACATAGAATGATTGTGCCAGTGGATCGTGAGTTTCCCAATTTTGAGTTGTAAATCCTGTAGGAGTATTTGTAATAATAGTAGTATTTCTAGTAGTATTTGTAATAGTAGTTATGGTTCTTTTTCTTGCTGGAATTACTGTAATATTTCTTGTTGTAGTAATGGAAGTCTCTTCAATATTATTAATTCCAGAAGAAGAATATTCGGCTTCAGCAGAACTTTCATTAATTCTTGAATTTGCAATAAATTCGTCAAATATCTCATCAAGATTGTTGAGATCTGGAGTGTCAATAACAGTAAATGTATTTTGACCATTTGTCCATTTGGGATTTCCAATAATGTTTGGATCTGGAATAAAGAGAGATCCCAAAAGTCTTCCTGATGCATCAGAAACCAATCTGATTCTTCTTACTCTTGCAACAGCTCCAGAAGTTGCTCCAATAAGAGTCATTTCTGGACTTACCAATCCATAATAATCGGTTTCTGATGGCAACTGAAGTCCAAGAGTATCAACATTCAAGAAAGTGGAAGATTCACTATAATCACCTTCAATTGATTGTTGAGTATATGGATTTAAAGTAAAAACATCTGGTTTAGGTGTAAGATTTGGATCTTGTGGTAATACTTCTCCAGTGGTAAAATCAACAATTGGAACGGGATTTGTTATTGATGGTGGATTGGAACCATCAAAAGGACCTGTTTTGTGATTCGGCTTACAGAGCCTGAAGGATATCTTTGATTGTGTGTCGAAAGGACCGCTATTTACAGTTTCACCTATCTGGAATTTTCCAGAAACCATCTCAATCTCAAGTAACTTGGGAACAATGTAGTTACTTACATCTATTCCCTCAAAGAATGGGTAGAATCTAGTGACAGGGCGTAATCCTCTAACATCAAACTCTACATTTCTGCTTCTTACAAATCTTACTGGCTCAGTATAATTTGAAATTGATTCGGAAGTTGATTCTTCAATTAATATTTGCTCAGGAATGGTTATATTTGATGAGGTGCTGCTTGTGGTGGTCGTGGTCGCCCCAAAGTTATCAAAGTCAATTTGAACTACTCCAAAATTCAATGATGAATCTTTTCTTGTCAATAATGCCTGAGCGACATCTGGAGGAAGTATTTGATTTATAAGAGTCCTATCAGCATCGCTTACAGCACTATACCTTATTTCAATGTTGAAAATATTCGTTCCTTGAATAAAACCGGTACTTCTAGCTCTTCTACCATCACTACCATCTCTTACAGTGATGTTGTTATTATCCAAATTAACTGGAACACCAGCTATTTGTGTGACTCCAGAAAGAGCATTTCTTATAGTATCAACCCAGGTACTCCCATCGACTCCTAATTGAGAATTTGGTGGATCTTGACTAATTGTTTCATCAACAACGACACCATCAACTATGGTGATGTTTTCGTCTGGAAGAACAATGGTGGTTTCATTTTGTACAAAATTATTTGTTGTAATAAATTGTTCTTCAATCCAAGAGTCTATCGGTGGATTTAAGATTATAAGACCTTGCCAGTATCTAACCAGGAATGGAGTTACACTCTCAGTTTTTGTCGCGTATGGTTGTTCATAGTATAAGGTTTCATTATAATCCAAAGTGATCAAATCTCCAGTCTTTCTAACACCAGGAGATCCAAGATCTGTTACATAACTTTGATCGACACTTGAATTAAATGTTTGACCAACTCCAGAAATAGCTTCTGAACCTAATTGAAGATCTATAGATGTTGTATAATGTTTTGGTCTCAACGCAGACTTACTTGTATCAATTGCGGATCTAAAGGATGGGTTTAGTGTGTTGTGATAATCGTGATTTGTGAAGTTATCAACGAAGAATCCACACTTAAATCTATCCAAACCAGTCTCTGCATCTTTTATAACTAAGTTTTCAGTCTTAGTCTCTAACATTGTCAGAGTCGTATATTTTTCAAGTCTTTGAATTCTATCTTCTAACATAGAAATATCGGACATCCGATATCTTCTATGCTGGGTCATATCAACAGCAACATTTTTTGTATTATATGTGTAAGGTGGAACATAAATTGTAGCGATATCTAGAGCATTTGTTTTGTTTGAGGGTTCTCTAGGAGTATCAGAAGGTTCTCCCTGAATAGTTTCAAATAAACCATCCGGCCTCAGAATGACCTTATCAATTCTTCCAAGATAATAAGTGTAGTTCAGGGTAATGTTTTCTCCTGGAGCAAGAATATACTCAGAATATTGCCCATCAACTGCAAAATTTCTTGAATTAAACTCAAATGGTGATCTTGTAGTGGATGTGAATGTTCCAACTCTCGGTCTAATGTCAATATAATCGGTAAGTCTTACGTTATTCCAATACGGGACATTATGTTTGAAATTATCCTGACTATAACTATTGGCCGTAATAAACTCTCCAGTATCAGAAGATTTGATTGTATAGTTTTGATAGATTACTCTTAATCTTCCCTTGGGTTCTGATACGTTTCTCTTTCTTATAATTCTCGAATAATCATAATACGTCGATCTCTGACCATCATCAAGATAGTAATTGTTGGAAACATTCTTACTTCCTCTCAACTTAGAATCCACAATTGCTTGAATTGATGATTCTTTTCCAACTACAACTTCCCCAACACTAAACGTAAATGTGTTTAGATTGACGTACTCCAGTTTGTTGGAATCCAGTTTATTGATTACAATTGCAACCGCACCAGATGAAAGTCCTTTAATTTCTTCCCCAACAATAAAATCTGAGTTGCTATTTGATGGACCACTAAATCCACTTAAGGTCAGATTTGGAAGAACTGGATCTGAAGTATTCTCAGACTCAAAAATAGATAAGAAACGAACAACATCAGGAACATTCAGACTTATCTCTCTGTCTTGAACTCTTGTTCCGTAGATTTGACTATAAGTAAGTCCATCATTCAGAGTGGTTGTTCCAATGCCAGAGGAGGTTAATTTTGAT
>Ga0196901_1001859_pt1 | contig 10418 bp, 6 predicted proteins | sample CB_VirMetaG_FD_169099 | JGI IMG/M metagenome (GOLD analysis project Ga0196901, IMG submission 169099) | Freshwater to marine saline gradient viral communities from Chesapeake Bay - CB_1504_1 Viral MetaG (v3) (version 3) | ecosystem: Environmental > Aquatic > Marine > Coastal | place: USA... | reverse complement strand
GCTTGTGTCTCTGGGTTACTGTCTTTACCTAAAAAGTTATTAACAGCTGTAAGAAGTTTCTTTTGCCTATTTTGAACTGCCGTCTTTTTAGCTGGTGTGTCTGCAGTAGCGTCAGCTTGTTTATAGGTGTTGTATTGGTTGATAAGAGTCTTAGGTACTTTTTTACCTTGGAACTCTAGTGGAGTGTCGAGTTTTCCTGTTGTATCATCAGGTTGTCTAGCATCTGCGACAGGACTAACCACTCCGTCTCCGACAGATTCTTCAACTGTGGGGGTAGGTTTAACGTCGGGTCGCTTAGGTACTTCAGTGCTAGTTCTAGGTGCTCGTCGCTTAGGTTTATCATCAACAGCCTCCTGTGTTAATTTCTTTTGCTGTTTGTTTAGTTTTCTTCTAAAGCTATCAACAGCTGTATCGTTGACTTTGATTTTAAGATTTTCTTTGTTAAGAATGTTCTTAGCTACTTCTATATTATCAGGATTTGTAAGATCTAGGTCAAGTAATTGCTTACCAGCAACAGTATTTTTACCAATGCCTAATCTATTTAACAATGTATTATCAACATTACCAAGCTCCATTTTAGATATTTCTTTTGCTTCTTCGGCTGCAACTATACCTTTTTGTTCAGTGAGAATGGCATTAATCTTTTCACCTCTAGTTTCAGCAATTTTTTCGTCACTACTAATGTCATCGCTTTTAACTTCTTTAAGCGACTCTAGAGATTTTTTATAATCTTGGTAGCCTTGATATGCTGAGATAGGAGCTTTTATACCACCACCGACAGCACCTGCTGACCAGAACGCTTCAAAGTAAGCTTCTCGTGCTTCATCACTACTGGTATCTACTCCTGCTTGATGAAGCTCTGCCCATGTTTCGATAACTTCAGTTGGAGCTTCTGCAATAAAACCGAGAGTCGCCCCTTTAGCAGCTCGCCCACCTACAACTTTACCTGCGCCTCTTTTTGCAAGTTCTGCGCTAACTTCTTTTGCAATTTTATTTGTACCAAACTTACCTATACCTACAGTAAACTTATCAGCAATAAACCCTATCGGCGCAGTAATTGCGGTCCACTTTGCAGCGCCTTTTATATCTAGTTCTTCAGGAGCGTGTTTAATTAGTCCTTGAGTGTTCATGAAGTTACCAAACTGCTGAGCGCCATAAGTAAGAATACCTACCAGAGGAGCTGCCACTGGAGCTGCTGGACCTGTAACTGCTGCGGTTCCCATAGCGGCTAAAATAGGTCCTACCATCTGAGGTCCTGCTAAAGCTATTTGTTGAGCCATAAATTTAGGTATTTGAGCTCCTGCTGGAATATACCCGCTTTCTTCTGCAATTCTTTGGATATCAGAGGCAGTTAGTGTAGGTAGTTTAGAGGCCTCATCTGATGCCGCTTGAGCTTTGATGATTGCCATCTGCTCTGCTTTCGCTTCATCTCCGTCAGCTAGAACTAGCTCGTATCCTTGTTTAATATCTCCTAAGTTAGCTATACCTTGCTTGAGAGCTTCTATCGTGCCTTCAATAATTCCTACGTCTTCTGGACGTGACATAGGAACAAGATTATTCTCTTGCATAAAAGCATCTATTTCTTCTTGTGTATGTCCATCTTTTAAAGCTTTTTGAACATTATATTGACGAGGAGGAGCTTCTACTGTAGTGCTTTCGGGTTGAGGAGCTTCTGGTTGAGTGGGTTCTTCAAGAGGAACAAGATTATTCTCTTGCATAAAAGCGTTGATTTCTTCTTGAGTATGTCCGTCTTTTAAGGCTTTTTGAACATTGTATTTTCTTTGGGGAACTTCAGGTTCAGAAGCAACAGGTTCAGCTTCATCATAAAAGTTATCTTCTGTTGGTGTATCAGTCTCTAAAGGTTGAAGATTATTCTCTTGCATGAAGGTATTAATTTCTTCTATAGAGTGCCCGTCTCGAAGAGCTTTTTGAACATCATAGGAAGCCATTAGTGCTTTTCCCTAAATTAATTAACTATTGCAGACGCTAAAGATTTATCGCCCCCACCTATACCACCTCTAGTTCTTGGCGATCTAATAGTACCTAGTTTACCACCACTACTTAAAATGGCGTAGTTTTTACGGATGTAATCGTTTAGCTCAGCATCATAATCATCTGGATTTTCTCTAAATCTTGTTATTAAGGAATCTTCTCCGTATTTATTTTTCATTTCTGTTTGCGCAGTTTTTATAGCTTCAGTTCTCATCGTACGTTCTTCTTTACTTAAAGCAGTATCAAGCGTTGCCTTTTTAAGTTTACGGTCAAAGTAATCTTTGAGTAAATCTTTTTGAATACCACGTATTTCTTTTGTTTTCTCGTTGTAGCCTTTTACGTCACCTTGATCTTCGGCTCTTGAACGTAGATTCAATGCTGTTCTTTCTTTACGTAACATGTCTTGTCTAGCTTGATCTTCTTTTTTATCTTGCATAAGATCATTGATAGTTGCGGTACCAGCTTCACCAACAGCTTGACCAAAAAATGGAGATTTAGATGCTGCCATACGAGCACCAAACTGAGCTAGTCTTAAGTTTCTATCGAACGTTGTATTAGCTTTAGCTGCTTCTTCTAGTTTATCTATTCTCTTTTGTTCTTCAGTATAGAAATCTTTATTTAATCCAAACTGTTCTTTAACTACATCTTGTTCAGCTCTGTATTCTTCAGGCGTTATATTAGCTGGCATGCCAAACACATCTTTGATTTCTTCTGGATAAGGGTCGTATGGGTTACGTTGTACCTCAATATCATCAGTAGATAGTTTATATGGTGCGTTTTCTAGGTTAGCTGCTTCAAATAATTTATCCTCAGATTTAACCTCTGTTTTTTCAGATGTAGGTAATACTTTACCTTCTTCTTCAGCTTTTTGTTTTGCCTCTTTTTCTTGTTCAGCTATTCTCTCTTCAATTTTTTTATCTTGTGCAGCTTTAGCTTCTTTGAAAAAACTAGGAATATTAATATCTTCTAAATCTTTTCTTTCTGCAGCTGCGTCTATTCTTTCTTTAAATGCTTTTTCTGTTCTTATTTTGTCCGCAAGATCTTTAGGCATACGTGATAGTTCTTCTTCTGTAGGATACAGTGGTAGCTCTTTAAATCTATCAGTATAAGGTCTAGCTTCAGGATCATACACAGCGCCACCAGGATTAAAAGCTATAATGCCACCACCTGCGTAGTTACCGACGTTAGAACCTAAGTTCATTAGACCGCCAGCTCTAGCATATTGAGTAGGTAATGCTTCTTGTACACCTGCTTGTGCTTCACTAGCTACATCGTCTTTGACAGTAGTTTGGGGAGCTTGTCCGTCTCCTTTACTATATTTTTGGCGTTCCATTAACACACTTAATGCATAGACTTGGCTCTTAGGGTCTTGAGGATTGTTTGCCATTTCCATAAGAGTCTTATCAGTGTACTTGGTGATGTTCTCAAGTTTCTGAGCTTCAGAAGGAGTTGATATAGGGGTAAAGTCTTGATCTGCTATTAATCCGGGTATCCCTGCCATAATGTTATCCTCATTGTTTACCTAGAATGTTATATAAACCTAGACCTGCTAGACCTAGACCACCTAGTTGTGATGCTAAACTTGGTGCTGGAGCGTAAGCCACTTGAGTAGAACCAAGAGCACCTGCAGTACCACGTAGAATATTTGATTGATACTCCAATAGACCTCTTTGATAATCTTGTTGTTCTTTGAACTGTTGATATGCCAAGTTATCAATCTCTTGTTGTAATGCTTGTTTCTCTGCACCTGATGCTGCTTGAGCTTTTAGTCTTTCTAAGTTTGCCATTTGCTCTGTAGCACCTAATTGACCTGTTGCTTTTGCAGTCTCTAACCCTGTACCTAAACCAGCTAAACCTACATCTTTACCAAGACCTGCTTGGAACTGTTGAGCTTGTTGTCCTAGTTGTGCAGCTTGTAGACCAGCTTGTTGATTAGCTTGTGCTGCTTGTAGTTGTCTTGCTTGGTCAGCTTGGAATGCTTGTTGAGCTTGTTGAAAAGCTCTTGAACCACCTTCAGCCTGTATTTTATTTAGTAAGTCTTGTGTCGCACGGTCTTGTTCTGATTGCATTAATGCTTGTCTACCACCACCAAATGTACCTCGCCCAATAGAAGACATAGCTGCTTGAGATCTTTGTATGTCTGCTTGTCTTTGAGCTTCTCTTTTTTGAACATCAACAACAGCTTGTGTATATGGATCCATGTATTGTTGAGCAGTACCAGGTTGAGTAAACTGCCCTGTTTGTACTTGTTGTGGAGTGATAGTACCTGGTTGATATGCTAATGCTTGTTGAAGCCCTGCCTGAGCTGCTGTACCTGCTTGTTGACCTACCGTACCTAATGTACCTGATGCAGTAGCAAATTGACCCGGTGTAGTCATTTGTGAAACTTCTTGTTGAACTGCTTGTTGTTCTGTACTAAATGGAGCTACACGTTGCCCTGTATATGGTTGAAATTGTTTGACACCAGTTACCTTACCTGAAGAATCAGTCTCATAGATTTGTTTACCAGATTGTTTTAGTAACTCTTCGTAGAATGGTTGTGCATATTCAGGTAGGTTAGTTGTAACCGATTTAGATTCAGTTGTACCGCCTCCACCTCCACCTTTGTAGAACGTAAAGAAGTCTTGGTTTAAACCAATAATTGTACTTACTATTTTATGAAAGCTTATCATAATCGTTTTTCCACCATAACATAGGTCTTTTCAAACCCGTATTTAATTTTCCATAATCTTGCAACAGCTTCAAATGCGGCTCCTCTTATAGCTGTAGCTCCGTTTGCTCTTGCCCAATCACAAAACTGTTCAAAATTTTCTTTCTTAGTTGAACCACCTATTGCAGTAATGAACGCAATTCTGTCATCAGGAAAGTTTAGCCATTCAATTGTCCAAGCAGTTTCTATATTGTTGTCTTTATCCACTACAACTAGTAACGTTTGGGCTCCTTGCACTAGAAACATTTTTAAGTGGTCTAACTTATACTCACCACCCGAATGGTCCATAGCGTTTTGTAAATATTCTTCTACTTTAGGCCAGACTATTTGTATATGATCTGGACTTACAACTTGTACATTACTCAAGCAGGTAAATACCTTTCTGCGTTTGTATTCTTCGCGTATTGTTTGTCATCACCCATAGTCTGCTTTCTTACAGCTTGGATTCTATCTATCATTTCATATAACTTTTGTGCTCCAGCATCTGATGAACCATTACCTAATTCAGATACAATTCTTGCCGGTACTATAAATTCACCATCTGATAATGCAGCTTCTTGCTCACCTTCTATCATAGCAGGAATTTCATCACTTACGCCATCTCCATTACCATTTAACATTTTACCATCATCTGGTGTTAAACCTGCAATACCACCTTCTGCCATACCTTCTTGTTGAGCTTGAGCTTGAATAGCTTGTATATTTAATCCTGCAGGAATACCTTGTTTAGCCATCTCTTCTTCATTTTTCTTAGCTAACATTAAATCCATTGTTGTAGCTGGTGGAGGTGTTGCTGCTTTTGCTGTATTCATTTCAGCTGTTGTTTTACCACCTTGTTGATACCTAATAGCACCACCTTTTTTTAATCCGCCTAACCCTTGTTGGTTTAAATCAGATTGCTGTGTATCTGCATATCCTTGAGCTGCTTGTAATGCTACGGCTGGGTTTATTCCAGCTCCGCCAGCTGCCGCTGCATTTAAGTCAGTCATATCACCACTACTATCTTTAGGTTTAGCAACACCTTCTGTTACATATTTAAATCTTTCTTCATAGTCTATATCAGACATTGTGCCTTTAGGGTCTGCAACAAACTTACCACCTACGTCTACAAAACCCATAACTGGGACTCTAGTTCGTTGACCACCTTGCACGCCCATTATAGGAGTATATGTAGCTCCTGTTGTATTATATTGAGGTTCAATACCATAATAACTTCTATCTCTAACTACACCGCCTTCTTCAAAAGCTACTTTACCACCTTGTGCTAATAAACGAAGTCCTGTATCCATACCAAGATTGAGTGATCTTGATGGATCGTAATATCTTCTTGTATCTTCTTCTGGTCGCACCATTCTATCTTCATAAGCATCTTTCATATATGCTTCAGCGCCAGCAGCTGCTACAGGGGCTGCTGTTTTAATACCCCCTATAAGAGCGCTACCTTCTTTAGTTACATTCCCTGCAACATCATATTCTTTGCCACCCATACGCTCAAAGAATTCCGTAGGATTGTCTACAGCTGCGCTAAACCCTCGTTTTAAACTATCTCCAGCTCTAGCCGCTTTTTGTCCTAGACTCATGCCCTCTTCTAATTGGCTTTGTTTAAATGCATAAGTGTCTGAGCCTAAAGGTTTTTGTATTGTGTTGAAGTCTGGAGCTTGCCCGTAAGCTTGCCCAACAGATTGGTCAGGGGTAAAACCACCTAAGTCTGCTCCTTCTGGTCTAGTAAACATGGACAAGTTTTGATTGGCAGCCGCTGTTGTACTAGGGTTTACTGCTCCAAAAGTACCCGCTGGTCTTGGCATAGGAATCCCTCTTCCTCCAGCACCTGTTAAAGCAGAACTACCAGGACCGGAATATCCACTCATAGGAATACCTTGTCCACCAGCTGTTGTTAACGCTGGATTAAATGATCCTTGACCAGCTACAGTTGTTCCATAAGCATTTTGACCTGCTGTCGTTCCTAGATTAACTGCTTCAGATCCACCTGGAGGAATAGGAGCTGCACCTGCCATACCCTTAAGATTTGTAGCAATATTTGCACCACCATAACCCCCTAGCGCACCCATACCAATACTTAATGGGTCACGTTTACCTTGCATATATGATGTCAAACCACCAGCGATAGCACCGCCAGCTGGACCAAACATACTACCTGCGGCAATACCTGCAGCTGTTGGAAGTAAACCACTTATAAAGTCACCTAAAAACGCTTCAGGCATTCCAGTATCTGGGTTAATAGTAATGTCCCCACCGTTTGCTCTTGAAATAGCTGTGAGTTGTTGTACTTCATCAGGACGCATGTGCATCAATGTCGTATCACCATATCGACCTAAAGAAGCTATACCTTGTGCGAGTTGTTTATTTTCCATAAATTAGTCCATTATTAAGTTGTATAATACCATTAATTATGTTAGTTTTAAAGCTTTAATCACGCCCAATATACTGAATTACCCCATAAGATGAAGGAGTTTCTGGTAATGCATAGGGACTTGTTTGTGCTGCAATGGCTTCTAAATATATTCCATCTTGTACACCTGAATCATACGCTTGTTCTGTTGCCCAGTATAATGCAAAGTTATCATTCTCTAATGAAGCCCATGATACAAACGAAGCTAATATATTATACGAATAGACCCCAGCACTTTTTCTAGCTGGAACAGTATATTTTGTAGCCGAATCAGGCACGTTAACTCCGTTAACTTGTAACCAAACATTTACATCTAATGCTACGTTTTCTGTATTTACTGCTTGAAGTCTATATTCAATTTTATAAGTACCACTAAATAAGGCATTAGCTGTACCATCACTGTTAAAAGTAAATCCTACATTATCACTAACATTGTTAAAAGCGACAATCGTAGGAGTGTCATCCCCTCCAGCAAATTGATCTGCATCAGAATAAGCAACAATATGAGGGAAACTAATTGCCGCACCCCCTGCTACGTCTGCTACTGTGTTTAAATTAGTATTTAATCGATTAAAATATAAACGCAATTCATTTGCTAACTGCTCTTCTCTGTTTTTAGAATACTCTTCAGGAGCAGCAATTAAGTTAGGAGGTGTAACTGAATTAATAATTCTAGCCATTAGCCTCTCCTACCATCTGATTTGAAGTCAACTCGAACTGCACCAAGTTCCCATTGTGTTCCTACTGTGTCAGACAATATTTTAAAGTTCATCTGACGACCACGTGCTCTAACAAAGACTTGGTTTGTATACTGATCTATACTTGCTGTAGTTATCACATCTCTTGTTAATGTATTCCCTGCTACATCAGTTGTAGAACTAGACGCACCTGGGAAGTTTCTTACTCCTACAGTCATTTCTACTTCTGGTGTTTGTGATGCTGCAGTGACTGGGTTTGTTTGTTCAGAGTTAGTGAAGTTAACATCAGGTATAACTCTCTTAGTTAACACAAATCTTTCTCCATCTTCTATTGCCATGTCTGCTGACTGAATATATGCAGTTATAGCTTGAGGAGCTGCACCATTTGGTTGACCATCATCTACGCCATCTTCATGTTTGTATATATAACCATTACTTGTAGCTAATGGAAATTTAATTATTTGAGAATCAAACCAAGCTGTTCTATTTAGTGTGCCATAATACCAAACTTGTTCTTGATAATTATATATGACATACCTATTTATAGTATTAGAAGCAGCTGAACAATAGAACCAAATAATCTCATTAAATTCTCTATTTGTCCCTGAAAAAAATATATCACCTTGAGCTAAATTTATATCATCAAATATATATTGTTTTAATGATGTAGGTAAAGTATTAACTCGACCATCATAGAAGTAAAACTTATCATGACCCATCCACATAACAACGTTGTTTGCTTCAGAAACCACATTAGGTCCAGCTATATTAATATTGTCAGATATTTGTTGAACACTAAATACTTCAGAGGTTCCTAAAAACTGTAATGAATTTAAAGCCGTATTAGTAAATACCAATGTTTCTTGTCTAGTATTAAACCCTGTAACAATTTTAGACCCTCCCTTAACCCTTGTAAAACCAGCTGTATTTGTTATTTCAGGCTTCCATTCTTCTGGTACAGGTCCTGTGTCTGCATCTACATTAGCCCAACGAATTAATAATGGGTCATACGCTGCTCCAGTTGTATAGTCAATAGATACATAAGTTCCTACTGCAGAAGCACTACCACCTGGGTTTTCCAGTAAAGTAACTGTAAATGTAGTTGTACTTGGTACTGTAACTACTTGATATTCTCCTTGATATGCTCTAGGAGTTTGACCACTAAATTCAACCCAATCTAATGGCTGTAATCCATGCCCAGTTGCAGTTGTTATTGTTGCTGTAGTGCCCGAATTTGTAATGCTTGATATAGTTTGTCCTGCTGTTGTTGCTCTTGCATATTCTGTACAAGCTAATGCTAACAAATGTCCGCTTGATGCAAACATAGTTTTACCGACTTGAGTAGGCACTGCACGAGAACCTGATAAGGTATTTAATGCTACAGAAACATTTGAAAAACTAGAATCATAGCTCCAATAATATATATCTTCGTCTTTTATATTCCATATTAGATCATTATTTAATTGGTCTTGGAAAATAAGTCGTTCTGGAAAAAGAATTGGGGTTGTAGATCCTGAACCCCATGAACCTCGTGACCATGTTGAAGTTCCCCAACCATAACCCGATGTTAAACTAGCATATCCAATAGGTATTTGAAATACTGCCGTTATTGCTGTACCACCACCCGTTGCTGTAGAAGTTGCAGCATTAGCTACTGTAATTTCAAAACTATTACCTAATACATTTTGACATTGAAACTCTTTATTTAAATCGCCAGCAGCGATACCTCCAACAGCGGTAGCCCCACTAAAAGTAACATAGTCACCATCTGATGCTCCATGAGAATTAATATTTACAGTAACAGTAGTAGAACCGCTTGTAGTATCAAAACAATTATCTGTAGCAGGCGTACTGAACGTAGCTCTAATAGGTGTAACATCATACATTGTAGTACCAGCTAGTACATAGAACTTTTGATCGGTACCAATACCTATAATTTCGGACCCGTCTGTTGTGCCGTATGAGAATAAACTACGACAGTCTCCTTTATATTGAGTAAAGTTAATAACTGTCCAACCGCCTATTTTTTCTGGAAACCCTTTTCTAAATCTAATCTTATCACAAGCATACCAACCACCCTCATTTGCATAGTTGGTAATATCTCGATTAACTCCAGGGTTAAATAATAATTTTTTCAATGCCATATTAAGCTCCAGACATAAACATCGCATGTTCTGCGAGTCGTCTTCTTTGTAATCCTTTTAGTACACGACCACCTGCACGACAATATTTTAAAAGAACTTCTCCAGCACGCGTTTTATCACCACGGATAAATGCCGACCGAACTGTCGAGCGCTGAAATGTTCCCAAACCAAGATTAAAGCTAAAGCTGACAAGAGCATCAAACTCAGACTGTTTTGGTTGCACAGTACCCAACAAACGAAGTACTCCCAGCTCGAAGCGTTGTAAGTCGTATTTAAGTAATCCATCCACTTCCTCTATTGTCCATATTCTATTATCTTCTGGTTTTAATTTATATTGTTTTCTATCTGCTAAGTTCATTACTAATTGTCTAGGATATAAAGCATGACCACAACCGACCGTCCATACATTGCCACTGCACATATATGGCTTATACTTAACCCCCTCGAAATACTTGATGAGGTGT
>Ga0196901_1001852_pt1 | contig 10448 bp, 14 predicted proteins | sample CB_VirMetaG_FD_169099 | JGI IMG/M metagenome (GOLD analysis project Ga0196901, IMG submission 169099) | Freshwater to marine saline gradient viral communities from Chesapeake Bay - CB_1504_1 Viral MetaG (v3) (version 3) | ecosystem: Environmental > Aquatic > Marine > Coastal | place: USA... | reverse complement strand
AAAGAGTGGGGTACAAACCCTTGCAGTGAGATTATCCTTAGACCTTATCAATTTTGTAATCTGTCTTCTGTTATTGTTCGGAGCAGCGATAGTGTGGATACTCTACGGAATAAAGTGCGTTTGGCTACTATTCTGGGGACTTTTCAATCGACGATGACTAACTTCCCGTACCTGCGTAAGGTGTGGCAGACAAACACTGAAGATGAGCGTTTGTTGGGTGTGTCTATGACTGGTATCTTGGACAATGCTTTGCTCAACGACCCTGATAACACTGAGCTGCCAGCTATCTTAGAAGGAATGAAGAATGTTGCTATTGATACTAACGCTGAGTTTGCTGACGCTATCGGTATTAATCGTAGTGCTGCCATCACTGCCATTAAGCCTGAAGGAACTGTCTCTCAGCTTACAGGCACTGCTAGTGGCATCCATCCTCAGCACAGTCAGTACTTTATTCGTCGTGTTAGGTCTGATAACAAAGACCCTCTGACTGCCTTCTTGCAATCTCAAGGATTTCCATCTGAAGCTTGTGTGATGAAGCCTGATAGCACAACTATCTTTAGCTTCCCAATGCGAGTTGAGAAGGGTGCTGTACTGCGTGAAGACTTGAATGCTATCCAACACTTGAAACTGTGGCTCTTGTTCCAGCGTCACTACTGTGAGCATAAGCCATCAGTGACTATTTCAGTGACTGAGACTGAGTGGCCTGAAGTTGGTGCTTGGGTGTGGAATAACTTTGATGAGATTACAGGTGTGAGCTTCTTACCGATGGATGGTGGAACATACCGACAAGCTCCTTATGAGTCCATGACTGAGTTTGAGTATCACGACATGGTAGCCAATATGCCTCTAGGTATTGACTGGGATAAACTTGTTGAAGGCACTGACAATGTTGAAGGTGCTCAGACACTAGCGTGTACCGCTGGTGCGTGTGAGATATGATACTAGACTTTGAATTCAAGACTGGATTAGTCTTTGGCATAGAAGCTGATGAACTCTACATCATGGATGAGGAGAACAATATGTCAGATGAAGCTAACCAAGTCATCTACTTACACATAGGCTTCTTAACCTTAGCATTTATCCTTGATTAATCGTCATGAACTGAAGAATATACTAGGATAACTAAAAAGCCCCTTAGGAGTGATCCTTTGGGGCTTTCTTGTTTTACTCAGTATCTTTGTCTTCAAAGCTAGTGAGGAATAGAGCTACTTCAGCTTTCCTTCGTTTAACTAAGCCGGGTAACTCTCTACCACCTCCCTTAGTCCATTGCATGAAAGCTTCAGCAGCATCCTTCCATTCACCTCTATTGATCTTCATCCGAATAGTAGACCGCTGAAAATTGCCCAATCCGGCATTGAAGGCAAAACTGACGCACGCATCGAAAGCCCCTTGATGACCAGATAGAGTAGGAGCAAGTCGTAGAACACCACGTTCAAAAAGGTTGACATCATCTGCGAATAGTTTCTCGATCTCTTCTTTAGACCATACACGATTGTCCTCCTGTCTCAATGGTAACTCTTTACGAATTGTTGTAGATTGTCCCTCTTTAGCTACCATTGGTAATCTGATCTGTTCCTGATACAGGACATGACCATAACCTATAGTCCAGATATGAGCAGGACACAGGTAAGGCTTATTCCTGCATCCCTCAAACCTGTGCATCAGGTCAGCTCCAGTTTTACTTAACTTCACTTCTTGCTCCAGCTACGTGAACCGAACCAGAAGCCTATGATACCTCCTAGCATAGCCATCTCATCACTGCTGAAGATAATGTCAGATAATCTGATTAGGTCATCCATGTTCATAACCAAACTAGGTCTGCTATACACATAGTAAGCAATCCAAGCATTAATGGCACAGAGTTCAAAGACAAAGATATAAGTCACCATAGGACGTACAGTGCCTACGAAGTTAACTACCCACTTACTAGCCTTATCCATGATCTTCTTGTCATGGTCATAAGCTGCTACAGTCATCTCAGCATCAGTCTGCATGGCAATCTGATCTGTACGTATCTCTTCCATACGCTCTTGAGCTGCAAAGCCCTGAGCCATCATCTGTAGCTGCATCTCAACTTGAATCTGCGCTAATGCTAACTCATGCTTCTGATCGTTCTTGTTCTGGAAGAAGTCTAATAGTTTAGGTAGACCTGAGATTAGTAGACCACCAAGGGTTGAGAATAAAGATAACATTAGAGTCCAATCTTAGATAGTAATAAAGCGACAATCCTGTTGGAGAGATCGTCAGGGAGAAACTTAAGGAAGCCTAAGAAGTACAGAGCTACAAGACCATATACGAATATCTTTAAAGCTAAGTCAAAGGTCTTCTGATATTCATTCATTACCGTCCACACCTTTGAGTAGTGTTACAGAAGTCCATCAATTCATAAACACCAACAAATACTAAGAAGAGGACAAAGAAGCTACCACCAATAATCATAGCCAGCTCATTCATCTCTTGCTCTTTAGCTTTAGCCTTCTTCTCAGCTCTCTCTAAAGACCTGAGTTCTCTGGCATCATCTATGTCCATCTGGTCTTGGCGGGATTTAATCTTATTCCAAACATCAACTTTGCCTGTTGTCATAAAGAGCATCTTAAGTTCTTCTTCAAAGGCTCTGGCTTGCTCCAAGGCCATCTCAATCTGAAGAGCTGTTCCCATGTTGGAACCCTTACTCTTCTTTGCATCAATCAATGCTTTAGTAGCGGTTGATTTAGCGTCAAACATTTTGCCAATCATAGGTGCAAGAGATCCTAGGTCATTGGCTACCTTACTAGCCTTCTTGACCATACTGATTGCATTCTGTATGCCAGCTAGAGCTGTTAGAGGATCAACGATCATTCTTGTATGCTTTCTTCCATTCTAGACACACGACAATACGAGTCTTATAGTCAGCAGCCCACCTCCATGTCCACTTAACACATCTATCTGCGTTAGGATCGAAGCCAGCCGTAGCTATAAAACTCGTAAGGATGATGAGAAGGGCTAGAGTTAGCCTCTTCATGATGGTTACTTAATAGGTAAGTTTGAAATATCGTACTCACTCTTAATTTGAAAAGGATTCTGTTCAAAAGACATAGGAGTATTTAAGATATTATTCATTGGCTCAATTACCAATTTAGTAAAAGCTGTAGGACTAGAAAGTTTATCCTTAGCAGTAGCCACAAACTTCAATGACTTAGCTCCTTTAGGATCAAGCAACAATTTAGCCAAGGAACGCTGAGACAATAAAATCCCACCAGCTGTAACAATAACACCGGGTAAGTTGTCTTTAGCTTGCTGCTGTTGCTCAGGGTTTAAAAGAAAAATATAACCTGAACCATACAAGGCAGCTGTTCCGGCAAGGCTTTTCATAGCACCTGCTGTAGCCATGTTAAAACCAGCTTCTCTAGACGGTGTAATAAGACCTAACTTAGCTGCGTTGTTCATAGCCTCAATAGCTTCCTTCTGAGGTGTTCCTCCAAAGAGAACATTAAAAGTATTTTTCATAGCTTTATTTTGCTCTAAGTCAGCAGCAAACTTAAGCATATTCTCAGGTGTATGTGTAAGAGCATCTAAATATCCTACACGAAGAGCATTAAGGACTTCACTTGAAGATTTTTTAGATAAAGTACCTGCAGCAGCTACAGATTTATACAATTCATTAATTGGTGTTTCCTTACCTGAGGCAAACAAGAAAGCTCCTACCTCTTCAGGATTCTTAGACATAGCTTGTTGAATAGCATCTGTTTGTAATCCTTGAATACCCTCTCGGTATGTGTTAGTTACAGTTCTGTATTCAGCTAATGTTGCAGGCTTCAGTGTTCTTCCGGCTGTGAAATCCATTGCTCCATCAAGCTTATCAATTAACTGAGTAATAGTTGTAGAAGCTCTTGAATCTTTCTCAGAACCTAGAGCATTAGAATACTTATCTCTATTCTCAGCTAAATAACGTGAACGAAGCTTATGAATTAAATTTACATCTACTTGAGGAGGAAGAGTATCAAGTTCTTTTAAAATACTTTTCTGACCTGCTGTTAAAGCTGCTGGATCAGATAGTTCCTTTTGTGCCCATTGTTTTACACTAAACATAGATACACGAGAATCAATATCTTTAAAAATATTTGTGTATAAAGGATCTACAGCTTCACTAAGACTTTTTTCACCTTGTTTGATAAAGTTCTGTAGTACTTCACCTGAAGCTTTTTGAGCTGAGGAACCACTACGAAGTGCTTGCTCAAACTCAGGTGAAGCTGCAAACTTCTTTAATACATCCTTCTGACCTGCCTGTAGTGCATTTGCAATCTCTTGTTGCTTGTTCTTAAACAGATCAGCGGTAGCTGGAGTATTTACAAGTCCTTCTAAAGTTGCATCAAAATTACTTCCTGTACGAGCTGATGCTGGTAATGAAGAACCATGTTTCTCTAAAAACGTTTGAGCTGCTTTGTTGGCATCAGGAATATCTTTCTTAGAAAATCCTAATATATTACCACCGAAGCGAAGTGTTTTACCTAAACCTTTAATAACAAGATTACCACCTGCATCCCAAACAGCTTCTTCTAAACCTGCCATACCTACTCGTTTTAGTGAGAAAGGTTCATCCCTTGCTAATTGTTCAACAGCTTCCCCTGCAGCACCACCAACAAAAGAACCAGCAGCAGAACCTATAGGGCCAAGCATCGTGCCGGGAATACCTACAAGAGCACCTCCAATTTGCTGACCACCAAAAGCATCACGAGGACGATAGTTAGGACTTAGAACAGAAGTACCGGGGTCTTCCATTGGCTTTGGTGCTACTTGCGGCTGACCATCTACTGGAATATTAGAAATGTCAAATTCATTAGCCATTAATTAACTCCTAGTTCTGCTTTCAAAGCGTCAATCTCAGCCTTCTCTTGTGCCGTCATTGATCCTTTAGCTTTAACAGCTGCTACCTTTGACTTAAGTGAAGAAAGTTTCTCACCCTTACCTTGAAGGTTTATACGGCTATTTGTTGAGGAGTTTTTAATCTTTCTCCAACCATCCATAATAATGCCTAAGTTTTCCCTAAACATCTTGTCGGTAGGGTCTAAACTACGTGTCTTATCAATAATAAGCTGCAATTCAGGTGCTGTCAAAGCTCCAAAACCTGTAGCACCTGTTCTGCTTTGTGCTTTTAACTGCTCCAGTGCTTGTAAGGCTTTCTCACTGTTCAGAGAACTAACTAAATTCTTCATTGACTTAGCGTCTGAGAATGGGATATTGTTAAACAAAGCTTGGTTAGTAGCTTGTAGCATTGTTCCCGGAGCAAGTTTTAATGCTTTCTCAGCAGTATTGAGAGTAGTATCAACAGATGATTCTACATTGCTTAGCTTTTCAATAGCCATTCTCTTTTCATCATCAGCTTTATCTTGCTTTTGCTTTGTTTCTAGATTTAAAGCATCAATACGTGCTTGAGTAAGCTGACCAGTAAGAGCTTTAATTCCTGAACTATCTCCAGACATTAAAGAAGTAGCTCTTTGAGACTTCATTGCTTGTTTCTGTTGCTCTGATATAGGAAGACTTTCCACCAATCTTTCAAACTCAGAAGTAGCTTGTTTAGATTCAGGTTTAATCTTTGCATCTACTTCAGCACGAGCCGCTGATCCCGCAGGAAGAGAGTCTCTATATTTCTGTAGTTTTTCAATTTCAGTTAAATTAGGTTTATCTACCCATTCTAAGTCTTGAGGATCTTCAGAATCTTTAAACTTCTTCAAACTAGCTGGCGTTACTTTACCTACAGCAGAACGTAAGAATTGTTGGTAAGGATCTGCAGCTACTTTCTCACGCTCACGTTGCTTAGTTAAAGCCTGTTCAGAGCCTAGTTTAGCCTGAGACATTTCCATAGCCTGAGCACGTTGCATAACCTGATAGCCTAACTCAGGATCTGTACTTTGAAGAGCTGCAGCCATGTCTTTAAGGCCTTGAACAGTATTGGTATTATACTGTGATGCCATCTGACGAAGCATTGTAGCTTTCTTAATAGATGGATCTTGTACATCCACACCCATTGCACCTGCTAAGCCACGACCTAAATTACCTGTGTTCTTATAGATGTTATACGATGTCTGTTGCTGAGGAGACATTTGTGAAAACTGCAAAGCCTTCTGCTCTACCATTTGACGTTGCATTTCCTCAGGAGTACCCATGCCTCCAAATAAACCTTGAACTGATTGTGGTGTTGCCATGTTATTCCTTAGTATCCAAAGTATCCGCTAACAGCAGCTGGTTGATAAGGTGTTGAAGAACTCTTAGTTAAGCCAGCAATCAACTGACTAACAGGATCTGTCAAGCCACCTACTACAGCATTGTTACGTTGCATCTGCAAAGCTGCTGCTTGTTGTGCTGCTTGATTCTGGATGTTAGCTGCATTGGTAGAACCTGCTGTGATAGCTGATCCCAGAGCTGAACCTTGAGTCAGAGCATTCAATCCTTGGTTCTCAAGTCCTGTAGCACCTGCCATGTAATTAGTGTATGGAGCTAGAGCTTGTGTCTGCAAACCATAGCCAGCACCTTGTAAGTTCAAACCACCAGTCATCAAGCCTTGACCAAACGATACTTGCTGATTACCATACGTCTGAGCATTAGCACCCAACTGAGCATCCTGCTGAGCCATAGCATTGTAATATGCAGCCATCTGAGGATTAGTCGCTTGCAAGCCGGGAGCACCAGTAGTGTAACCAGCATTAGTAGCACCAGTAGCTAGACCTAAACGTCCTTGCTGTTGCTGTTGGTTAGTCAGTTGTGCAAGCTGTTGTTCACGACCCGGAGCTAACAGTTGTTGCTGTTGAGTCATGTACTGCTGAGCTACAGCTTGAGGATTCTGACCAACATAGGACTGACCTAAGTTAAACAATCCTTGACCAGCTTGATTGATACCAGCTTGCTGAGCCTGTTGAGCTTGTGTCTGAGCAATACCAGTACCAGCTAAGCCCATCAAGCCTTCACGCATAGCAGCAACATCAGGAGCTACTTGATAACCAGCACCAATGAGTTGACCTGATGTAGGATCATAGTTAAAGCCTGACTTACCGAACCTTGTAGTAACTCCTACAGGACGAAACTGTGCAGCTTGTGCAGCAGTATTAGCAGCGTTAGTGGTAGCATTAGCAGCTTGGTTAGAAGCATACACACTACCTGTAGTGCCCAACAAGGGGCCAATTAAGTCTGTCCAATCAGCCATATTAGTACGTGCCTCCGTCAACTGTTGCTGTAAATGTACCAGAGACAGTAAGGTTTACTGCAGTGGCTGTGCCTGTCAATGCACCGTTATTAGCATCTGGTTTAGAATTCACTGCTGAAGCAATGTTATCAAACTCAGTGTTAACTTCAGTACCTTTAATGATCTTTGCAGCATTACCTGTATTCAGGCTATCTTTAACTGCAAAGTTAGTTGCTTTTGTATAGTTACTCATTATCGTGTCTTCCCTGTCTTAACATAGACATCAAGTTTCTGAATGGATATTGACTTATTAAACACTGTAGTTTCAAAGCCAAGCTGAATGACTTTACCTGAACCACCAATGTTAATAATCTTATTGTCAAAGGCTGAACCACCATACTCACCAATGTTAAATTCAGCTATGTTGTATTCAGCTACTGCAGCATTGGCTAAGTTAAACTGTCTGGTGTTTAAAATATCACTGTAATCGAAGCCAAACCTTAAAGTAACAGGATAACCACCACCACCAATAACTGTTACACCTACCTTCTTCATAATCTTAATGACAGTAGGTGACTGGAAGTCAAAGTAGTTAGTATAGTATCTCATTAAATATGAGTTAGCATTGTCTTTGTAGCCATCATACTTACCAATGTAACCAGTTCTACCAACTAACAAGTCTTTATTACGAGTGTACTTAAAAGCTGTTGGAACTAAGCCATCCCATGTCGTAACCCTGTTAGCACCATTCTGTAGTGGTGCTCTCATGTCAAAGCAGTACACTAACTGACGAACTGGTAAAGACAATAGATAGAAGGCTTCTTTATCTGAATATACAGCCTTGATTCCAGCTGCAGTCTCAGCACTAATCTCCAGTACTAAGTCATCACGTACATTGGCACTAATGTCTCTCATAGGTGCTGACTTCTCTTGAATGGTACGCATCAATGAACGTACACCTGAGTCAGATAAGAAGATAATGTCACCACCTGTAGCTACTACTGAGTCTCTAGCTAAACAGCCAATACCTGTAATGGCATCTGACAATGTAAGATTATTAGGGTCAGTAGCATTGGAGTAGATAAGAATCTGTCTACGACCAAAGACAATCAAAAAGTTATTATGTGCAGCCAGTGAAATAATCTCATCTGCACCGTTAGGCCACACCTGAGATACATCCAATGTACCAGCTGTACCTGTACTTAATACATGACCTGCAAGTAAGTCTGAGAACTGAATGGTACTTTTAGATGTTGTATTATTAGCACTCCATGTACGACCATAAGCACTGATAACTGTATTGTTACTGGACACTGTAGCTACATAACCAGTCTTCTCAGACACACGCTTAAAAGTAGTTGTACTTACTGCTGGGTCAAACACTAGAGGATCATGTCCAGCTTGATACAGATATAAGACACCATTCAACGGAGCCATCTGCCAGTTACTATCTGTGATGGTAGGAGCACTGCCACCACCTCCGTATGTTAATACTGTAAGAGTAGTACCTACTAATTTGAATAGTTTATTATTACCAGCAGAAATAATGTATGAGTTACCAGCATTATCAATAAGTTCACCGATAGCTTTAACATCAGAAACATCTAAGTCACTGTTGTATGCGTGAGATAGTGTCCATCCCTTACGAGAACCAATACGTCCAAACTTATCAATCACACAGTTGTTAGCCACAGTAGCATATCCAGCCTCTAAAGAGACTGAGCTATCCTGTGTGTTCAACCCCATAAAGCCGGGAGCTGATACAGTAGTGGTTAAGAGCTTAGCAACCATTAGACATCAATCCAAGTGTTTTCATCATCATAACGATTCTTCTCAATAGCAATAGCATCTGCCAAAGCTAGACGATACTGTTGATAGATTTCACTAAAGCTTGAACCACCGTCCTCACCTCGTTCACCAACAGCTTTAGCGTAGGCTAACATCTGTACCAAGTGTGTTGGAACCTTTAAAGCATCTGCATCAGCTGTTAAATCACTTTGAGGAATAACTAATTCAAATCTCAATGAGTAGACAGTATCAGGACGGGGCCATACATCCACTTGAGTATCATCACCGGAGATACCGCTGTAGTTATAATATATTGGAGCTGCACTCTGTACATTACCTAAGAAGTACTGTCTGTTCATCCAGTTAGTAGGTACTTGTCTCATAGGTACATCTTGGGTGTCATTTAAGACATCTTGAGTACGGAATCTTTGACCTGAGCCTGTAAGAGTGTAGTTACGAGTACTAGCCACTGTAGGAACTACAATGGTAGTAGTTAAACAGTTCCAATCGTAAGCATCTTCAATCTCTCTCTTAGCATCATTAACAAAGACACCCATAAGAGAGCTATAAGGAGTATCACTAACTGACGATACTTCAGTCTCTCTTAATCGTATCAATACGTTATTGACCAACTGTAAATAAGTCGTAGCCATTAATATTCCTTATATCTATAATACTATAGTAACATACTTTAATGTTAATGTCAAGCTTTTTTAGGCTTTTTCTTAGCCATATTAGCCTCAGACATGGCAATAGCAATAGCTTGTTTACGAGATTTAACTACAGGGCCACCTTTACCGCTGTGGAGAGTACCTTCTTTGTACTCACCCATAACCTTCTTCATCTTGTTCTTAGCTGTTCTCTGACCACGTGTAGGCATAACCATGATTATTTTACTCCATGAAATTTATTGTCAATAGCTAAGTAAATAGCTCCAAAGAAAGCACCTATGATAATGATAGGTTTAACAGCTTTAGCGATCCATTCAAGTACTGTAAAAGCACCTGCAGCTGCATTAAAGGCTTGAACTACCTGTTGTGTATTCTTCTCTATGTTGTCTACCTTAGCCTCTACAGCCAGTAGTCGCTCATAGATTTGCTCATGGCTTACATCGGTCATGGTGCATCAGGATAAGTTACTGTCCAAGGGAATCCTGACTGAGCAGTAATGTCACGCAGGGCTTGACGATAAACTTCCCATGCACCAGGTATATTGGAGTTTGTCTCCAAGTTCTTGATAACAACCCAATCGCATTCTTTTAGCTTGTCATCACGGGTAGCACGAACAGATTTAGCTTGTTCAGCATCCTTAGAAGCCTTGTAAGCCGCCTCATTCTCAGCCGCTGTTTTAGCAGGTGTTTCTTCTGTAGCAGGTGTATCTGTAAAGACAGGACCAAGGATATGTTTCGTATACCACTTACCATCAATCTGCTCAACACCAGAGGCTTGAGAGTATTGGTAAACAGTACCGCCAGTAGCTTGTGGGCCTTCAAAGACTACATCAG
>Ga0196901_1001850_pt1 | contig 10453 bp, 20 predicted proteins | sample CB_VirMetaG_FD_169099 | JGI IMG/M metagenome (GOLD analysis project Ga0196901, IMG submission 169099) | Freshwater to marine saline gradient viral communities from Chesapeake Bay - CB_1504_1 Viral MetaG (v3) (version 3) | ecosystem: Environmental > Aquatic > Marine > Coastal | place: USA... | reverse complement strand
CCTTCTGTTAGTGGAAAATATATAGTAAGACCTATATATAATCTTTCTGGAATGGGTTTGGGTGCCTCTGTGAAATACATAGAAAAGGGTGATTACAAATCTACACCAGTTGGTTACTTTTGGTGCAATTTTTTCATAGGCAAACAATATTCAATAACTTATAATTTTTTAAAAAATGAATGGATTCCTATTTCTTCTTTTGAAGGCAAAAATGATATTAACAATTTGTCTAAATTTTCTTATTGGAAAAGATCAAATTACTATATAGATTTTCCTAAAGAGATTACTAATCTTAAAGATGTTAATGTAGTGAATATTGAATTCATAGAAAATAAACCATTTGAAGTTCATTTAAGAGATACCCCTGATCCTGACTATGATATTTTCTTGCCTATATGGAAAGGAGAAAAAAATAATATAGAAAAATTCAAAAAAAAGGGATACAAGTTTGTATCTTCTTATGAAGATGCTAACGGTTTTTTAGAAACACCTAGAATTGGTTTTATGGTTAAGAATGGAGATTATATTGAGTAAATTATCATTTATATATTCGTCAATGAATTCTGGTAAGAGTCTTTCAATTCTTACCAGAAATTATACTTTATCACAAAAAGGTTTTAAGACAATTCTTATGAAACCTGCACTTGATGATAGAACTGATACCATTTCAACTAGACTTGGTATTGAACATGATTGCCTCAGTATAAATAAAAATGAACTTCCAAGTTCAAAAATACTCAAATCAGATTCAGAAAAACCAGATTTCATTATGGTTGATGAAGCACAATTTCTTTCAAAAGATCAAGTATGGGATTTGGCAAATCTAGTTGATAACTGGAATATCAATGTGTATTGTTATGGATTGCGACTTGATTGGCAAGGTAACTTCTTTTCTGGTTCCGAAGAATTGATGAAAATTGCAGATGAATTGATACCTATTGAGAATTTTTGTAAAGAAAATAAAGGCGCATTGGCATTTTTTCATATTAAAAAAGGTGGAAGTGATAGTTCAGTGGAAACGGGTTATGAAGATTTATATGATACTGTTTCTAGGAAAATTTGGAAACAATGGTGGGAGAACCGAAAAAAATGATTGGAAATATTAATGGATGATAATAGTAACGAAGAAGAATTACTAGGTGTAATCGAAGGATTGACTAATTGGATGGATATATTAGTATCATTAATATATGATACAGATTGCAATCCAGATGATGAAGAATCATTTGATGAAGTGTTGTTATGTGCAATACTACAAGCAAAACAAGGTCAACAAATAATGAAAAAATATGGATTTAAAGACAATTAATACACATTTTTATAGCTATAGCTAGAATCATTAGTATATACTTTCCCCAATAACATTATTGATTATAACAAGATTTTAAAGTTTGTCAACCCCTAAAATGTATGTTGACAAACTTTTTTTATGATGTATACTAGTGAAAAATTAAGGAGAATATGATGGCGAAAAAAGGCGAACTTAAACCAATGGATGCTCACGAACAAGAAATTCGTGAGAATGCCAAATACTATAATGTTATTCTGTTTCAACCTGCTACTTCTTCTAGACATGCAATGTCATTTGAGTTGCTTGAACATGCCAAGAAATATGCAGAAGTGACTCTATCAGAACCAAATCGCATTCGCACTGCAATGATTTATGCAGTAAATGAGTATGGTAATCATGCAATGATGGGTTCTATGGATAGAGATTTGAACTGGAAAGAAGTCGTTCCAGCAAGGTATAAATGATGTATTGGGTTGTAGAAAAACTAAATGATGAACGCCGTGGGGCGCATATAAAGACCATACAGGCACAATGTCAAAAAGATGATGTTGGGTTCATGGAAATTCAGATTGTGCCATTTGAACGCTCTGTGGTTGGCGGTGATCCTATTCTAGATGGTGATGTTGTTGTATATGGTTCTACTGCTATCTTCACTGTTCAACAAAGATATGGATGGAACCCTGGGGTATTTTCAATCATAAAAGAATCTGAAACTCTTGATATGCTTGGTGATAGGTATCTTAACTTTGATATGAAGGTATTGGAACCAAATAAAGTTCTTCCTTATGTAGAAGATCAAGGATATGAATTTTTCTTTGTTAAACCAGATAAAGACCTAAAAAGTTTTGATGGCACAGTAACCGATAGAGACAAATTTACATTCTTCATTGAAAATGCTATGCAGTATAACAACTATGATCCAGAAACTAGAATTTGTGTTAGTTCGATTAAGCACATTGACAAGGAATGGAGAATTTTTATTTTCAATCAAGAAATAGTCGGTGTCTCTCAATATCGAAGAAACCGTAGATTGGAAATCAAATCTGGTATTGATGATGATGCACTGAAATTTGTTTCTGAAATCGTAAAAGATCATAATCCAGCACTAGGGTATGTGATTGATGTTTGCAAAACTTTTGATGGTGAACTTAAAGTTATAGAGTATAACACATTCAACTGTTCTGGTTTCTATGACTGTGATGTGGCAAATATCGTGAGAAGTGTCAACCATTATTTTAGGGGTTGACACTTCTAATTTCATACTGTATATAAATAGAAAGTATGATTTTATAACAAAGGAGAACGTCATGTCACGAAAACAGAAGAAGAATAAGATGCCTAAAGAGCGCAATGAATTTGTGTTCCAGATTATTCAAAGAGCAGGTGCAGGTGCAGGTGTGCATCAGAAAACCAAAAAAGCAATCCGCCGCCAAGAAAAAATCAAATTACAAAAACAAGACTATTATCACAAGGTAGTATAACTTTCTGATAATAGTCTTTTGATATAATAATGGAGAAGTATATTGAGCAAAGAAGAATTTAAAATACTATCACCCCGTGAACATGTAAGAACACGTACTGGTGTATATTTGGGATCAACGTCTAAAGAATCGGTGGAGAGATTTGTATTGGGCGAATGGAAAACGGTACAATACGTCCCTGCACTTTCAAAGATGATTGATGAAATTTTAGACAATTGTATTGATGAAGGAATTCGTACATCTTTCAAATATGCAAATAATATTGATGTGTCTATTGTGGGTGATCAGGTTGTCATTACAGACAATGGTCGTGGTATACCTCAAGAAGAAGTTGTTGATAGCGTATCTGGGGATAAAATCCCACGTCCTGTTGCTGCTTGGACACGTGTTAATGCTGGTACCAGTTTTACAGAAGACAGAGTTTCAATTGGTGCTAACGGTTTGGGTAGTGCATGTACTAACTTCATGTCAAGATCATTTGTCGGTAAAACATGGCAGAATGGAAACTTGATAGAAGTAAATTGTAATGATGGTGGTCTCGACATTAAAGTAAGTAATAAGAAAAAAGTCGGTAATGGGACTTCTGTTTCTTTCGTGCCCGATTTTTCACTAATTGAGGTTAATGCAATTAGTGAATTGGATACTGTTGACCTTGTAGAGGATCGACTAACAAGTTTGCAAATGGCATTTCCTGATATCAAATTTACTTTCAATGGTAATAAGGTTTCCGCTACTACATTAAAGGCATATTCTTCTTTGTTTATGACAAATCCGAATGCATCTATTGTTCAGTCCCAAAACAATGACGTTTCATTCTTTTTTGCTTCAAGTGAAGATGGTTTTCGTTCAAACAGTTATGTCAATGGTGTGAATACCCGCCAAGGTGGTAGTTATGTGGACTTTATTGTCAATGGTGTGATTGATGAACTTGTCAGTATGATTAAGCGTAAGCATAAAATCGAAGTTGTTAAAAGCACTATTAAAAGTGGTATTACCTTCATCTTATTTGCAAAAAACTTCACAAACCCAAAATTTGATAGCCAGACTAAAGAGCGTTTGACTTCTACCGCAGGTTCTGTTAAGCAACACTACGAAGGTGGTGGTGCGCCAGACTTCAAAGTCCTTGCTAAAAAATTGATGGCGGCAACTGATATTATTGATCCTATTATTGAAGCACAACTAGCAAAGAAAATTGCTGCTGACAAGCGCGAAGCATCTCTAGAACAAAAGAAACTCAAAAAAGTCAAAGTTGCAAAACACATTGCAGCAAGTTCCGATAAGGCGACATTATTTCTTGTGGAAGGGGATTCTGCTGCATCATCATTCCTAGAAGTTCGTGACCCTGTTATGACAGGCGCATATCCATTGCGTGGTGTTGTCATGAACACTTGGGACATGAAACCTGCTGATGTTTTGAAGAATAAAGAACTGAGCGAATTGATTGCTATCTTAGGACTCAGTATCAACGATTCAAAAAGTTATCGTGAAATGAATTATGAGAAAGTTGCAATCATGTGTGATGCCGATAAAGATGGTTATCACATTGCATCATTACTTGTTGCATTCTTTTACAAGTTTTGGCCGCAATTTGTCGAAAATGGGTATCTAAGTATTGTCCGTTCACCTATCATGATTTCGACAAGTGGTAAAGATGTTAAATGGTTTTACACCTATGATGAAGCAAGAATTTTCAAAGAGGAAAGTAAAGGATATAAGCACCGTTACATTAAAGGTCTTGGTTCTCTTGAAACTGATGAATATTCTGTTATTGTTAATGAACCTGTTCTTGATACAGTTCGAGTTGATGATGCTTCATATTTTGAAATGATGTTCGGCAAAGAGTCGGATAAAAGAAAGGAATTTATGCTGAAATGATCACTGATTTTCTAGAGGATAGTAAAGCAAGGCGATATAACGTATCAGACATTGCATCCAATGAATGGAAAGAGTTTGCAATGTATACTGTTGAATCTCGTGCCATTCCAAATATGATAGATGGGATGAAACCAGTACAAAGATTTTACTTGTATTCATCTATTGTTAATAGCAAAACAGAATTCAAAAAGGTGTCTGCTGTTGCGGGTGTTGTATCTCAATTTGGATATAACCATGGTGAAACAAGTGCATCTGGTGCGGGTCAGTTGATGGCAGCGGAATGGAATAACAACATTTGTTTGGTAGAAGGTCGTGGTTCTTTTGGGACACGTCTTATTCCATCTGCTGCTGCACCACGTTACACATATACACGTCTACACAAGAACTTTGTAAAATATATCAAAGATATTGATATTGCACCTGCCCACTCTGATCCAGAACATGAACCACCTGCGTTCTATATTCCAGTTATTCCTTTGGTTCTGGTAAACGGCACAAAGGGCATTGCTACTGGTTTTGCTACAAATATTTTACCACGTGATCCAAAAGACATTGTTCGTGCCTGTAAAGAATATGTCACAAAAGGGAAAATTGGTAAGAAGGTGAAAATCAAATTTCCAGAATTTAAGGGAACAGTCGAATATGATGCTGAAACAGACAAATATGTTTGTAAGGGTGTGTACGAAAAAAAGGGCAAAACTCTATTAACAATTACCGAAGTTCCATATGGAACAGATCGTGAGGGGTATGTAACTGTCCTTAACAAACTTGAAGATTCTGGTGAGATTGTGGGTTATGATGATCTTTGTGATAAAGATGGTTTCAAATTCGAAGTTAAATTGAAGCAGGTTTCTAGTGCCAAATGGGATGATGTTAAAATTGAAAAAGAATTTAAATTGTCAAAAGCACTTAGTGAAAATCTAACTGTCATTGATCAAAATGGCAAGTTGCGTGAATATAATGATGAACGTGATCTTATCAAAGACTTTTGTGATTATAGAACACAAGTTCTACAAAAACGTATTGATTTAAGAGTAAATGAATATAGTGAGGAAATTCGCTGGTTGGGTGTGAAAATGCAATTCATCCAATCTGTTATTGACAATAAAATTGTTTTCAAAAACAAAAAACGTGATGATGTCGCCAAGCAAATTTTTTCCGTGACATCCGCAATTGATAATGATGTTGACCGTCTGTTAAGAATTAATATTATGAGTCTGACGGCAGAAATGGTTAAGGCGTTGAAAGAAGATCAAGAACGTGCTAGTTCTGATTTGAAGTTCTGGAAAACAACATCTGCCACAGAACAATTTACGTCTGATCTATCAGAAATATGATCTACTTAGTAGATTTTAAACCAGATTCCATATCATATGAAACTCTCGACAAAATAATATCTTTTTGTTGGGAGTTTCACTCATTACCAGATGCCTTAAATTTGGACATCGAATTCGATGATGGCATAGAATTGCCGCAACATGGTTATGGTGACATAGAAGATAATGTTGCTGTTATTGGTATTAACCCTTGTATATCATTAGATGATATGGTAAAAACAATAATACATGAAATAGTTCACATCAAGCAGATACATAATGGCGAACTTGTCTTAGGAGAAGGGTTGCAAAAATCTACTTGGTATGGTGCAGTATATGATAAAAATTATCACGAACTTCCATGGGAAGTGGAAGCATATGAAATTGAAAATGAAATAATGGAGAAAATAAATGTATGTGAAAATTGATGATGACCAATTCTATGATCTGTTGGCAAATGATCTAAAAACAAGTTTGATTGGAATTCTTGAAGACCCTTATCCACTGTATCATGATGTTGGACAGGCATACGAACTTGTCATATCTATGCTAGATACACTTTCATACTATATGGTAGAAACAAAATATATTGAATTGAAAAATGAATTGTATGAGGATTATTCAGAATTTGTGGATTATCTATACGGTCGTGTTGACGGTAGTTTTACAGTAGAAAGTATCATTGAAAATGAAGATGGTTCAGCAAATATGACTTTTGATATTCAAGGTCAAGGAAATATTGATTATCTTATTTCTAATGGGGTAAAGTACAATTTAATTCTTGCGGCACTAGGATGTGATGATGATACGTTAGTAAAATGGGCATTGCGTGGTAAAGAAGAAGATAAAATTGATGTGCGTGTGAGACAAGAACTTGCAAACCGTGGACTATAAAATTGGTGATTTGGTTCCGGTATGGTGGTATACCGGAACCACTAATGATCATGGTAGAAATCTTGCATTAGTGCTTGATATTAGACCTTATATTGGGGTGTATGAAAAAGAATTCAAATATATTTTGAAACTCATTGCACCAAATACAAAACGCGGTTGGTTGGAGATGACAGTATGACAAAGGCACTAGAAAAAAAATTTGAAGAATATCATGCAGAAAATCCACAGATATATGAACTTTTTAAAAAGTTTTCAGATGATGTTTGTGTATCTGGGTTGACAAAATATTCTGCGAATGCTATATTTGAGCGTATTAGATGGTATGTAGATATCGAAACTAATGGCGATAAGTTTAAAATCAACAATAACTATCGCCCATACTATGCAAGAAAATTGATGAAAGATGATAACAAGTTCAAAGGATTTTTCGAAGTTCGAGAACTGAAACAATGAGGAAATAGTATGAGTAGCAGAGTCCAATTACTAACCAAAAAAGGTCTGGCACATCCACCAAAATGGTTGCCACAAAATATTCATTATGAAGTGATCATGGGTTCTGTTGCTTATGGAGTCTCTAGTGATACTTCTGACATGGATGTGTATGGTTTTGCAATTCCACCAAAGGAAGACCTATTCCCCCATCTACGTGGTGAAATTCAAGGGTTTGGTCAGCAAAAACAAAGGTTTGAACAATATCAAGAACATCACTTGATGGATAAAGATGCAAAACAAGAATATGATTTTTCAATCTACTCTATTGTAAAGTTCTTTCATCTGTGTATGGAAAATAACCCAAACATGGTTGATAGTCTTTTTGTACCAAACCGATGTGTTTTGTATTCATCGCCAGTCGCACAGATGGTTCGTGATAGTCGTAAACTGTTCTTGCACAAAGGTTCGTATCACAAGTTTCGTGGATATGCATATGCTCAATTGCATAAGATTGGGACAAAGGCAAATTCACAAAACCCAAAGCGTCAAGAGTCAATCGAAAAATATGGTTTTGACCTCAAATTCGCATACCATGTCGTGAGACTTGCTTTGGAAGGCGAACAAATCCTTGTAGAACAAGATTTAGATATTGAACGTAGTCGTGAAGTTTTGAAATCAATTCGTCGTGGTGAATGGAGTGAAGAAAAACTTCGTGGTTGGTTTGATGAAAAAGAAAAGCAATTGGAAGAACTTTATGTGAAATCCGATCTGCGACATTCGCCAGATGAAGATGCTATCAAGGAACTTCTGATGAATTGTCTTGAACATCACTACGGTTCGTTGGACAATGCAGTAAAACGTGAAGTTCCAGTTGAAAAAATGATTTCTGAAATCCAGTCTGTGTTGGACAAATATAAGTGAGGTAAATATGTCAAAAAAAGGTCTTGGCGAACTAATCGAAGCACTTCAAATCTTTTCTAAGTATACTGATAAGAGTTATTGTTATGGTGCAGAACATGATGAATTTTATGTTTGGGTTGAACCAGAACTAGTTTCGGATGAAGATAAAGTGCGATTGGAAGAAATCGGTTTCATCCCAGAAGATGGGAACGGATTTATGATTTTCACTTAAAAAGAAGGGCATTTGCCCTTCTTTTTCGTTGACATTATTTCAAAAGTAAAATATGATTTACGTGACATAAAGGAGATTCGCTATGGCATATGCCCCACATCATAATGGAATGGTTAACAAGTATAACGACATTCCATTGGTTCTAGGTTCTTTTGAGAACGAAAATAACAATCTATATGAATTTGCAGAAATTAGGGGTTTCAATCCATTTGTAGGGTATGACAACATGATTTATGTCGGTCCTATGGGTTCGGAAACCCGTTATGCCAAGATTCTTAAAACTGTTGCGTATGTTGTAATTGATGAAAATGCTGATGGAACGCCAGTTGTTGAAAAATGGAATATCAAGAAATTTAAAAATTATGACGTTTCATGGGTTGACAATTAATCGTTTTGATTCTATGTTATAGATGTAATCAAGAGAGAGATATAATATGTTCCAAATTATTGATGCAGACGGTAATGTTCACGGTAGCGAAAATGACTACGGTAATGCCGCAGAACTGTGGAATGCATTGAAAAGCGAACAAGATGCAAATTAATGATGTTGTTATGGTATTTTCCGGTAAAGCGGGTGGTATGTATTGTAAAGTAGTTGGTATTACCGACAAACGAATTCAGGTTCGATCAAAGATGATGGAAAAATCTGTTTCCATCTCTAGCAAAAATTATATTAAAATGGTAGGTGATAATCTACCGCAACTATTGGAGCGTTGTTATGTATGATATTAAAGATGGTAACTTGGTAGTAGACTCGCATCATGGTGTCTATTGCCCACAAATTTTTGCCCAGACAATCAATCGTGAACTTTTTCCAGAAATCACAGAAGAAACTTGGGATATTCTTGAATCTGGTCCTGATAACGAACTTTATTGGGATACATGGGCATATGACGTGGAAGGTCAAGAGACCATTGATGGTGGTGTGGTTTTCCAAGATGGTGATGTGTGGATTGTTTATGAATGGGAAAATGGTGGCGAAGAAGACTAAAAAATTAAAATCTGGATATGTTAGTGTAGAATTATCTGATCTTGATAGTTACTCATTTTCTGATATGACATTTTTTGATAAATGGGTTCCAGAAAATTGTGAGTTAACCTATGTTGGGTTCTATCACGATTATGGATATTATGACGAACCTGATACTGCATGTATCTTGGTAAATTGGAGGGAAAAAGAAAATGTCAGTGACAACTGATAATAAATGGAAGCAATTCAAATATGGTTATGAAGTTCCTGAGAAGGTTCTAACTGATCAATTTGATTGGATGAATGAAGATGAAAAGACTGATGGTTTTTTCTCTTATCGTAAAGTGTGGTATCATATTTCAGAGTTTATGCGATTTGATAAATTCAAAGATGAAGGTCTAGGTGCATGGCAAGCATATTCTTTTGATAGTGCTTTCAGTGCTGTTCTTCTTCAAGTATCAAATGATGGTGAGGAATATAAGGTGGGAACTTTTATTACATAAATATCTTAAAAAAAGGATTTATGTTTTGCGGTTAGTTCATCTTTTTCTTAAACCATACTACAAAAACGATGACGATACTTTCTTTACTGAAACTGTTATTGATGTAAAAGAGATTGTGTTCGAAAAATCTCATGTAGTTGTATTTGATGTTAATAATCAAATATTTGCGTATCATAACGATAGAGTTTTAGAATTTAATGTTGAAAATTTTGAAGACACTTCTTGACATATAATTTTCAATTCCTTATATTGTATTTGTAAGCAGAAAAGGAAACATAAATGAAAATTTCTCGCGTTGAAAAAGACTGGATTGCAATCGCCAAAGAAAGTGTCACTGTTGAACAAATCGGTGGTGCTATCTATGCCTTTGGTTCGGAACTCGCTACACTTCGTCTTTTCCACAAATATCGTTATACTGACGAAAGTCGTATTCACGCAAATTACAGCGAAAACTTGAAGACTTGGTTTTTTCGCCTTGAACTTAGGTATTGACTAATCGTTTCGAATCATCTATACATATGATGTAAGAAAGAGAAAGAGAAACCGCCATGAATAAGTT
>Ga0196901_1001848_pt1 | contig 10455 bp, 14 predicted proteins | sample CB_VirMetaG_FD_169099 | JGI IMG/M metagenome (GOLD analysis project Ga0196901, IMG submission 169099) | Freshwater to marine saline gradient viral communities from Chesapeake Bay - CB_1504_1 Viral MetaG (v3) (version 3) | ecosystem: Environmental > Aquatic > Marine > Coastal | place: USA... | reverse complement strand
GATCCAAAAATATCTTCAGGTTTAGCATCAGGTTATCAAGTTTTAACAGAAGGACTTGGAATGTTTAATCCAAATAATCCAAATTTTATGAATCCAAAAGCAGCTTTAGCAACAGCTCAAAGTGATACAACAAAAAACATAGAAGGAATTTTAGCTGCAGCGACTAATACTGCAACACCAGAACAAATTTCTGAAAGAAATAGGTATTTACAATCTATTGGACAATCAGATACAATTCCTAATTACCAAAAACCAACCATGGCAGATGTTGCGGGTCCAACGGCTACACAAGATTCTAACTCAGTTCCTGTTGGAACTAGATTAATTTCAGATGGCAGAAATAGATATGCAGTTAGGCCTGATGGATCTCTTAGTTTTATAAATACTGTAACACCAAATGAAAAAGATTATATAAATAATTTTAATAAAGGACCTATAGAAGGATATAAATTTATAGGTAATCAAAAATATAATGATCCTTCAGTGGGTCTTAATTTATCCGGTGATTTTTTAGAATTTACTGGTTATGGAGATGAAAGAAAAGGTGATGGTAATTTTAAATATTTACAAGATATAAATCAAACAGAGATGCCTAGAGCTATAACTCAAGATGATATGGATACTTTTAATTTTAATCCACCAACAAATATGACAGGACCTATGTTCACAGGTTTTGATTATTCAAAAGAAATTAACTGGTCGCCAGGTCAACCTGCTCCTGATGGTTATAGAGTAGTTAATATGATGGGAGATACATTCTTAGAAAGAATGTATCCTAGTAAGGAAGAAGTAGCTAGACTACCAGGACCAGGAATAGTAGGACCAATGGGACTAATGGGATTAATGGGACCAGAAATGATGCCTTCGGTAAATATACCACAAGATCCAGACGCAGGTTTATCTGGCCAAGAATATGCTGAAAGATACAATATACCTTATGCAACCGGAGGCCGTGTTGGTTTTTCTCTTGGAAGTTTACCAAAAGGTATTCAAGCATTAGCTAAACAATTAAATAAAAAATTTGGTAAAGGCACAATTAAAACTGCTGACGAAATGGAAAGACCAAAGTCTGTAAAAGAAAAAGAAATGTTTGAAGAATTTGAAGCAAGAAACCCTGATCCAAAAAGAAAATTAACAGACGATGAGATTAAAGATTATGAAGAAGAGTTAGGAGACAGTGAAATTTGGATGTCAGAAGGAACTGTTGAAGAAGCAGAACAAGCTTTGAAAAGACAAAAAGAATATGAAGCTGCAATGTATACAGATTACAGAGCAGGCAGATTAGATCCAAAACCAGGTGAAAAAGGTAGAAAAGAATTTTTAGAAAAAAAATTAGAAGAGATGGAAATGTCTGGTGATAAAAAAATAATGAGTGTAGATGAAATAGAAGAATTATCCAATATGGACCTTGAAGCGGAAATGAATGTAGCAAAATCTTTAGCTCCTAAAATGGTAGAGCGATTCGAATTAAAACAAAAATATCCGGGTATTACAGATGAGTTACTTGATAAGATTTTAATTGATGACAATATGCAAAGAAAAGCAGAAGTATTAGCTACACTAGATGAAGCTTTTAAAATGTTGGAAAAAGGAATGGGACACGATGAAGTTTTAGATACACTTAAAAACGTAACGAGAACAAAACAAGCTGGAGGCGGCTTAGCATATTTAATGGGTTTATAAGCTATGTCTAAATCAGAAAATATAGCTTTATATAAATACCTAACAAGACCTGCTGCACCTGAAATTAAAACACGAGAAAAGTTTGCAAAAGGTACAACTATAGGATCACAACTCCCTTTAGAAGAATACGTAACTATTGTAAAAGAAATGGTCAACGATAGGAATTATGTTCCACCTGTTAATTTAAATGCAAGAGAAGTTGGAAGAATTCCTAATTTTGAAAAAGCAAAAGAAATTGTTAAAGCAGAAATGGGTGATGGATTTACTCAAGCTTATCAAGCAAATATTACCAGAAGAAAAAAATTAAAACAAAAAGCAATAAGAGAATCTGATCCACAAAAGAAAACAGAATACCTTGCAAAGAAAGCTGAGAGAAGAAGAACTCGTAGAGTTGAAAAAATTGGAAAAGACATACAATTAACTCCAAAAGAAAGATATTTAAATTTTCAACAAAGTTTAGTTGCAAAACAATTAAATGAAACAATAAGAAAAAATCCAGATTTAATTTTAAAAAATAAAAATTTAATGGATCAATTATCTACCACTGTAGACAAAAATGGAAATATTATAAAAGTTAAACCAAGTTTAGTTGATATTAAAAACAGAGGAATATTTGAAATAGAACATCAAAGAGATATTTATAAAAAAGGAAAAATGAAAGATTTTCCTTATAACAGAAATTTAATTTTAGGACCTTACAATCGAACAGGTGGTTTTAAAGAATCAGCAGAAAAATTTATTGAAAAAAATCCAGACCCATTAAATCCAAAAGTACAAATGATATTAAATAAAGCAGATGAACTAGGAGTAACTATTCAACCCAATGTACCTGAAGGAATTTTTTCAACTAAAGCATTGGGATATAAACAAACTCCAGATCCCGTTATTAAATTTGTTGATGTAGCAAAAAAAGTAATGCCGGAGATAGCGAGAAATGATTTAGGAATAGCAAGTTACAAAGGTGATATTGGAATGGCCAAAAGAGCTTTAGGAGTTAAACAATTGGCTGCAGAAGCAATCCCCGGTTCTAGATATGCTTCAGAATTTTTACAAGGTTTTGCAGATGATGTTATGAGTAAGAGTTATGGTAAAGCTGCATTAAAAGGATTAGGATTAGCAGGAGCTGCATATGGTGTCTATGATACAGGTGTTGCTCTTAAAGAAGGCAAATCTATTCCAGAAACAGCAGCAAGACTTTTTGCACTTGATGTACCTTATCAAAAATTAAGACAATACAATCGACTAACTGATGAAGAACAAGAAATTCAAAAAAGAGTTAATCAACAAAGATCTTTTGATGCAGCTTCACAAGATATTTTAGATGAGGGTTTGGTGACTATGAGACCAAGACCTGAAATTGCAGAAGAAGATTTAATAAAATTAGAACAAGGTAAACAAAGAGTGGATGCAGCAGTAGAGGCAGAAGAATCTGAAAGAGCAGCATCAAGAAAAGGATTAGTTGAAACAGTAAAACAAAAAATTTATGAAGTAACAGGAACTCCTTATGAATTGTATATGAATAGAGGTGGCCGTGTTCAACTTTCAGAAGGTGGAAAACCAAAAGATTTAGGCAGAAGAAAATTTATAAAAGGTGCAGTAACAATTGCAACAGCACTTCCATTTCTAAAATTTATAAAGCCTTTATCTAAAACAGTTGAACCTACTATTGAAGCAATATCTAGATCAGCAAATCAAATGCCAGACTATTTAACTAATTTAATTAATAAAGTTAAAATGATGGGTGAATCTAAAATAATAGGTAAGATGGATAGTCCAGATGAATTTATGAGATATGATTTAGGTGATTATGAATTATATGAAGGAGCCGGTGGAGCTAGACTTAAAAGAATTAGGGACAGAGGTGATTATGGTTATGAAGAATTTGAAATGCAAATTAAACAAGATCCTGAAACAGGTTATATCGAGTATGAAGAAGTATCAGTAAGACCTGATGGAGACGGTAAAATTAAAGATTTTGATTTTGGTATTGAGGATGATGTTCATGCAGAAATGAAAAAGTTCGCTGATGAAGACTAAACCACCATATAAACATGGAAAAAAATCTGGTCCACCACCTAAAAGAGGACCTAATCCTCAGGGCTTGAATTTATCGTATAATACTGTTAAAGATGTAAAACTTACGGAGAAAATAAATGGCAGACGTAGATAAAGCTTTACCAAACGTAGAGCAAGAAATTAATGTACCTTCTGATGTTGAGATTGCTGAAGCTGAAGCACAAGAACAAGCAGAATTACAAGAACAGGGAGAACCTGTAGAGATAACAGAAAACGAAGATGGTTCTGTAGATATAAACTACGATCCTGCAATTGCTTCTGTTGCAGGAAGTGAAAATCATTATTCTAATTTAGCGGATCATTTACCAGATGATATATTAGGTAAATTATCTTCTAATTTATTTCAAAATTATCAAGATTATAAAAATTCTAGAAAGGAGTGGGAAAACTCTTACAAAACAGGTTTAGATCTGTTAGGATTCAAATATGAAAACAGGACGGAACCATTCTCGGGTGCTTCGGGTGCCACTCATCCGGTGCTTGCTGAAGCTGTTACTCAGTTTCAGGCGTTGGCATATAAAGAGTTACTCCCAGCTGATGGACCAGTCCGAACACAAATCTTAGGAATCCCTACTCCAGAAAAAACACAACAAGCAAATCGTGTTAAAGATTTCATGAACTATCAGTTGATGGATCAAATGAAAGAATATGAACCTGAGTTTGATCAGATGTTATTCTATTTACCACTTGCAGGATCATCTTTTAAAAAAGTTTATTATGATGAAGTTTTACAAAGAGCAGTATCTAAATTTGTACCTGCTGATGATTTAATTGTTCCGTATACAGCTACCTCATTAGATGATGCGGAAGCAATTATTCATAAAATAAAAATTTCAGAAAACGAATTAAGAAAACAACAAGTTGCAGGTTTCTATAGAGATATAGAATTAAAACCAGGTCAGCTACATGAAGATGAAGTTCAAAGAAAAGAAAATGAATTAGAAGGTAGAACTAAAGGAAGAGAAGAAGATGTATTTAGTTTACTAGAGTGTCATGTTAATTTAGATTTAGAAGGTTTTGAGGATATTAATCCTGAAGATGGTGAGCCGACTGGAATTAAACTTCCATACATTGTAACAATAGAAGAAAACTCTAGAGAAGTTTTATCCATTAAAAGAAACTACGAAGTTGGTGATCCTAAAAAATCAAAAGTACAATACTTCGTTCATTTTAAATTTTTACCAGGACTAGGTTTTTATGGTTTTGGTTTAATACACATGATTGGTGGTTTATCAAGAACTGCTACATCTGCTTTACGACAACTATTAGATGCAGGAACATTATCAAATTTACCTGCCGGATTTAAACAAAGAGGAATAAGAATTAGAGACGATGCACAAGCAATACAACCCGGTGAATTCAGAGATGTAGATGCTCCAGGAGGAAACATTAGAGATTCATTTATGATGTTACCTTTTAAAGAGCCTTCTCAAACCTTATTACAACTTATGGGAGTCGTGGTAAATGCAGGGCAAAGATTCGCTTCCATAGCGGACCTGCAAATAGGAGATGGGAATCAACAAGCAGCTGTGGGCACGACTGTAGCATTGCTTGAAAGGGGTAGTAGAACAATGTCTGCTATTCACAAAAGAATTTATGCAGCTCTTAAAAATGAATTTAAATTACTAGCAAGAGTTTTTAAACTTTATCTACCTGCAGAGTACCCATACGATGTAGTTGGTGGTCAAAGAATGATTAAACAACAAGACTTTGATGACCGTGTAGATATCTTGCCAGTTGCAGACCCTAATATTTTCTCACAAACACAGCGTATTTCCCTTGCGCAAACAGAGCTGCAGCTGGCAACTTCTAATCCAAGTATCCATAATCAGTATGCAGTTTACAGAAATATGTATGAAGCATTAGGTGTAAAAGATATTGATCAAATTTTAATTCGACCACAACCACCCCAACCAAAGGACCCTGCGTTAGAACATATTGATGCTCTCGCAGGGAAACCTTTCCAAGCGTTTCCTGGTCAAGATCACAGAGCACACATGACTGCTCATTTAAATTTTATGGCAACGAATATGGCAAGAAATAATCCTGCAATAATGGCGTCATTAGAAAAAAATATTTTTGAACATATTTCATTAATGGCACAAGAACAAATTGAAGTAGAGTTTAGAGAAGAGCTACAACAACTACAACAAATGCAAATGATGATGCAACAGAATCCACAAATGGCTCAACAGATGCAAATGCAAGTTAGAATGTTAACAGAAAAAATAGAATCTAGAAAAGCAGTACTTATTGCAGAGATGATGGAAGAATTTATGAAGGAAGAAAAAGAAATTACTTCACAATTTGATAATGATCCTATTGCAAAACTACGAGCAAGAGAATTAGACCTTAGAGCACAAGAAAATTATCGTAAAGAACAAGAAGCTAAGGAAAGAATTAACCTTGATAAGATGAAATCTATGATGAATCAGATGAATCAAGAAGAAAAATTAGAACAAAATGAAGATTTAGCTAATTTAAGAGCTGATACATCATTAACAAAAACAGTTTTACAACATGAACTTAAAAATAAGGATAGGATGTAATGAAAAAAGCACAAAAAAAGATTACAAAAGTTATGAGAGAGTTCAAAAAAGGTGAACTTCCAATTGGAAAAAGTAAAAAGAAAGTAAAAAGTCGTAAACAAGCGATTGCAATTGCACTTTCTGAAGCTGGAATGAGTAAAAAGAAGAGATAATTATGTTTCCTTGGTCTTTAATAGGTACTGCACTTAAAACTGGCGCTGAAATTTACAAAAATAAGAAAAAATCTGAGATCATTATGTCAGAAGCACGAATTGTGCATGCTGAAAAGATGAAACGAGGAGAAATTGAGTACAGTGGACAGATTACACAGAATCAAAAAGGGGACTGGAAAGACGAATTTGTACTTTTAGTATTGTCGAGCCCTTTGGCGGTCTTAGCGTACGCAGTTTTTGCTGAAGACAAAGATATTGAAGCCAAACTAGACTTGTATTTTGACAAATTAAGTGCTATGCCTTGGTGGATAACTGGACTTTGGGTTTCTGTCGTTGCGGCGATATATGGAATCAAAGCAACAGACATTATCAAAACTAATGGAGGAAAAAATAATGGCAAATAAAAGATTTAACAAACAAGTGCCCGGTTTTGGATTCATAAAAGGCAAACCTGAAAAAGGAACAGAAGCTGTAAAAGGTAATGTATCTCCTCAGGAAAAGAAAAACATTGCTTTTTCAAAATCTAGAAAAATAAAAAACACAGCGAGTTAATTATGGAAAAAAATAAAAAAGGTAAGTACCCTTCAAAAGGTATGAATGCTTTAGCAGAAGAAAGACCCGATGTAGCTAAAAAAATTATGGGCTATAAAGAAGGTGGAAGAGCAAAGATGATGGATGGTGGAGTTACTAATCATGCTCAACTAACTGGATTCGGCGCAGTAAGACCTGAAGTAAAAAAATTTGGTAAGTAATCATGGCTAAACTTTGTGCAAAAGGTAAAGCTGCTGCAAAAAGAAAATTCAAAGTATATCCATCTGCATATGCTAATATGTATGGATCTGCGGTTTGTTCTGGTAAAATAAAACCAGGTGGTAAAAGAAAAAAAGCTAAAGACGGTGGTTACTTTGATGAACAAAAAACTAACGTAAAAGGTAAAAAGACAACCGGTCCAGTTAAGGGTGGAAAGACTCCACAAATTCCTGGTAGTGAATATATGAAATATAAAAAAAGAAAAAAGTTTAGAGTATCAAACGCATAAGGAGAAAATAAAATGGACAGTAAACAAAAAAGACAAGAGGCTTCTAGAAAAGAAAGATTGGAATCTGCCTTTGGTAAAAAAACTAGAACAACTAACCCAATGAGAAAAGAAAGATTCAATGAGGGACAAAAAGCTAGAAGAAAAGCAGGATTGAAAAAAGGGTTTAGAAAAGTAGCATCTGCATTAACTCCAGTCGGATCAGCAGTATCTACTGCTAAAAAAATTTTTGGAAAAAAGAAAAACAAACCTGATTTTCAAAAAGGTGATTACAGTAAAATAAGCGTAAAATAATGGGACTACGTAAGTGGGTAGCAGAAAAATGGGTAGACATTGGAGCTCCTAAAAAAGATGGTAAGTATCAACCTTGCGGAAGATCAAAAGGTTCTAAAAGAGCTTATCCAAAATGTGTACCACTTGCAAAAGCAAGATCAATGTCATCTTCGCAAAAAGCTTCTGCAGTAAAAAGAAAAAGAGCTGCGGGTAATACCGGTCCTAAACCAACTAACGTTAAAACCTTTACAAAAAGAACAAAAGCTGCTACAGGTGGCTATATTGGAAGTTTCATCAAACTTGATGTTGATGGAACAACAGTAGGAAATCCAAGTTATAAAAAATACTATAAGGGTATGATATAATGGCAAGAACTGCTGCATGGCAAAGAAAAGAAGGCAAATCACCTAGCGGTGGTTTAAATAGAAAAGGGGTTGCATCTTATAGAGCTGCTAATCCTGGATCTAAATTAAAAACAGCTGTAACAACGAAACCGTCTAAATTAAAGAAAGGTTCTAAGGCTGCTAATCGTAGAAAATCGTTCTGCGCACGTATGACAGGTATGAAAAAAAGATTAACATCTGCAAAAACTGCACGCGATCCAAACTCTAGGATTAACAAGAGTCTTAGAAAATGGAATTGCTAAATGGCAGAACACTACACCCTAGAAACATTTGTACCCACACTTAGAAAAAAAATAAGAGATTCTTATCAGTCCGTTGGTGAAACAATGGTCGCTGGAGGAGTAAGAGATATGGAGCAATATCGATATCTTTTAGGACAGGCACACGCCTTACAATTAATAGAACAGGAAATCTCAAACCTGCTAAATCCAAAGGAGGAAAAAAATGAGCAACCCGACGACACAAACGTCATCCGATTCAAAGGAAGTCCCGAAGACTAAACTTGCATTGGAAGAAAAATATAAAGAACAAGATAAAATAGAACAAAGTAAAAGAGTTGACGAAACTAATGTTGATTCTGTTATTGATGAACTTCCAGAACCAACTGGTTGGAGGTTATTAGTTTTACCATTCACACCTAAAGATAAAACTAAAGGTGGAATTATTGTTGCACAAGAAACTTTAGATAGATTAAGAATCGCAGTGAACTGTGGTTACGTTCTAAAGATAGGACCTGAGGCTTATAAAGACAAAGATAAGTTTCCATCAGGCGCTTGGTGTAAAGAAAAAGATTGGGTGATTTTTGCAAGATATGCAGGATCACGTTTACCAATAGAAGGCGGAGAAGTCCGTATTCTTAACGACGACGAGGTTCTAGGAACTATTAAAGATCCAGAATCTGTGTTGCACCACATATAACATAGGAGGAGACTATGCAAGAACAAGAAAACAAGAACACTCCGATGGTTGATATAGACACTTCAGGACCAAGTGCAGAAGTTGAATTAAAAGATGATGCACAAACTGAAGAACAAGTTGAAACTAAGGAGCTAGACACTAGCCCCGAGCCGCAAGAAGCTAGCAGCGAGGAGCAAGGTGAAGACGATCAGAAAGAATCGAAAGATAAAGAATTAGAAAACTACAGTAAAGATGTTCAAAGAAGAATAGCTAAGCTTACTGGTAAATGGAGAGAAGCTCAAAGACAAAGAGATGAAGCCATTGAATTTGCAAGATTGCAAAAACAGAAAGCGGAAGAAGTATCAAAAAAATACTCTTCTTTGGAAACATCGTCTATGAAAGATAGACAAAGTAAAATCCAATCACTTTTAGATGCACAAAAGTCTAAACTAGCTCAAGCTAGAGAGGCTGGCGATGTTAATGCTGAAGTAGATATTCAAAAAGAAATATCACGATTGGGTTATGAAGAAGTTAGATTACAGGAACTTTCTCAAATAGCAGAAGAACAAAAAGCTGTTAAAAATGAGACCGTAATTCCAACTTATCAACCTAGACAACCAGAACCTGTTAGAGAAGTAGATCCAAAAGCAGAGTCTTGGGCATCTAATAATAGATGGTTTGGTACGGATAGAGCTATGACTTATACGGCTTTTGATTTACATAAAACACTAGTTGATGAGGAAGGATATGATCCGAAATCTGATGAATATTATGTTGAAATTGATAAAAGAATGAGGCTTGAATTTCCGCATAAATTTGATACTAATAATGATACAAATATAAAAGGTGAATCGACAAAGCCTGCACAGAGAGTAGCGTCGGCGACGCGAAGTGTAAAACAAAGTCGCAAAACTATCAGTCTCACCCCTTCTGAAGTTGCTATCGCCAAAAAATTAGGAGTGTCATTAGAAGATTATGCAAAACAAAAAAAACACATGAAGGAGGTTTAAGCATATGGAAGACAATAAACTAAACAAGACCCCTCGTGCGAGTCAGTCTAGAGTTTCTGAAAAGAGACCTACAACCTGGACTCCCCCGTCATCTTTAGATGCACCGCCTGCGCCTGATGGTTTCAGACACAGATGGATAAGAACTGAAGTTTTAGGCATGGACGATACAAAGAACATGTCAGGTAAACTTAGATCCGGATGGGAACTCGTAAGAGGAGATGAATATCCAGATCAATCTTATGCAACTGTTAAAGAAGGTAAATACGCAGGAGTGATTGGAGTTGGCGGCCTTGTGCTGGCAAGGATACCGGAAGAGCTCGCTAAATCTAGAGAAGCTTATTTTAATAAGCAGACTCAAGATAGAGAACAAGCAGT
>Ga0196901_1001847_pt1 | contig 10459 bp, 7 predicted proteins | sample CB_VirMetaG_FD_169099 | JGI IMG/M metagenome (GOLD analysis project Ga0196901, IMG submission 169099) | Freshwater to marine saline gradient viral communities from Chesapeake Bay - CB_1504_1 Viral MetaG (v3) (version 3) | ecosystem: Environmental > Aquatic > Marine > Coastal | place: USA... | reverse complement strand
ATACATTTGCTTAAATTAATTTAAAAACGTCATGGCAAAAAAAACCAAAGAAACAATTAAAGCAATTACAACTGAAGAGTTGGGTAAATTGCAACAACTACAAGGTGGTATTAATAATGCTGCAATGAATCTTGCAAATATAGAAATTGCAAAGTATGAACTATTACAAGATCATGCTATTATGAAAGCTGACATGCAAGAACTTTCACGTGAATTGCAAGAAAAATACGGAGAAGTTAACATCTCTTTAACGGATGGTACAATCTCTGAAATTGAAAAACCAGAATTAAAAGCTGAGTAATTTTTAATTTCTGTATCATGTAGTATCTTATTTTACAATTAAATAATTAAACTACTTGTTTGATTATAAAAACTTTTGTATATTATAGTATATACTAGTAGAATTAATTAGTTGTAAAATAAGATATTTATGATACCAACAAATACAGGAAGCACAAGTCCGTGCTCAAACATATCTTCAAATTGCGTTGTTTGGCAAGGACCAGATATTCCATGCATAAATTTATGTAATGGAGATACAATAAGTGATGTAGTTGCTAAACTTGCAGAAGAGCTTTGCGCTTTATTAAATGTTACTGCTGTTGAACCAAATCTTTCAGGTTTGGATTTGTTATGTGTACTACCTGATGGTCAAGCTACACCGTCTACTCTAGAAGAAATTTTACAACTTATAATTAATTCTATATGCGGAATTACAGATAAAACTGATTTTGTACTTCCAATTATTGATTTACCATCATGTTTAATGTATGATGATAAAGAAGGTTTTGCTGTTACAGCATTACCTTTAGATGAATATGCTGCTTTATTAGCAAATCAAATATGTGATATTTTAGCTTCAATATTAATTATTCAAACAACAATAAGTAATCATGAGTCAAGACTTATCATATTAGAAAATTGTGTACTACCATGTGCTGCTAATGAAGTTAATGAAATTCAAGTATTACCTTCTTGTGTATTACCACAAAATATAGTTAATGCATCTGTTTTATTATTAGCTCTTGAATCATCTTTTTGTAATCTACAAAGTTTAGTTGGTTCACCAGCTTTAATTTCAACGGCAATAAATGCACAATGTATTTTTGGTAATGATGTTTTAGTAGGTGGTACTGGGACATATTCTTCTATACCGGGTTGGGTTACAAACGTTAATACATTAGCAGAATCAAATAAAAATTTATGGCTTGTTGTATGTGATATGTATCAGGCTATTCAAGATATTAAATTAAATTGCTGCCCTGGTGGATGTGATGCTATTATTTATGCATTTACACCAACATTAATACTTAACGCCTTAAATATACCTACTTCAATGAATTTGGTATTTACCGGTTCTAGTATACCTGCTTCATTTAACAATTGTACTACAAGTAGTATGATTGATATTGCAGATATGAATGGTACGCATAATACCGCTTCATTTAATCCAGCATCTTTACAATCATCACCATCAGGTATAACAATACCTTTAACTAGTTTATTCTTATATGGTGGTTTTACAGTTAAAGTTGATTTTTGTACAACAGATGGTGCTAATCAATGTGGTGAAACTATTATACAAACAGTACCTTCAGATATACCATGTCCAACTAATGTGGCATTAGTTAGCCCTACAGAAAACAGTTTAACTGTTACATTTACAAATAACTTAGGTACAAGTGCAATATATACAATTGAGTTAATAAATGTTTCTTCTGGTATTCATGAAGCAACATATACATTAACAAATCCTAGCGCTAATGTTTCTCAATTAATAAGTGGCTTAACTGCAAATACAGAATATCAAGCTTACCTTATAGTAACAATAGGTGGTGTAACAAAAATATGCCGTGAATTAGGTTCAACTGCATTTACAGGAACTTTAATTCTTAGTCCGTGTACTGAATATACAGCGGGAACTACTTCTGGTACAGGTCAGGTTGTAAATTATATAGATTGTGGTGGAGTTGAAGCTTCATTTACAATAGGCGGTGTAGGAGGTTTTGATTCAGATACATTCTGTGCAACATCACTAGGTAGTTATGATGCGTCTGCTGTTTCAATTGCTATAAATGGAGATTGTCCTTTAGCTTAATAAAATAAAAAATAATAAAAATGGCTTGTAATAATTGTAATAATTCTTCTAATCCTTGCGGATGTAAAGATACAGCTTTAACCACACCATGTGGTTATACTCAATGTGGTGTTGGTAATGAAAGATGTGATGATGTTCAATGCGCTGAGTGCGTTAGTTATTGTGGTACATCATTTCAAATTGAATCACCAGGTGGTATTTTAAAAATAGAGTCAGGAGAAAGACTTGATCAAATACTTCAAAAATTTGCATTGATGATTACAAATGGTTTAGGTGCATGTACTGCTGATAACGTACATCATGGTCCTTATAATTTATATGCTGAAGGTATTACTAATACAACAGTGTCTATTGTATGGGGTGGTATATCATCTCTTAGTGTTGGAGTAAATGTATTTTATGATACAGTAATTGCTCCATCAGGATGGGTTCAAGCAAATAGTACTATATTAATTCCAGCAGTATCAAATTTTATTGTTACAACATTAAATCCAGATACAGAATATAAAATAAAATTACAATCAACAGATGGTTCTACAGTATGTGATACAGTAGAGATCCTTGTTAAAACATTAGCATAACAACAAAGAAGTAGTGGTTTGTTGGTTTTCTACTACTAACGTTGGAAGAGGGTCTCTACGGAGACCTTCTTTTTTTTATTAAAATATTTTCATTATATTTGATGAATTTATAAACTTTTGTAATCAATTTATTATGAGCAACTTAACTAAGGACATAATTGAAAGTTTAAAGTGGAAAAAGAATGCCACTTATTGTGCCGCAAGATTAGGCATAACTGAAGCTTATTATGTAAAATTAAAAAAAGAAATTCTTTCTTCCAAAAAAAATAATAAAAAGAAAGCTAAATTTTTTGCTAAAGCTTCTGAACATGCCCAAATAGCTGAATCAGTAAATTTAGAAAAGGGTGAAAAAACTATTTCAGGTACATTTACAAATGAGCCAAAAACTTCAGAAGAAATTATAGCACTACTTAATATTGATACAAAGCAATGGAAGCTTTCTCAATATTGGAATAAACAAATGGGGGACCATTGGCGTGTATCTGCGTTAGTAACTAAACTAAAAGAAGCAGACAAAAATAATTTAGAAGAGTTATTAGAAAATTGGAAACCTAAAACATACAAATTACCAAAAACAAATTTAAGCCATTTAAAACAATTGGAAAAAGTTTGCGGTATAATTTCTTTACAGGATATACATTTTGGTAAACAAGGTAATGAAACAATTGATAAAGATTTTGAGGATACAATAATAGACCTGTTAGGACGCGCTACAGGCTCTCATTATATAGAGACTATGTATTTTGTTGTTGGAGGGGATTTAATTAATATGGACACGTTTGCAGGCACTACAACAAGCGGTACAATTTTAGATAATTGCATGAGTGCAACAGAAGCATACCAACAAGCTTTTGATGCAATGCATTGGGCCATTGGATATATTAAATCTTTTTGTAAAAATCTAGTTGTTGTTTATATTCCGGGTAATCATGATAGATTATCTTCTTTTCATTTAGCACATGCTTTATCAAAATCAATTGAGTCAGATGAAATAACTTGGGATATAAAATATGAAGAAAGAAAAGTACATGTTTGGCATAATAACTTTAATGCTTTTGAACATGGAGATAAATCTAGCAAAAACAATCCTTTAATCTATGCTTCTGAGTATCCTAAACAATGGGGATCTACCACAAACAGAACTTTATATAAAGGTCATATTCATACTGATAGAAAGGTGGAATATATGACATCTAATGAAACAGCAGGTTTCATAGAAAAGACACTTCCTAGTTTAGGAAAAACAGACTATTATCACTATAGCAATAAGTATGTTGGCAATAGAAGATCTGGTAAATTAGAACTTCAACACCCCGCTAAAGGCAACATATGTGAATTAACTTATCAAGCACTATAAAAGTTCAACATATAAACTTTCATAAGTGCTCTTTTTTTTGTAAATTAATAGTATAATAGTATGAGTAATAATTTTAAGAAGCCTGATTTAAATGCTCCTAGGTATAGGAAAAAAATATTAAGTCTTCTGAACAAAGAAACATTTAAAGAATTTAAAGACAAAAAACCATTATATGCTAATATTGATGATAGCAAATTAAAAGAAATTATTAAGCTATATAATAAAGCATTATGGCAAGGAGTCATACAACATAGAGAAGGTGTAGAACTACCGGATTCTTTGGGTTATTTGTTTATAGGTACATGCCCACCAGCAAAATCTGTAAACATTGATTATTCAAAATCCAATGAATATGGTAAGGTATTAAGAAATAAAAATTGGGAAACGGACGGCAACATATGTAAAATATTTTATACTAATTGGTCAACAAAGTATAGATTTAAAAATAGAGAGCTTTGGTCTTTTACAGCAGGAAGAGAGTTTAAAAGAACAGTATCTGAAGAATATCCAAAAAACTGGAGCAAATATTTAAAGATGCAAAGTAAAATAAAAGTCTCACAACTGTATGATCCTGATTCACTTAACACTGAAGAAACACTTAAGAACTATGATGAATTTGAAACGTAAACATCATGACAACAATAGGAGAAGTTATATCAAGAGTAAGAGGTCAAGTAAAAGCGGAAGTACAAGATGCTTTTGTAACAGACAGATATGTCTATAGTTTGATCCAAAAGTTTTCTCAATTATTAATGAGAAGACAAGACAATGCCAATAAATTAATAAAATTTAATTCAGTTTGGCAAACGCTACCATTTTTAGAATTAATAGATGTAGATAAAGTAGAAGCTACTTGTACAGGAATAAAAAGTGACTGTATAATAAAAAGAACAAAAGATAAACTACCTCATATGATTGAAGGTTATTGGGGACCACTAATTAGAACAGTGAGTTCTATTGATGGTTCTACTGAGCTTCAACCTACACAACCAGGCACATATACTTCTATGAGCCATACCACATCTTTTAGATATAATAAAACAAAATACTTTTGGTACCTTAATGGTTATCTTTATTTTCCTAATATAGAATGGGATGCAATTAAATTAGAGGGTGTGTTTGATGGTGATATTTCAGAATGGACTTGTGAAAAAGATGAATGTACACCTAGGTATCTACAAAAAATAAATATACCTGAAGCATTATTTGCTGAAATAGAACAACAAGTCATGGCTGTTATGACAAACACAATAAGAATACCATCTGAAGATTCTGATAATAAAATTAATCCACATAGATAATGAGCGTATCACATAAATATAGAACCTTTAATCAATTGCTAGATGACGTATCAATTGATTTTGCTAGTTATGCTCTTGAGGGTATGATAGAACCCGCTCAACTTATTAAAGTTGCAACAAGAGTAAATTATGATTTAGGATTAAAAATTCACAGAACTAAACAAGTTGTTTTAGATATTGAACATAATAAAGCTAGATTGCCGCATGATTTTGCATATTTAAATTATGCATTTATTTGTGGTGAATATGTAGTAGAAACAAAAATGCCATCCGGTACTCATGTAGAAACGGTTGATGTAAACTACGTTCCTGATCCTGGAATGACCGGTCCATGTGAAGATCCTAAATGTAATGACGTTTGTATATTAACTGCATGCGGTGGTAACTCAGAATATAAACTTGTTCAAAAAGTTGGAACCAGTCAATACAGATCTTATACTGCATTTGCACCTTTAACAATTACAACAGTTAATGATGCTACATGTGACTGCCCTAATATAAATACAAGATCAGAACATCTTGCTGAAATTAAAGATGGTTTTATAAAAACTAATTTTGCTTCAGGAAAAGTGTATATAAATTTTCAAGGAGCAATGGAAGACAATGAAGGAAACCTTCTTGTTTTAGATCACCCTTATTGTAATGAATACTATGAGTATGCTATTAAACAAAGGATACTTGAGAATATGATGTTTGCAGGTGAGAATGTTGCAAATCAAATGGGTTTAATTGAACAAAGACTTAGAGCTGCAAGAAACAATGCATTAAGTTTTATGAATACACCAGACTTTGCAGAAATGAAAAAGATGTGGGAAGTAAATAGAAAAGCTCAATACCACAATTATTATAACATGTTTAAGAGCAGACCTACAATAAGATAAGATTATGGCAAAGAAGAATACATCAAATAGCAGTGGGCCGTCTATGCAAAATACATCTAGCGTAGATACTAGGGTATTCCTTAAAGGTATGATGAAAGACACAACAGCGTCTTATCAACCAAAAGAAGCCTGGTCACATGCACGTAATGCCGCAAATAATTCTACAGACGGTGATGTTGGTCTTATAGGAAATGAACCAGCAAATTTAGAATGTGCTAAAGTGCCTTATACAATTATAGGTGCTATACATACTTATTCTGATCAATGGGTATTATATTCAACAGATGATATAAGTTCTGAAATTGGTTTATTTGATGATAGTAAATGTGAGTATACAACTCTTGTTAATGATCCTTGTTTAAACTTTAATAAAAAACATTTAATTGTTGGAGCAGCAAAAGAAAACTTTGATTGTTCTTGGCAAACATATTGGGATGATGGTAACAATCCATCAAGAACCCTTAACATAAATGATATACCTTGGAAACAAAACGTAGTATCAGCACCCGGTGCTGATTGTATTATTTATGAAAATACAAATGAATTAGATTGTGAAAAAATAAGATTAGCTCCATTAGTTGATACACCCTGCGTTACATTAAGTAAAGCTGAAAGCGGGGGTCAATTAAGAAATGGTTCTTATCAGGCGTTTATTGCCTATACCGTAAATGAACAAAGAGTTACAGATTACATTGGTGTTTCAAATGTACAGTCTTTATTTGATCACCTTGGTACATCAGGTTCATTACGTATTAAAATATCAAATTTAGATAAGCAATTTGATTACTATGAGCTTGTAATACTTTCTAATAATCAAGAAAATACTGTAGCTAAAAAAATAGGATTATACAGTACAGAACAAACTGATATTGAAATTGATTATATAGATCAATCATTAATTACTACTCCTTTAGAAACAATTCCTTTAAGAACACCAGCTTATGAAAAATCAGATACAATGTATGTTGTAAATGATTGGTTAATAAGACAGGGTCCTACAGAACAATTTGATTTTAACTATCAACCATTAGCAAATCAAATTAAAGCTAAATGGGTTGTTGCTGAATATCCAGCTGCTTATTATTATAAAGGCGGTAACAAAACAGGATTCATGAGAGATGAGCAATATGCTTTCTTTATCAGATGGATCTATAATACAGGTGAAAGATCTAGTTCATATCATATTCCAGGAAGAGCTCCTAGAGTAAACGGGTTAAATCAATTTGGTCAAGTAATAGATGAAACTGCTGTTAGTGGTGGATTAAATTCTTTGGCTAATGATGACATGAACTTTCAAATTTATAATACAGCAACTGTTACTACTAGTAATTTAACTATTCCAACAGGTGATGGAGGGATTATAAAAGCTAAAGGTGATATGGCTTATTGGGAGTCTACAGAAAAATACCCAGCAACTAGACCGGATATATGGGATGATTTATGTGGTAAAAATATTAGACATCATAAAATGCCTACTGAAGAAATTTCAACAGCTCTTGAAATATCAACTACTGATGGAACAACTATTAGAATATTAGGTATTGAATTTGAAAACATAGCTCCACCTCTAGATAATGATGGAAATATTATTACTAATATTGTTGGCTATGAAATACTTAGAGGTTCAAGGGAAGGTCATAAATCTATTCTTGCAAAAGGCATATTTAGAAATATGCGTACATATGACATTCCAGAAGGAGGTCAAACTTTAGGTAATAGTAAAGGATTATATCCAAATTATCCTTATAATGATTTAAGAGATGATGTATACTTCCATGATGGTAAAGAGGATAGTAGTCATAGAACAGATGGGTGTGATAATTTTTCTGAGTCTAAAAGTAATTTTACTCCATTAACCGGATATAAAAAAGATTACTTTACATTTCATTCACCTGAATTAATGTTTAGAAGACCTTTCTTAAACGCCTATGAAACAAGAGTTTATGGTAATCTTGATGGTAAAAGTATAGGTCATTTTATTAAATCAGAAAATCATCCTCAAAATAAATTGATTAGAAATGGTGGTGCTATAATGGCAAGTATTATTGGCATTGGTTATGCAATTAATCAAATACAAGGAACAAGAGAAGATATTTATACTGATCCTACTCTTGATATTCCTTTTAATCAATTTTGGACTGTAGCACTTGGAAATGGAGGATCAATAGCAGCCATAGCTGAATGGAATGCAGCAAGACTTGCTTCACTAGGTTTATTTAACGGACTTAATTTAGCAGGTAGTATTGCTAATAATCTTTTAGGTCAAGCTACTGCTATAGCATCTTTAATTGATGGAGGAGTAACGGCTACAATATTAAATGAAGCAAATCTTATAGTTGCTCAAAATGCAGGGGCTATACCTGGTGTAATTGGTGGTAAAAGAGATAATAGCATACTTTATGATAAACCAACATCCAATGTACCTTTAGTTATTAGAGCTATTATGGGCATGCAAATTGGTGCCATAAATGTTGGTATTGGTGCTCAAGAAATAATTGATCTTATATACAATTTAATTGAAGAAAGAGATTTTGCACTTAAACATAATTCTCATGGTTTTTATAATAATTTTACTGTAAGAAATGCTAATTCAATATTCAGAACAAAAAACATAAATTCTAATTATATAGATAGTACATTCCAAGAATTTGAAGGTTACAAAATAAATAATTTATTTAGACCTATGACTGTAGCAATAGCTACAGATAAACAATTGGATAATCCTTCTGTATTAGATACATCACGATATACAATTGGTGGTGATGCTACAAATGATTGGGGTGATGCATATTTAAAAAATCCTCAGCAAGAACAAAGAAAAAATATATCTGCAATATATGGAGCATTAAAATATTCATTTGAAAATCAATATGGTCAATTAGATGGTATTAAACAAATTCAAATGAGAGGTTGTATTGAGCTTATAAATATTGATACTCCACAAAGAAGATTTAAATCTAATCCAATATTTTCAGGAGATGTTTATATAAACAGATATACTGAAAAAACTATAATGCCAATATTTGCTGATTTTTTAAATGGTCAGCCTAATCAATTTTCTTATGATTATTTACAAAGAGTAAATATACCATATCCAAGATTTTGGATGGACACACGTAAATATGATACTACAGCATTGGGTAGAAAAGTAACATCTTTTGGATTTGTTGGTGGTAATGACGCAATGCCTAATGATTTATTCTATTTAGATAGAGGTAATCAAAGTTGTACAGCTGGTGGTATAATATCAGGAATTCTTAGTAGTAATGGAGATCCTAATCCTGCTTTTGCAATGAGGTTTGCTTATATGTATACTCATTGCAATGGTGTTCAAGACTTCTTTGTAGAATCAGAATATAATTTAGCAAATAGAGATTGGAATGATGAACCAAAAGGAAGACACTATGATAATTATGGATACGCTAATGTTGATGATTTATTTCATGCTGATATAATTAAAGAAGGTAATTTTTATAAATATGATTTATCATTAAGTATTAGTAAATTAATAACTCAAGTTAATACTTTTGGTAATGTTCAACCTAGAGATTATGATCCTTTAATTGCGGAAAATTGTTATCAGTATTATCCTAAAAGATTGATCTATTCTTTACAAGCTCAGAAAGAAGCTAAGAAAGATTTTTGGAGAGTATTCTTACCTAACAACTATAAAGATTTTAAAAATAGAGTTAGTGTAATTAAACCTATAAATAAAAGTGGAGCTATTATATTTTTTCCATATCAATCTCCTCAAATGTTTCAGGGTATTGATCAGTTACAAACTGATTTAGGAACTAAACTTACCATTGGTGATGGAGGTTTATTTAGTCAACCATTTCAAAATATTGTAAACTCAGATCTTTCAAATGAATATGGTTCATCTGAAAATGCGCGTGGTGTAGTTAGCACTCCCATGGGTGTGTTTTATATTTCTCAAGCACAAGGTAAAATATTTCAATATGCCGGCCAATTAGAAAACATTGCTAATGCGGGTATGAAATGGTGGTTTAATAAATATCTACCATCAACATTAATAAGACAATATCCTGAATTAGAATTTAGTAAATTATCAGATAATCCTGTAATAGGAATTGGATGTCAAACTATATATGATGTAAATGATGATATAGTTTATTTCATGAAAAAAGATTACGTGGTAAAAGAAGAATTTGCAAATATTATATTCTTTGAAGATGATCAATTTGTTTTAAAACAAGAATCAGGTTCAAAAGGTATACCAT
>Ga0196901_1001846_pt1 | contig 10461 bp, 20 predicted proteins | sample CB_VirMetaG_FD_169099 | JGI IMG/M metagenome (GOLD analysis project Ga0196901, IMG submission 169099) | Freshwater to marine saline gradient viral communities from Chesapeake Bay - CB_1504_1 Viral MetaG (v3) (version 3) | ecosystem: Environmental > Aquatic > Marine > Coastal | place: USA... | reverse complement strand
CTGTTGTCCCAAGTCTGATACAAGTATAGACAAGTGGTCTAGCCAAATAACTTTACAGTCAAGACCTTTAACCATAAAACGAATCTTATTGTATAAATCTTGGCTATCCATAGAACCAAAGGTGTCATAGAGGCAGAACCTTGACTGACCTTCATCATCAACTGACTCAAATATTTCTCTAGCTTTTTCAATGTAAAGACCTTTGTCTACGCTATCATTGAGTTGCACTCTAACATCCATTGCTATCCCTACGAGGTCTCTCGCTGTAGTTTTCAACGGTTCCTCTAGGTGTATCAGTGCTTGATTTAATTTTGTTTCTTTAAAATAATGATACTGTAACTGCTTAAGCATTGTAGTTTTACCACTACCTGTACCTGCTGTTACAACCATCAGTTCGGATAATCTAATACCTCCCAACATAGCGTTAGTGCTAGGCATAAAATCGGGGAATGGGTAGGATACTACATCTTCTTCATTCTCAAGACGAGTAATAATATCCATTCCCTTTAGTATTCCATCAGGTGTAAAAACCTGTGCATCCCTTAATGCGTTTGAAAGCTCGGTGACTCGGTTGTTCAACATCATGTCATTAGCATCTTTCATTGGTAGCTTGGCTATACGCACAAACTTAGGTGGAAATAAGGCTGCCACTTCCTCTGCGGCTTGTTGCCCTACTTTGTCGTTATCGAAACAAAGTACAACCTCTCTGAAACCAAGGAGCCATTCAAGCTGTCTCTTAATATCTCTTTTAGCTGCATTAGCACCGTTTGGTACTGATACAACAGGGTATTTATTATTTTGTATTTGTGATATAGACATTGCATCTATCTCACCTTCTGTAATTGTTATTGCTAGTTTTTTGTTTGGCTTCCATAACTGCTGACCAAACAGTGTTGCCCTCTTAGCCTCTCCTGTCCAAGAGAATCCTTTCTCTCTAGTTCTTCTTTTCTCTGCTACAATTCCTCCATGAGCATCATAGTAATATGTTAAATGTGTACCATTATTTACACCGTAACCAAACTTTTCTAGAGTAGTTCGATGAAGTCCACGTATGGTTGATGGGTACTCGATAATATTGGGGCTAAATGCTTTTTCCATTTTGGATACCTCGGTTCTAGGTTGATTGCGTTTTGTAAAACCACAACTGAAACAATGAGAGTTTCCATCGGAATAGATGGCGTTTGCATCTGAGCTTCCACATTCATCACAACCCTCCTTATATAAGTATGTTCCTGATTCTTCCATTACTTTACATCTCCTATTACTATTGTGTAATAATCGTTTTCAGTACCAATCCTCATGCCCCATTTGGTGAAGGTATTGATACGCTTTTGGAAGTTATTGCTCCCTTTGAACACCCTACCGTAGTAGGAGATAATACCTTCGGCACGCATGAAACCGTAGAATGCCTCCATGATTGCCTGTGACATTGGTGTATTCCTGAACTGGGGCTCAACATAAATGTCCTCGATAAGCATCGTGTGTTTACCTTCCCTGACAAATTTGAAAAATCCATTTTGATAAAATTTATACTCGGCTTTATTATACTCATTAGCTGCCTGTCTTATTAATTCAAGTGCTCTTGATTCTGGTGATTGTAAGGAACGCTCCATAATCTTCCCCTTCTTCTTGATACCTCTTGCTTGCACTGAGTTCCACCACTTGTATATCATCCTCCCATGCTAACTGAGCAAAGGTAATAGAATCTAAATATGCTTTGGCGTAATTATCAATGTCACCCCGTGGGTATTCATTAGATGGTTTCTGTGGTTTATAACAAATGATCTCTAGCTCTACCCTAAACTGTGCTGTAGTATCTACCTCTTCTTTTTTAAGACCTTTGAAGAATTTGTAAATTTCTTTCCTGAAATCTGTATAGCCTTTAGGGTAGTAGTTACCATATTTTGATATTCTAGGTCTAGATGCAGGTGTTGGTTTAACTGGTATAAATAGTTTATTCATCTGAATACTCCTTTAAATACCTAGCAGCTACTTCAAGTAAAAGATAATCATCCTGAAGTAAACCTATTCCTCTATTGCAGTTATGGCATAGTAATCCTCTTATTGTTCCAGTGACATGTGAGTGATCCACACATAGTCTAGTGTTAAGCTCTGATTCATGTATGGAACATATATTACATCTATTGTTTTGCTGTTTTAAAAGCTTATTATAGTCTGATAAGGTTATGCCATATTTTCTTTTATAGTTATTATTCTGTATGCTTTTTTTGTAATTTACATTAGCTTTCCTTCTCTTTGATCTGGCTTTATACATACAATCTTTATCGCAATACTTAGCTGAATAACTTTTAGGAGTAAAGGGAGTGCCACATTCCTGACACTCCATTTCTTCAAAACTGCTTTCACCTGTAAATTGACCTTTTTTATTTTTAGAAATCAAAATCGTCTGAACTTTCTTCTCCGAGGTCCACAGAGTCAAGTTCTAGTGCGTCAAATCCAAGATCATTACTTGATTGGAACTCTACGATTTTACCGAGCTGTGCTGATTTAATCTTGCTTGAGACACCTTTAACAATTTCTTGTGTATCTTGATCGAACATAGCATACGTTGAGAACTCTAACTTAGCTCTCATCTCAGAACCGTTACCAACACTCATTTTCTCTAGTTCTAGACTACCTACTTTCTGACCGAGCGCATTGTAGATTACTGGGGGATTCACGGTGTAACTCTCACCGCTTTTCTTAGTACCCTTTGATCTACTTTTCATTCTTAACTTAAAAGAACCATCAGCCTGCTTTTCATATGGCTTTTTACCTTCTCCAACAGAGTCGATAATAGAGATTAGTTTCAATGTCTCTGGGCTTTCTTCTAAGTGTAGTACACAAGTGTAGTTCCCGAACTGGTCAGTCTTATTTAGTGCAAACCATTCAACTTTTCCAACTGGTGTAGTTACTGATACTGTTTTTCTTTTTGGTGCTGTACTCATACATTCTCCCTCCTGCTTCTAAATGCTCGCAGGACTTTGTAGTTATAATGTTCAGTATTGCCGTGGTAAATTGTAAATACCTCGTCCCAATCCTTAAACATTGTTTTCATTAGTAAGGTTAAAACTTTCATTGTCATCTTATTTCTGTAAGAATAAGCATGGTAATAATCTAGTAGTAAGCCACTGGTATGGTACTGCCCAGTGTTGGTTTTTCGCCTAATAATACCATGTCTTATTATCATATCAATAAATGTTATAATTTGTAAGAAAAAGAAGAAAGGATATTTCATATGTAAAAATTCTAAGAATCTTATTGGGTGTAATACGTGTTTACCAAATGAAGGTACTCTCTTTTTATTTTCCTTATCAAATCTATGCAACCAACATAGCATCAATCCCATGTTATCATGTGAGAAGTTATATTCTACTTCCTCTCCATTATGCTTATCGTAACTATCTAACCTAGCAAATACATTGTTTCTGGTTCTATCTGAAGAAGAGGCAGAGAAGATGTCTACCATTACATCCCACATAATATTATTTTCTGATCTGTTCATACTAGCTCCTATTTGAATAATTTATGTGAATCGTAGTTGTCTGTCTTTTCTTTAGCGTCCTTAGTGTCTTCTACTCTTTCTACTGTTCCATCTGGATAAATAATATATTTCATAATTGTCCCTTTATGATAACTCAGTATCATATTATATGTTTAATTCTAATGAGTTCTTTCTTCTGTAGTTCACCGCCTTGGAAGTGACCGAAATCATTGAGGTTTCAGCCTTCCAGAAGTCCCTAAAATTAGGAGAAGAAGAACTCATCAATAAGTACTAGGCTCAGGTCTAATCTACCCCTTTCGGGTGCATCTAATTCTAAACCCTGTGCTTCTAACCACTTGTCTAAGTAGTCACCATCTTTATACATTCTTAAGAATACATCTCTAAGTACACTATTTAGAGTAGCTGCATCTGCTGCATGACAGCCGTAACTATCATGAATCATTGCAAAGCTCGTGTCTAAAGGCATATGGTTTACAGTTTCTTGTAAATGACAGGCATCTAAGCTGTGGACTAGATTAGGTGCGATAGCAGTGCTGTGCCTACGTACATCACAAATATCTGATTTTACATAAACCTTATTCTGTATATAACCCCTTGATTTTATTTCATTACCTAGAGGTGTCTTGACACTCGCTGTCTCAGTCTTGGTGATCTTCTGTCTTACCTCGAAGCCATTAGGTGTTGTCCAAGTTATTGTACTTCCTCCATCCTTAGTTAGTATTATCTTAGCTGTGCTCTTTAAGAAATTCATAACTTCCCTACCCTTAACTATAGTCTGATTGATTGCCTCCCATACTGTACTAGTATATAACGTCAATATATCCGCATAGTTATCTCCGAATGCTTCCCTGGCACCTTCCTTATCTATCTGTTCGGCTATGTATGCCCTACAAGCCCGCTGCGTACCTGCATATGGTACTATCATTACCGGACGTTTACAGGCTTTACGTGTTATCCCGAACTTAAGTAAATCGGCTGCCAGAGGCTCAGAATTGGCTTCTAAGAGCTTTTCTGTCTTTACCCTAACAAGGTCATAGATATCCTGTTTAAAAGGCTTAGCGGTCAAATTAACAGCCTCTCCACCTACCTCATCAAGCAGGATAGCACTCAGGTGTTGTAATCCATTACAGCTACCGTCAAAAGCTATGGGTAAGTGGGAAACAAATGTAGGATTAGCGTAATCTTGAGTCATATAATCTTTAAATTCAAAACAGAAAGCTAGGAATAACCAAGGTTCTTCATCTGATTTATGCCATAAACCACTGAGATCATAAGGATTCTCTGCTGATTTAATGATCTCATGTTTATTATCTAGTACCCATTTACGCTTCTCAACTAATGTTTTCTTGTCTAAACCATGCCCAAACGTATTAGCACCATGCATAAAGAAGTATTTCTCTGCCTCGTAAGTATCAATTGGCTTCCCTTCTGAGAACTGAAGCAGCGCCTTAACATAGTCAGTACCTTGTGGATGTAAGTTACTAGCCTTTGGATACAATCTACCTCTAAAGTCTGCGAAGTATGCAAAGTAAATCTCTGGATAATCCTGAAACCTCTTAGCTTCAATCAATACTCTCTTCATAGCAAGTACTTTACTATTACGTGACTCTTGCTCCGCATAGTGCGGTGCTGACTGTTCACGCCATAGCTTCCTATCTGCCTTTTGTTCCTCAGTCAGAAAAGCTTTATCAACATCTCCGTGAGGACAAGGAGTAAGGTAGTCTTTAGCAGTATAAGTAGTAGGTAGATCACCCCACCCAAGATCGCTTTCAGATGCTGCACTCATTACCTCCAAGATTTTCTTGTTTACTTGCCACTTAGTACCTTGTAGTCTATTGATTGCCTCAAGTGTCCTGTGCGGTACTTTAGTAAACTCATCTCTATCTACTTCTGTCCTTATTAGTGGATACTTAAATCTATCAGTGTGGAACCCGCCTCCGTAAGTACTAGTCCAATCAATAGGCTTCTCTATCAGTGGGGTATGGTACTCGGGGAGAATAGCCCCATCATTATTAGTTATCATATCAAATAGCAATTCTTGAACCCACTTAGCAGGTTTAATGCTTGTCTCCACTCCTTTACTCTCACTTATATAACACATAGGCGGTGTTATCTGATTCCTAACTATAGGCTGGCATTCGGTTAGTAACTGCAATGCCTTAGCCCCCAGCTTGTAAAAGCTTAAATTATTCTTTGCTATGTCAGCATGGAACTTACTCAATAAGGAGTTTGTGACTTTAAATTGTCTATTGTTCTTGTAATTAGTACCTTGAATATAGTTTACAAACTTCTTATATAAATCCTCATCTTTCTTCTCTAGAAGGATTAATTTATATTCAGTCTCTAAAGCATGACCTATCATCATTGCTATTTTAACAAAGTTAGTGTTTCTTCCTATGGCACTAAACATAGCATTGGCGGTGTAGTGAGATACAACTAAAGGGTCAAGAATAGTTAACATCTTAGCAGGTAAAGCTTTTACCTTAGCCCTACCCATCAAGACTTCATCTGAATACATTTTTAATTTATTAGCCAGTTCTCCCACATAGTAGGGCAAAATAGCCCCACTTTGTTTAAGTTCCGATATTGTTCCGTTCTCCTTTGCTTGCAAAAGCTCGTTAATACCCTTGGTAATCATAACTTGTAGGTTTTCGTTTTCAATATCTTTTTGTGTTTTCAATTTTATTCCTTTAAAGTAAGTGTTAAATCACGGTTCAGGAGATAAATAACATTAGAAGCTATAGTCTCTACTGGAGTCTTCCCAATTTTAATCTCGGTTATAATATACCTCTCAATATCCCCCAGTATTTTTTTAGTCTTATTAATTCCTTTTAAGTGTCTTATTAATGCGTTAGCTAGTAAAGAGCTACCTGTTTTATCACTCCTATTAATTGCGTTAAATGCGTCTCTAAGTTCTTCTTCGCTAATGTTAAATTCTGTCATTTATTCCTCCAAGAAATCAGTTGCAATCCCGTATTCTTTCATCTCTTTTTTACTGTAAAACTTATCGCCCTGCATTCTAGATATCGCATACCACTTATCTCTATCTATATTAAGCTCAATGGCTTCTAAATCAGAGTGCCTAATACTAGCCCTTTTGCTAGAATCAGTAAATACCTTTGCTCCAAATGCATTAAAAGCAAATGCATGATGAGTCATTACAGAGGCTTTTGGTAACATAATACGTTCATCGCAGAACTCAATCATAAATGAAAAGGCAATAGATTCAGCAGTAGCCACTGTACAAACTATATACGCATCTTTAAGATGGAGGTCCCCCGATAGGGAATCGTAGAAACTTATATAGCCTCCATTAGATAAGACAGCTATTTCTATAGGTATTATAACTCCTGTGGTCATCTTTAAAGCCTGTTGCGCTGCTACCATTTTGAAGAGGTCTCTAGTAGTTCTATCAAAAACTTTACCATCTGTGAAGTAGCCTTGATCAATTACTATGGAGTGTTCATTTATTATTCTAAGGTTACTAACATTGTGCTCGGAGTAATCTTCATTACTGAATAAATATGTCGTACCTAACAGTAAAGCCAGTGCAAGGATTAGTTTCTTAATTATAGTTCTCATTGCTCCTCCTATAGAATATTTATATGACGGTCAGTTACTTTTTGACCTTTAAGTCTTATAGAACCATTAACATTTTTAAGTTGATTAAAGTTCAAATTCATTCTTTTTATTGTTACCTTACGACCGCTGCGTGACCTCAAGGAATTTACTATATTACCTGAGTTATCAGTAGCATGGTTAGAACAAATAAGAATATCTCTGCGCTCTTTATGATTTATCTCCCAAGTGTCTGGGTTAATAGAATATAGATTCCCATTTTTATCTAGATAATAATCAAATAGATTTTGAGATTCTCCTGTACTTGGTAAATTATACATTCCAATAGGAACTAACTCAAGTTGTAGATAATTGTTTGCTTTCTCATTTTTCTTAACTTCAAGAAAGATAAAGCTAAGTAAACAACCTGCAATAAATAGTAAAATTAGCGTTTCCATAATGTAACTCCTTCGGGTGATATCACCTCATTAAAATTTATAACAAAGCCTTTGGACTCCATGTATTCTTCGTGTTCTCTAAGTATTAGCCAACAGTTAGGTGCATCTCTTACATTGGCATTTTCTAGTTGCTCTTTTAGAGCTTTCCACTCCATCATCAAGGTATCTGCGCCCATTATTTACCCTCCAATTCTAGAACTCGGCTTATGTACTTAGGGTCTAGTTTTCCAGTGACAAAATCCTCAAGGTCATTTAATACTATTTTTAAACCCTCATTAAATGATATACATCTAAGTAGCTCACGATCATTCATAGTTGATAATAGTTTATGCTCTCTCTGTTTTAAAAGTATTTTAAATACTCTTAGTTGCTCTGATGTCATTATTACTCCTTATCTATTTCTTCAAAATACTCAATCATATTCAGTAGTAAAGAGCGTTGTTTCGGTGGAATATCATCTTTACCTTTAGTGATATGATATAAAAAAGCTGATATAGCTACATTTAATTCTTCGTTGGTGAGATTTATATGCAAATGTACTTTATTTTCATTTTTTGTATTACTATTCACTCCTTTCATCCTCCTCAATTTCCTCTAATATAGTACCTAAATCAGTTAATACTTTACCTAGTTGGACTTTGTATCCAAACTTGTTAGTGTACATTGTAAGCAGTTCTATTGTAAATAGAAGTAATCTTTTTTCTGAAAGTTCTATTTTCATTTTTATTTCCTTTGCATTAAATATTTTGATACCCTCATAGCTAGTCCAATTAAGGCAAACGGAGTTGATGCAACTACAACAAATATGCTAAATGGTATGATCATTATAGCGGTAGCACCATCTTCTGCCATTTCAAACCAATACCTCAATATTCTTTTAATCCTATATTTCATTCTCTTTCCTTTGTTAACTCCTGAATCGCCTTTGCTGTAGCAATAGCTGCGGCTTCTTGGATTGTGTATTTTTCAATCTCATAGTCGTTTGTGGAAATGCAATCATAATCATTGTTCCAAATTTGGAAACGATGTAATCTTTCTCCGTCCAAAAATAACTGCATACCAATTTTCTTACCATGCTTGTCTAATTTAACCCAAACAGGAACAAGGGAATCAATGGACATTGTAAAAGAACTTCCATTTAGTAAATAATTTGCTTCATACCCTATATACTTGTAAATAATTTCATTTGCTTTTTGCGGTGTCATTATATTTCCTTTGTTTCCATTGTTGAAATTCTTGGGAATCGCTCATTGCATCAAGAAAGTAATCATTACTTGAGATTTGTGACTCAGCAATAATTCCGTCTAAGAAGCATCTCAATATTGCATTTGTTCGTCTAAGCATCTCTAACGACTTTTCGAAATTTTCAATCAAAGCATCACGCTCTTGGATTTGTTTCTCGTAAAACGATTTATCTCTAGCCCAGTCCTCAAGAATCTTTGCTGGTTTGTCTCTCAATGTCTGCCTCATCCAGAAATCATAACTACTCATTCTCCCTCCCAGTCTTTTCTGTACTCTGTTATACAGTGTAAACACCAGAAATCAACTACGCTGTTATACTCTGGCGCTTTAACAAATGTATGTATATTTTCTTCCCCTACTAGACGTTCGCAGTTGTCACAGTAATTCTCAGGTTTATCTGTACTGTAGCAGCTTGCATTATCACTCATAAAGTGGTTATTGTCTACATATTTTTCCATCCCTATCTCCTTTGTAACTTATGCTATCTTACCTCTTACAACTCCCCATACTACAGCTTGTAATTGGTGAGGTTTTAGTTTATATTCAGTAGCTACTTCACTGTAAGCTTGTGATACTATCTTGTAATTCTTCTGTTTTTCTTCTAGACTAACACTGCGGTAAGCCCATATATCCACGGTAACCCTATTAGAAGTCTTAAAATTCAGTATGTTATGGAAGAAATTCCTAGTTTTAGTACCCTTTAAAATACCCTCTATTGTTTCATTTTCTCCATCGCTTTCTAATATAGCTAACGCCTTTTTTCTTTGGTTTGTGAACGTACATACCTTTGTGTCTAGACTCGGTTTATCTAAGAAGTCCCAAGCATCGTGTAGGTTACGCTGCCACTTGTTATTAGGAGACAATGCAGCAACTACACCAACTACTTTGGATAGAGGTACACCAAATGTCATACTTAGGAGTTTACACTCGTTATGTGCCCTCTCGTACCATGTTAACCCTAGTTGTAAGTTTTCTAAATCTGCTTTACTATAGTGTTCTTTAATTTGTGTTTTTAGTTCGTGTAGTTGCATTATTATCTCCTATGCTGTTTTATTTCTTTGTTTATCCCCATGTTATTTTTCCGCCTAATTGATCTATTACCCATTCGAAATTCTCACGAGCATATTCAAGAGATACATAATCCTCGCCAAAACTTATCTGGTCTCCAACAATATCAATCTCAAAGTAAGCTTCTCTAAACATACGTTTAACTGAAAATGGAACTTCGTCTTGTTTTTCCCTCAGTTTCTGTACTTTATTGTAAATTACTAATGCTTTCATTTATACTCCTACCTAAAAGTAATGTATTGACTTCCAATCTTAGTAAAATCACCTTGTGGTCTCTCTGTCCCCACATTGATAAACCCAATAACTTCATCAGGTCTGCCATCAATATAAACAAGAGTACCCCGCCCTTCATTATCCAGTACTAGGATACTATCTTGGTTAAATACTTTAGCGCTCTCGAGAGCGATACCCATGTTCTCTATTGAATGCTCTAATACAAAACTTCTCTCCTCTATGCCTTGGTATCTACCTCTAGCTACTCTGAATGGTTTACCCGCTAGAGTTAGTGATTCGTGAAAGGTAATGAAGTTGCTGCTGTTTGTTCCTTGTGGTACATCGTGTCTATCGGTGCTGATGAAGATTTTTGGGCTGTTTGTTCCTTGTGGTACATCGTGTCTATCTGTGCTGATG
>Ga0196901_1001845_pt1 | contig 10462 bp, 11 predicted proteins | sample CB_VirMetaG_FD_169099 | JGI IMG/M metagenome (GOLD analysis project Ga0196901, IMG submission 169099) | Freshwater to marine saline gradient viral communities from Chesapeake Bay - CB_1504_1 Viral MetaG (v3) (version 3) | ecosystem: Environmental > Aquatic > Marine > Coastal | place: USA... | reverse complement strand
AGCCAAAGCGGCTCTTGCGCCAATAACGCCCGCTGCGACAGACCCAGAACTTACCGCTGAGACAGAAGTACTACCAACATTCAGATTCGTCCCATCAAACGTCAGCGCAGACCCAGAGGTGAGCACTTTGGAGCCGTTGAGGTAGGCCACGCCGTTGGCAGTGCCGCCGGAGAGGGTGACAGCGCCAGAGATTGCAGCAGTTCCCGTTACATCAAGTTTTGCAGCAGGCGAACTCGTCCCAATCCCCAAGCCTGTGCTGGTCAGGCGCATTTCTTCGGAGACACTACTGCCGTTGAAGTAATCCCACGCAAAGTCTGAACCAGTCAGTTTTTGCGCCCAGTAGATCGTGTTTGCGGCATTCTCCCAGTACAGCGCTGCGGTGTTGCTGCGAATTTCCATAAAAGAGTTGGCGCGAATGCCAGTGCCGCTCACAAACGTAGTCCCATCAAACGTCAGCGCAGACCCAGTGGTCAGGACTTTGGATGAAGAGAGGTACAACACACCATTTGCAGTTCCGGACGAATACGTACCGCCGAGCTGAGTCTTGTCTGTGTTTAGATTACTAAAGTTTGCATCAACTTCGGCATTGGTTAAGGGTGAGCCCTTGACACTGCGCAAAACTATGGTGCTCATATATTCCTCTCTGGTACTTGGCTCAGGGCGTCAAATCACGAAACGGTGATGGTCCACGTAATGCTCATGCTATCGTCTGCGCCTTTATTTACGGTCGCAAATTCGGTGCGGCACAGCAGGGTTCCGCCGCTCGATGCGTTAAGAATACCAGCTTCTGTAACCGCACCAGTGCCGGTACCCGCGCCGAAAGAGGCAACATATGTCACCACTGCGCCAGTGGATGTGCTGGAGGTCAAGGACACACGGCCCAGTTCAGTCTGCAGCGCGGTATCACCAACAGCTGGATCAGTGGTGCCAGAGCCGATGGCCATATGACTCATAGCTGTAGGGGTGCCCACCATGCGAGCTGCGATGAATGTCTTGCCGGTCGTAACTACCAAGTTGGGTACGTTCTGCTCAGCCTTGAGTTTGCCGTCTGGGCCGAACAGCTTGATGCTCAACTCGCCTTTGGCTTTGATGGATTCTTGGATCATGACAATCTCCTATGCAAACGTGCGGTACTCACCGACGTAATCAGCTTCAAAATATGTCAGGTCACAGTACCCCTGTGAGATTACCGAACCCGACTCTGTGGACCCAAATGAATCTGCGACCGCTTTGGTGGTGGACCGTACCGCTGAGTCCGCTGTACCTGCTGTGTCAGAAAGAATTTTGGTAGACGCTACAGCCGCAACGTCTGCAGCCGTTAGTGTATCCGCAAGTGCCTTACTAAAGCTAGTGAATGTAGCTGAGCTTGCGCTGAACGCGTCTGCAAGGGCTTTTACCGCCTCAAGGGCTATGTTATCTGCCACCCCAAGCTCGTCTGTAAGGGTCTTGGCAATGTCAAAAAACCGGGCGTCCTCAATAGATGCCACGTTATTGATGAACTTCTGGAATGAGTACGTAGACCCGTCACCGACATCAGCCCCGTCGTTCATGGCGAAGGCGTCAGCCAATACTTTGTTGATAGCCCGGGACACCGCGTCTGAGGGCACTACAGTGTGTTGCAGGTTCTTGAATGCGTGCTTTGTTGTAGTCGTGGCCACGGTCACTGTGTCGTTCACAGTTCGCAGCGTTGTCTTGACGATGTTGATGACGTCCACCACTGTCACTGAATCAGCCAAACTCTTAGTCACCGCCGCCCGGGTGCTGTCAGTTACCGAAGCTGTGTCGGCCTTCAGGCTGCCAAATGCGAAAGTCTTTGCGTCCGCTACAGTTACAGTGTCACGGACTTTCTTGTACCAGCCGAGCTCGTCAAGGGCCGCAGAAGCTGCCAGAGCCACGTAGGACAGCCTAAACCCAGCTATCGAGGCCGAGACACTGGCTTGGGCTACTGAGGCCGTTGTAGAGGCTGCCAGCGCGTCGTATGCGACAGCTGCAGATATAGAAACGGCGGAAACGCCAGACGCGGCCTCCACCAAAGAAGTAGAAGCGCCAACCAGACTTACGCTGATGTTAGCGCTGGTCATCAGAAGTCCTGACGCAACTTGAATTTGAGCAGGTCGTACACAGTCTGAATGGTGCTGTCAGCAAACGTGATCTCGATTTCACCCTCGTAATCACCGGGATCGCCGTCAAGGATCGTTGGCTCATCGGACCAAAAGAACACCACCACACCGCTTGCGCCGTCGGTCACAGACCCAGTCAGAGTGCCGCGCAGCGTCTCAGAGCCAACAGCACGAAACTTCAAACGCACAGTGGCACCGGTCACATTGATCGCTGCATTTGTCGTGGTATCAGTCAGAGTTACCGTGAGCGCCGGGGCAGTGTCGCCCTGCACGAGTCGAATCTTCTCAGCCATGTGAGCTCCTTATGCCGCTGGGCGCTGGCGCACCATCATGCGGACGCCGCGAAAATCACGAATGCGGGCGTTGGTAATAGCCCGCTCATACAAGCCCTTGTGCATGCCAGCCAATGCGATGTCAGACCACTCTTTGCCGGGGATCATGGCAAGTTGAGCGATTGCTCCGCTGACCAACGTGTCGGCCCAAGTCTCATAAATCCAATCCTCCACGCCTGTGCCAGTGCGATTGGGCTTGAGCACGGCGTACACTTTAAGCGTGGTGCGCTCCTCCGGTGTTGGAAAGATGCGAATGCTGTTGTCAGCTTGAATCCAGTACTCGCGTGGCTCTCCGGTCTCGGACAGCTTCTCAGCGCCAATCAGGCGCAAATCGGTGCGCGTTAACGTGTGTTCGCCGTAAACCACAGAGATGACGTTCTCTACAAGCCCAGTGTCAGGGTCAAGGTCGTAGTCAACTTGGTTGGGGGCCACATATACAGCACCAATCTGCTCGCGCCACAAATAAGTGCGGGCGAAGAAATCAGAGGCCGTAGAGGCCAAATACAACTTCAAACTGGGGTCTGGGCACCCGGGCAAGTGCGGGGCCAGCAGCGGTAGAAAGTCGGCCCACAGTTTTGCCATTACGCAACTCCCGGCTGCGATGCAGCATTGGTCTGGGCAGACACACCCAGAGCGTTCTGGAATGCTTGGTAGTGAGCCACAGCACGCTGCGCATTGGCTGCGTATTCTGCATCTTTGCTGTATGCGCGGTACATCACATAGTCCAGCAGTGCGTTGAAATAGCTGTCGTCAACGCGGATGACTTCGGTCGTAGCTGAGTTAGTCAGCTCAGACTCAGACAATGTGTGCGCCAGCGGCACAGACGAGTAAATCACTTCGAGACGAGCTGCTGTCGAAGCTGGTGGGTACACCAGAAACTCTTTTGGCAGTCGCGGGTCAAACATGTAGTGCTGGATGTCTACAGTCTGCGTTTCTGCGTACCAGTTGCGGCGCTGGTCATCAAGCATGCGGCGGTTAACCAACCGGACTGCGCCTTTGGCAGACGAGGTAGCTGTATTGCGTACGACTTCAATGACGCGAAGTGCTGAAGCAAACGTGGTGGTCACGATTTGTCGTGCCCCTGCTACGCATGCAAATTCGCCAGTTGCCGTGTTGGCATCTGGGCGAAGATTAACGGTTTCTCGGTAGCTGTCGTTGAGCCATCCTTGCAGCTCCAGCACAGGCCACCGTACAGATGTGGTATCTTGGAGCAGCGTCTGCGCCCGAGAGATAAGGTCTACAACTTTTGCGGTGGCCATGGTCTACCTCACAGTTCAGGCTCTACATCAGCCAATTCTACCGCAACGGGCTCAGCTGGTACATCTTTTGCCTTGCGCGTGCGCGGAGCCTTGGCTTCAGCCACGACTTCATTAGAGTGTTTGTTGGCCAGTTCCTGACCTTCGGGAGTGTATTCCCAGTCGTTGCCATTCATGCGGGCAAGGATCACAATTTTGCCGTCCACAACAGCACGGGCTTTGTTGGACAAGATTTCGCCGCCAAGGCGGGCCAGAAGGTCAAGTACGTTCATTCAATGCTCCGTAAAGTAAAAAGGGGCTCCGAAGAGCCCCTTCATTGTGCCACCGATTAGGTAGCCGAGCCAACTTGGGCCACGACCAGAGCTTCTGGCTTGACAGTCTTGCGGCCATACACAGCCAAACCACGGACGATGTCGCCGAAGTCAGTCTGGTTACGCAGGGGCTCAGTCTTGTTCACGGTCATGGCGAAAGACATTGCAGCCTTTGTACCAGCAACCATCACGCGACGGGCCTTGGCGCTGGCCACAGCGCCGCCAGTAGCGGGGTCAGTCAAACCAGCGACCAGTGCCTTGCCAGCAGCGCCGCGAGGCAGCAAGTTGGACACGTACACAGTGAAGCGGTCCAGCATACCGATCTTGCCGCTACGGATGGTCGACTGAGCGTCGCCAGTGAAGTAGGCTTGAGCGATGTTGGATTGCATCAACAGGTGACGGTCGTAGGGGCTGATAACCAACCAGCGGCCATCTTCAGGCACGTTCTGCTCGTCCAGCACTGTGGACATGCGCAGGATACCCTTCAACACGTTCTCAGGAGTGGCTTGGTCGATAGGAGCTGTGTCTGTGCCCAAGTTGTAGGCAGCAGAGATAGCACCAGCGGTAGCGCCTTCGTTGGCAGCAGCAGGGCCTTCAGTGACCATGTTGTTGAAGAACACTTCGTTTTCGATGGCGATCTTCAACTGCTTGGCGGCGTCTTCGGTGAACATGTTCATCAAGTTCATGTCGGACTGATAGGCCAGCACGTCGTTGACTTGCACGCCGAAGTACTTGCCCTTGTTCACTTGCATATCTTGGAAGATAGGAGTGGGGACTTCGTACGACAGGTTCTGGCCAACAGTGTAGTCAGAGATGCTGATGGAAGGAGCCAGACGGATACGGATGGTATCGCCTTGGTTCTTCAGTTCACCTTCATAGTCAGTGTTGGCGATTTCCGACAACATGGTGTTCTGGTAGAACTTGGCCAGCAATTTGCCGGACCACAGGGTGGGGATGAAAGCGCCGGAGTACGAAGGGTTCGTGTTGAACGGCGATTGGACGGGATAAACAGCAGCCATGATGGCCTCCTAAAAAAGTACAGGTTGGGGTTCAACGCTGTGTCACTGGTCACGCAGTTACGCGACCTTCCATGAACGCAGCATCAATTTCAGCTTCAAGTTTCTTTGCCGCGTCGGTTTGCCCTTTGGTCCCCAAGTCTGCTGCCTTACGGAACATTTTTTCGATGTCCGCGTTGGTGTAGACCTTGCCTTTTGGAGAGGCAGTGGGGGTGCTGGGAGCACCACGATTTGGCTGAAGTTGACGCTCAAGCTCTTCGGTCTTGTCGGCTTTTTGCTCCACGGGCGCAATGGTCTGTTTGAACATCGCCACGTAGTGTGCAACACCTTCAGCATCGCCTCGGTTGAACGCTTGTTGTGCAACAGAAGATCGGGGGGCTCGGAGCAGCGGGTCCACTTCGTTGAGCCAAGCAATCCACTTGGGATTAGCATTGACTGCTTCAAAGTCCGGCACCATACGGTACAGGCGCTGCTCAAAACTTGCTTCAGACACTTGGGTGCCGGTACTGGTCAGCTGCTCGCGCAACTTCTCATTCTCGGCTCTCATGGCGTCCAGCTCGCCTCGAAACTCTGCTGCCACTTCGCGGGCAACTTTGCGTTGGACTTCAATCAAGTCCTGACCAAATGCTTCAACATCAGCATCAGTCACCAACTTTGTCGGAGCTGCGGGCTTAGCAGGCTCAACTGGCTTGGTCTCAGAGGCTTTGCGGAGGCTATCCACTTGGGCCTTGAGCTCACGCAAATCTGCATGCAAGCGAGGCACTTCAGCGTCATACATGCCCTTGAGGGTTTTGTACTTCTGCTGCCATGTCTCTTCCGCGACTACTGGCTCGGTCGGCGTCGGCGTTGGCTCAACAGGTTTTGGCTCAGCTGGCTGAGGCTGTGGGTCTTGGGGAGGCTCTGCTGGCTGTGGGTTGGGGTCTGCGGGTGCAGGATTGTTACCCTCTGCGAGCTGCTTTTCCAGTGCTTCCAGTTCTCGTAACTGCGCTTCTACTTGTCTTGGCAATGCCATTTCAATTTCCTTTAAAGCTCCAACTCTGCTTCAGGCTCCTACTGCGGTCTGCCGTCGACATAATGGTTTGCTAGGACTACAAAAATCGGATCACTTGATCCGGTCGAAGACCTCGGACGATTTTTCAACCGCTTCGAGGAAATCTGATAAGACTTGGGCCTGACCTTGGAGGCGGTACAAGCGGTGCGGTTCTTCTGCCTGCATCAAGGAGACCTTGGTCTCCTCCAGCTTGGTTCGGAACAGCGCCAGTAGCGCCTCGTTTTCTTGCAGCTTGCAGCGAATCAACGCTTGCATGTGCTGCCGGTCAGGCTTTTGGCCTACAAAAATCTTCATATGTGGATTCTATACAACAAATTCAGAAAAAGTCAAACTCCGTTGGGTCGAGCGGAAATCATATTTCCCTCACGACCACCAACTTGACTTCCGTCAGGCAGCATATTCTTTGGCGCTGGACCTTGAGTCATGCCCGGAGCACCGGGTGCGCCGCCTTGGAGCTCGCCAGCGATCATGGCCAGCTGCTGTTGGAGCTGTGCGTTTTGCTGCTGCAGATTCTGCATGGCTGTCAGTGTCGGACGGTCTGGGACGATCCGGTTGACGTTGCCGCTCAGGTTGCGAGCCTGCTCACGCAGGAGCTCAGCTGCACCATCCATGCCTACGATCTGCTGGGCCACTGGACTGTTGAGCACCAAAGTCAGGAACTCGTTGCGGCGGATCGCTTCGGCTTCCTTGACTACCAAACTGTTCGCGCCCTTGGCCACAGCCTTGACGTCGCCGATCAGGTCTTGGTCTTTACTGTAGCGCAAATTGTCTTGGTACAGGCGCTCGATGGACGGCACGATGATGTTGCGGTCGATATTGCTGATGACCTGCTTGATGCCCTTGCCAGCGTTGCTGATTAGCATAGACAAGCCAGACGACGTACGACCGGCCCCGGGGGAGCTCTCGCCAGTCATGTAGCGCGGGATCATGGTGTCTTCGTCAGCGCGGGCGCTGAACTTCTCGAACACGGCCATCAGCTCGTTGGCGTTGCTGTTTGGCTGGAAGAACTGCAGTGGCTGCGAGCCGTCGTTGAACTCAGAGCTCTGGAACTGCCAGATTTTCCAAGGATACATCTCGGTGATGTCCTCGCCCGGGGGCAGGCGCGACACGTTCACACCCACCTGTGGGCCAGAGCTGATGCCCATGTTGTTGGCCAAGCTGCGAGCAGCAGCGTTCACCATGTTCTGGGAGTCGCGGCACAAGTCGGCCACGCCCTTACCGGCCACAGCGCCGGGGACGCGCTCGTACGATGTCACATAGTACGGCTTGCGGCCCAGCGGGTCGTAGTTCAGCACAGCGCGGATCACCGTGGAGCCTACCAGCCACACCTCGCAGGGGTAGTTCAGGTCTGGGTCAGGAATCTCCTTGGCGGACAGACCCCAAGTCAGCAAGTCCTTACCCTGTACGCTGTCCCACATCTGGAGCGCGTCAATCAGGTCGGTCGTGAAGATGGTCTGGGTGGTGTCTTTGCCCTCGGCTGTCGCCTGAGCGCTGTCGGTCCACAGCCACTCGTTGAGGTTGCCCTGCTCGAAGGAGTTGAGCACCGAGCGGATGGCGTCGTCGTTGTACCCGGGCACGCCGATCAAGGCCTGCAGGTCTTCACGAGTCATGCGGTGGCGCTCGACGATGAAGCCGTCTTGGATGTCCGAGGACCATGGGGCCCAGTACAGCATGAACGGATCAACCCGCTCCCACTCGTTGCGAATCTCCTCAGACGGCGCCAGCTCGCCGTTCTGCCACGCCATGGTCTTGCGCTTGCGCTTCACCGGCCCTTTAAGCACCGCGTAGGGGAATGTCACCACGTCATCGAGGAACGCGTTGAGCGCGTCGGTCCAGCCACCCTCGATGAGCTGGTCTTCCATCTTCAGCTCCATGCGGTCAACACGCTCGTTGGCCTCTTCGCGCAGCTTGCGCATCGCTGCGTCTTTCATCTGCTGGGCGGTCTCACGCAACTGCGTGGGGTCTGGCATGGCCATGCCCTGCTCCATCATGACCTGCAGCTGCTGCTGCATACTGGCCATCAGCTCTTGGACGAGCTCTGGAGGGAGTGTCGGCTCAGGTGTAGCTTCAAGGCTCCACGGTTTGTCTGTACCTACGCCCAGCAAGGTATCACGCAACCAGCTCGTAGCAGCGCGGCACTTCACCGATGTCAGCTGGATGTAAATCTCCGAGCCGCCTTGGCGCTTGATGTCGGCCAGCTTGTCTGGGTCGTACTCACCGTTGCGCTGGCGCAAACACTGCAGCATGCGCTCCTCGATGGTACGTTTGGCTTCGCGGGCAGACTCCCAGCGCTTGCGTGCGTGAGCGGCCAGACCCTGAATAACAGGCTGAGCCTGCATGTCAGTATTTCGTTTTTGCGACTCCCGCTCCAGATCGGAGCTACGCGCTACGGGGATGAGTGCGATGCCTGTGGCCATGGTTAAATCCTTGGGGTTCCGGGGGCTGGAGTAGCTGCGCCAGCTATGTAGATGCCCTCAAACGAGGCCGTCACGTAAAAGTTTGTACCAGCCAGCGCAATAGCCCGGGCCTCGATGTCTGATTTCTCAGGGACTGCGAGCGGTATCTCAAAATCATACCCGAACACGTTGCTGTTGACCGTGATGTCCGCTACATTGCGGAACACACCGCCGAATGGCCGAACCATGAACTTACCAAGAACGAACTGCGCTGCGTTGTTCGATGCTGCTGAGAACGTACCACGGTGTATATACAAGGTATGTCCAGCTGGCACAGTCCACAGAGCCATGTTGGTCTGGTTATCACCAACGTCAATAACTGCGTACACGGTGGCTGGAACCCCGGCTGTCACGACACCATCGCCAACGTACAGAGTACCTGCTGCAGTGCCACCAGAGCCAGCTGTAAGGACGTATGCTCTGAATACTCGCAAGAAGAGTTTCGTAGTCAGCACCGCTGTCTGGCCGTTCAACGTAACCGTTTCACTGATCTCGTTGTAGTCTGCGTCTAGGCCAGCTACCAACACCGTGCGAGCTCCGGTACCGGCAGCAGTATCGCTTGCACTGGTGCTTGATACCTTCATCGCCATGGCGGCGCTTGGGTATACGTACAGAGTACTGTGGCTCCATACGGTTTCCAGTGTGCCGTTGTTGTCTGCGTTGATGCCAAACTTGAACAGCGGCTTATGCCCAGCAACGAGACCACGGGCCACCTGCAGCTCAAAAGGTTCGCTTCTGTCTTCTGATGTGATGGACGGGTAGAAAAAAGACATGGCTGTCTCCAAGAGTTACCCGATTGTACGCTGAGCTGTCAAGGGGTCAAGTGTAGGAGTAAGAGGACTTCTTGATCTCGCGCCTGCCGGTGTTGAGCGTGCCGCCTCGGATGTTCATGTCGATCACGGAGTCAGCGTACTGGTTGGCGTCGTGGACGTGCGAAAACGCGTTCTTGTCTGGCTTGTCTTCCATCTCACCGGACTTCTTGATTTTGTATCGGTATCCATACCGGAATCCCTTGATTAACGTGGTGCATCCCGGGTCGATCAGGTACAGCGCCTTACCTTCTAACTGTTGCACAAGCAAGCGCTCGACAGCCTGAATCCGCTTCTCTGGATCATTTGTCGGGGGTTTCTGACACTTGAACCCGGCCTGCTTGACGATATCCACCAGAGATACCTCGCCTTGCTGCTGCTTGGCATACCCTGCTGGGTCTGGAGCTACAACGAACGAGCACCCCAGCAGGTTGTTCGCAATGAACGGGTTGAGTTTCGTCCGCAAGAACGTCTCGATACCCATGTTTTCCGAGGTCAGCTCAGCCAGCGTCACTACGCGCCCGCGTGGATCGCGCTGCTTGAACACTGCTGCTGGCGTGCGCCCAAAGTCCAGACCGATGATAACCGGGTAGTCTTCGCTGCGAATCGCCTTGATTTTCTCTTTGGCCACGTGGAACTCGTACGTGAACGTCTTATCGTACACCGGTGTGCCTGACAGGCTGCGGCCATACTCCGAGCGCAGATATACACGCAGCCAGTCCTCAGTCTTGCCCGGGATGATGTTGGGATAGTACTGCTTGGGCAGGTTGTTGTAGTTGTCGCACTCGGGGTTCACGACCCACTCAGCGCCGTCCTTATCGAGCAGCACCTCTTCGGCCTCTTCGCCGAACTTCTCGAGGTAGACCTCGGGCTTGATGATCGCAGCAGGCTGTTTGTACACCGCCCAGTTAGATGGCGGCTCTTCCATCTTGTTATGCCACCACGTGTCCTCGTCCGGCATGTTGGTATCAAACAGCGCACACGACCGTGTGGGACCGCCGTCCTTCATCGACGGGTATCGGTTCAGACGACCCAGCAGGCCGTCCACAACGTCAGGGTGTAGCTCTCGGCTCTCGTTACCCCACAAGAACGTGGTCTCCAGCGACAGCGC
>Ga0196901_1001844_pt1 | contig 10463 bp, 26 predicted proteins | sample CB_VirMetaG_FD_169099 | JGI IMG/M metagenome (GOLD analysis project Ga0196901, IMG submission 169099) | Freshwater to marine saline gradient viral communities from Chesapeake Bay - CB_1504_1 Viral MetaG (v3) (version 3) | ecosystem: Environmental > Aquatic > Marine > Coastal | place: USA... | reverse complement strand
ACACTCAATAAAAAAAGAAAAAATCTACGGTCATTGGTTTAGAAAAAAAGATGATTTTAGAGTATTAGTTGAACAGCAAATCATCAGTAGAAATGGAAACCAAACCAAAAAAGTTTGGCATTTGGCAGAACCAAATAGCTATGATACTGATATTTCTTTTATAATTAATATCGCAATCAATCATAAACAGAATTACTTAGAAAAAGTAATTCAACAAACTAAAGATTGGATTAACAATGTTCCAAATTTAATAAAAGAAAAAGAAACTTTTATTGAACAGTTGAAACAAGCCAAGCAAAAAGTTTCAAAAGAAACTTTTGATTGGGGTGTTAGTTCACATAAACTAAAAGAGCAATTAAGCGATACTAGTAAAGTACGTCCTCTTTCCATTCATAAAGATCATGAAAAGTTGATGTACTTATCGTTATAAAATAAAACAAACCGCCCGTCTTCTTATTCACAAAAAAAAATAACAGTATGATTTTATTACATTCTTTTTACGCATTTGCCTTAATTCCGCCACAATTGTTTTGTACAACACTATCATGATTAATGAGATTGTCTTAAAAATAAAATCTCAGTTGCGAGGTTGCTTGCTGTTGCAACAGTTAAGTAGGTTGCTCATTAGTCATAATGGTTTGGTTATATCAAAGGTACGCCTAATGATTGTAATTCCAAACCACACACGGCTCGATCAGCGCCAAGGGGAGTTTCCCAAAGCTGATCACTACTTAGGTGTCCCAATAGGTCGGACTTAATTAGACACCTGCTTTTATAAAGGCTAGCCTAAGTAATAACTAACAACGAAAAGGAAATATGAAACAACAATTTATGGACAAATTAAAAAAAGCTTTAGTAGGCCAAACGATAACTAAAGTTGAATATTTAAGCCCCAAAGATACAAAAGAATTATTAGATTGGGATTATCAGCCCTGTGAAATTCATCTCAGTAATGGCACTATTTTAACGCCAAGTGCAGATGATGAGGGAAACAATGCGGGTGCAATCTTTACTAATATTAAGGGATTAGAAGTTATTGGAGTAGAGAGAAATTAAAACAACGAAAGGAAAACATGACAGAAGAACAAGCAAGACAAGAGTTTGATAATTTGCGTAATGATGACGAACATTTTGATAATCAATGGGGGTACAATGATTACGAACAACAGGAAAAATCATTTTATGAGTGGTGTTCTTTATACGATGATTTAAAACATATTACAAACAAGGAAAGGAAAAACTATGAAAGTACAAAAACTAATTAACACACTACAAAAAGTAGACCCGAACAAACAAGTTATTTTTTACTACGCTAAAAATAATGATTTACAAAGCTGTGAATATGAAAGTTTATTAGATGTAGATAAAGATTTCGTTGAATTAACCATTGAACAAAGAGAGGAAGAATAAATCATGTCAGACAAAAAATATAAATACACTTACTATGTAGAAGAAACTTCACAGGATACAAGGAACTATACTGTTGAAAGCGCTGTCCAATTAACCGAAAGCGAAATTATAGATTGTTTGGGTAATGTATCCATAAGCAATGAAAAAAATTCTTTTGTCGGCGAGGACGGAATAAAGACTACTTTCGAAGATACCGATTGGGGCGATGATAGCCAAGTAGATATATCGGGGGACGAGGTCAAAGATGAAGAATGAGGATAAAACAATGCAAATACAAATAACACAAAAAAATATATATGAGGGTCAAGGTGGTTGTGGTTTATCTTGCGCCGTTGCTCTAGCCGTTAGAGATAAGTTTAAAACCAACGATGTTCGTGTATCTATAACTCATGAAGATAATGATAATCAACAATATCAAGTTGGTATTAAAGTGAAAGATAAACATTTTGTATCTAACGACCCAAATGTTTATTATTTTATTTCAGACTTTGATATGGGGGGCGTTGGCGCTGTGAAACCAATGCAATTTACTATAAAGGAAATAATATGAACGATTGGATTAATAATAAAATAAAAAAAGTTAAACAAAAAGATATTGAAAGTAATGAGCAAGTTATGGAACTAGCTGACGATATTTTTTTTGATTATATAGAAACACACCCCCAAGAAGAAAATAAATTAGTATTTTGGAACGAAAAAGAAAATTGCGGAAATGATACTGAACAAGGTAGAGAATTGTATGATTTTATTCGTAATTCTTTAGAAGACAAGAGTGAGGTGTTCCATAAAAATGAAAACAAATATTTTGGATTTGTAGAATAAAAGGTAATGAACAATAAAGGAGCAACACTATGTATGTATTACAAAATATAACTTTCGTTAAATATGATGATGACGGAAACGAACTATGCGATAACAAGGGTGAAGTGATTTATTACACTTTAAAAGATGATGTGAGTTGTGAATGGATCTGTGACCCTATAACTGATGAAGATGTACAAATAACAAAGGAGAAATAATGTTTACAAAAAGAGAAGATGAACTGTGTCAAAAATTAGGGTGGCTTGCTTGTCATGCTGATGAAGATGTTGAACATAAGTCAGACGATTTAAAAGAATGTATTGATGACGCCTGTACTTATCTTGAAGAAATAGGTTGGTATAAATTTAACGAAGAAAGGTTGAAAAAATAATGAAAACATTTAATGTAGTAATAAGCACAAGCGAGGCTCATAGAATAGAGATTGAGGCAGATAGTCATGAGGAGGCCATACAAAAAGCCCAAGAATTAGACACAGATCAAATTAAAGAGTTAAGTTATGACAGTTGGGTCGTGGATGGTTTTCCCATGGTTGTAGATTGTGAGGAGGATTAATATGAAAATAACAGACAAAGACATAAAAAACTATGCTAGAAAAATTCACTATGAATTAAAAAGTTATAAAGGCAAAGATCCCGAAAAACTTCTTAATCAAGCACTTCATAAAATGAGAAAATATCCTATTAAATATTTAGAAGAAGAATTTAAAAGGATTTTAACTGAACCTAGATTACCAAGAATATGACTACTATTACTTTACTTACTTACCAAAAACATTGGATACATACGAGGCCATATGGTCATGACATCATTATTTGGTGTGATACTGCGGGAAAAATAACTATTGAATGTAAATGGCAACATATTGAAAGAACGAATGACGGACGAGTTAAACAAAAGGAGATAAAAAAATGACCCCAAATAATCATTGTATAGGAAAACTTTGTCCTGTATGTAGATATACTAAAGCTAGTATGGCGTTGATGACAGCACAAACAGAATGGGCAAAACAATTTTGGAGCAAAGTTAAACAACAATTAAAGGAGAAATATTATTTACAATGACAGCTTTACCAGAACCAACATTACAAGATTTAAAAGATTATGAAACATTTCATCAATCTCCCAAATATATTGTAAAGTATAGAGAAACATTAATGACAGAAGATCCAAGCCATAGAGTAAAGAAAATAAAACATTATGGATTTTTTGCATCTAAACAACAAGCACAAGATCACTTTTCTAGTTTACCTACCTATTATAAATGGAAAAGAGAAACCTACGCGCGTGAATTTATAGATATTTTATCGTTAGAAGAATTCAAACAACATAGACATAAAAAATGGTTTAAAAGAAAGGCACACAACAATGATGGACGAAAATAGAATAAATCAAATTAAAAAACAATTAGAATTGATTTCCACAGCTATGCGCGGTGGCATGGAAGATAAAACCATGCATCAAACCCAAGAGGAGATGCGTATGGAATTAATTGATTTAAATTTAACCATGGAAGAAATTTCCCATAGTTTAAAAGATATCGTAGGAGTATTAAAGAATGGAAGACCCTAGAGCCGTGAGCCGTGTAGCTTTCACTCCCTACATTAGCCCCAAGGTACAAGACAAAATGTTCATAGACACATGCTATGAAATAGCCTTTGGCCACGGGGCTGTAGGCAAGAAATATACCCACGCAGATGTGCTAAAACAGCTTAAAGAACAGTCGGATTTAGCTTTAAGGGTACAGACTGTGCAAAACATATTAACAGCAAGGAGAACTTATGACAGAGGCAGATAAAGCTATATTTGGATTAGCTATATTATTTACTGTAATTTATGCAGTTTTATAATGAAAAAATTTCTTGATTTATTGTTATTAATTAGTATAGTCACAGCTATAGGATTAGCCATTGGTTATATGTTATTTCTATGGGTAATGATGTTATAGAATTACGGTCTTTGTAATCAAATTTTTTAATTATTTTTGTGTTTGATTACAATGCTCGGCACAAGTAGCCGACAGCGCGCATAAGGGGTAGTAAGAATTTGGAACTCTTCTACCCCTTAGTATACCTTACAATTTAGTCTTCGTCTTCCTCGTCAAAATCTTCGTCATCTGCAACATAGTCTTCTTCTCCATTACAGACACATTTTTCTCTAATTAAATCGATATCTTCTTGTATTCTGTCTAAGATATCTTCCACAGTTTCGTTTTTTATTTTCTTTTTAGTAGCCATATAGTTATTTTCCTCCCAAGAAATTATGGGGTATAGAAAGGGTCAGGTCAACAGATGGTGGAAATAAAAACAGAGGTAATAACATAAGTGGTTGCTAATACTACTTTTTTTCGTAAATCTTCCATTCTGTATTTATGGTACAGTTTAGATTCTGGATCCCTAGCATTTTTGTATTTATTGTATTGAATATAATATTTAGCCCAAGCCACTTGTTTATTAGTAAAGGTAATATCTAAACCCTGTACTGCTTTGGTGTATTTTTCATTGATATGTTCAGGAGAAAAACCAGCCCAATAACAAACTAATTCAAAGTCGTCCGATTTAGTAAGGATCCAATTATGCGCTTGTGATTTATAGATACTAGACTTTCTATCGTTTTGTTGTAAACAGGCGTCCTCCAATGCATTACAAAGAACCCCTCTCCATAATTTTTGTTCTGATTGAATTTGTTCAGTATTTAATAATACAGAGGCAAAACTAGTGCCCATAAGTTTTAATAAGGTAGGAGAGTAAGTCACGGTAATGTAAGGTTATGTTCGGATTAGCCCTCTGTTTAGTATAACTTTCATAGTCTTCATGGATATCTGATATCAGTTTGGTTATTTCATGTCCAGACCACTCAGAAGTTTCTATGCTTTTATCTTTGGAATTAATATCATAAGGCATAGAACCATTGTATATGTTATTTTTCATTTTTTCCACCTTTCACTACTTTTAATTTAAATACTTTTTTCTTAGATTTGACAACTTTATCGCGGTTTTTAACCCATATACTATGAATATCTTGCAAAATTCTTTGATCGTGGTCATGATAACCGAACCTAGAACCCATTAAACACCTGAATAATACTCCCGCAACGAAAGAATATTCAGCTTTATTTAATTTACCAGATAATAATTTTAAACTTTCGTGAAAATCGTTCAATGTTCTAGTTTCTTTTTCTTGTTGATGCATATTTCAAGTAAAGTTATTCTTTTCTCTAATACGTTAATTTCATAGCCTTGTTGTTGTATTTGCTCTTTGTAATTATCGTACAGTTTTATAAGCTGGTGTAATGCTTTTTCACTAATGGTAATAGGGTCTTTTATCTTTGCCATTTAAACCATTTACCAATATTTACACCTTTGTCAATCCTTAAATATACAATAAAAAGCTTGATTAACAGCGTTTTATTCACTATAATATACAAATGAAGCAATATCGTTTTATCGCACATTATGCTGGTAAAAAAATAAATTGTGCCGTAAGTGCAAATGATGATGATAACGCTAAAATTGCTTTCATAAACAAACTTAATAAAGGTGAGTACGAGATGAGCGAAAGCGCTAACACACCTAAGAAAATCTTTATTACATTTGAGGAGATCTAATGAATATAGATCAGAAGCTTTTAGCTGATAAACTCTCATTAGAATCAAAGTGGACACAAGAGTATTTAGAACACGGGTACACTGTTGGTTTAACGGAGATTGAAAAGGATATAAAAGAAATTAGAAAAAAAATGATTTCTTCGTATCACAAAGAAGCTGAAAGAATTATGAAAAGTCCAGTAGAAGAACTAGAAATATCTACTTAAAGACTTTATTTTTCTTATCTTTTTTATAACTGGTGTTTCCAGCATATGGAATATTGTCCCTTTTTAAAACACAGGGAGCACAATAGTAATTCGTGTTTTGCTCTACTAGGTGTGCTTGACGCCCACAGATCTTACATTAGTATTGAATAGATGAAGACATTTATCAGTATATTTTTTCATTTTACCTTCAAAACAAAAGCCTAGATCATTTACGTGCGGATGAAGTTCCCAAATCTTTACATTAAATCTAGATAAAAAATTAACTTCCTCATCGGATTGTGCTTTGTAAAAAAAAGAAGCATCTCCATGTTTACGAATAACCTTAAATCTATGATTGCCATTTCTTAATTGTAAATGTTTATCTACTACTAACGGACACAATAATCCATTTTGTTTAATATCTTCTCTAACTGTTTGTTTAAAATCATGATGAGCACCATGGATAATTTTAATATCCTCAAATTTAATTAATTCTAATCGTTCTTTAAATACTCGGTACCAAGGCCAAATGACTGTACCAAAACCTGCAATTTCATTTTTATGAAGCTTGTCCAAAATCATCTCCTATAGAAACATCCACTACACTAGGAACTTTAAACTCCATGCAATTTTCCATAATCGTTTTTATTTCTTTTGCTTGTTGTTCGTCTTTTATATTAAAACATAATTCATCATGTATTTGCAAGATAGGTAAATAACCAGCTTCTGCGCAAGAAACAATTGCTTGTTTCGTTTGGTCTGCGGCGGATCCTTGAATTAAACGATTTAATGCTTTGTAAGTATAAGCACGTTTCATATTATCTTTTCCATATTTGGCTCTAATGTTTTCTTCTGTATCTGCCATATGTAAACCCCAATCTTTAGTTTCCCATTTATCAAAACGACATTTTCTACCTTTTTTTGTTCTGATCACTCCATCATCATTTGCTTTTTTCATACAACGATCCGATAATAATTTTACAAAAGGAACTTTTCTATTATATTTAGAAATTAATACATCTGCATCTTCTTTAGATAATCCTAAACTTGCGGCTAATTTATTTTTTCCCATACCATACATTAAACCTAAACCAATAGTCTTCGCTTGTGTTCGTTCAATACCACAAAGATCTGCAACAGTTTGGTGAAAATCTGCTGAAGCATTTTCATAAGCTGCAACCAATTCCTGTGAGCCCTCATAACCATCTCCAATAGAAGCAGCATAGTGAACTACCATTCGTGGTTCTTGTTGTGAATAATCAAAAGAACCCCATTTATGATCCTCTTCAGGTAAAAATAAACCTCTTATTTTTGGGCCAAATTCTTTATTTCTAGCTGGTAATTGTTGTAAATTAGGATTAGACATACTCAGTCTTCCAGAAACCGTACCGCCATTATCAGAACGCAATTGATTAATTTCAGCGTGTATTCTTCCTTTGTGTTCATACTTTAATATGCCTTGCAAAAATGTATTATGAAACTTGTTAATTTCGCGGGCTTGAACAATTAGCTTAGATATTCTATGTTCTGAATTATGCAACCAATTTTGAGTAAATGATGGCTCCCCTGTTTTTTCAGTTCGTGGATAAGGTATCTTCAATTTATCAAAAGCATGTCCTATCTGTCTTGCCGCCCAAATATCTATATCCGTCCCTATTAATTGTTTTATTTCTAATAGCTTTGTTTTCTCTTGGTTAATAAAATCATTTCTTAGTGATTCTGCTTTCTCTACATCTACTCTAATTCCTCGTTCTCTCATCTTAATTAAATTAGGAAGTAATTTACATTCTAGTTCCCATACAGTTTCTAAACTTTGTGTTTTAATTTCATGTTTAAAACGTTGCCATAGTAGGTACGTGAGCCGTGCATCTTGTTCCGCGTAAAAACCAACATGCTCACTAGGTAGTTTCCACATCTCTGCTTTAGGATCTACCCCATGATCTTTTGCCGCTTCAATCAAATCTGTTTCTGCTTTAATCTCTCCTAAGTAATCTCGTGCCACATTGTTTAAAGAATATGACCAACGATTTTCATCAATAATCGCCGCCGCAATCATCGTATCAATAATTTCTCCATTAATCTTAATACCCATTTGTCGTAACCAGCCCACATCGTACTGTGCGTTATGAAATATTTTAGTAGCGGGTAATGCACAAACATCATGCATGTATTTAATCACTTGTTCATATATCATGTTTCCACCACCTAAATGATTAAAAGGATAATAAGCTTGCCATCCTTCTACTGCTACAGCAAAGCCAATTACTTCTCCTTGTCCTGTAGCCCAACCTGCACCTAATTTATTAGTGATCGCATCATCTCTTGTTTCTAAGTCAATGGCTATTTCAGAATAACCAGATAAATCTTTATACTCAGATGGAGTAGACCATATGGTTTTTTTAAACGTCATTGATAATTGTAATCCCGTCATGTGATTCGTTTGTTATACACTTTATAATTGTTTTGACAAGAAGAAATATCTATTTCAAATAATTCTACCCCCATGATTTTTTGTTTACTAGATACCCCTCTACCTATTCTATCTCCAATGTTATCTTTTCCGCTTTTTTGTTTACGTACTCTTAAATTTTTCACATCTACTAGCGTGCATTTTCCTTGTTTATCGGTAATCACTAGATCAAAAGGACAAGATGGATCTACAGATAGAGCCACATGATATCCTTTTTCCATAAAATAATTGATTGCGTATAATTCTGCTATTTTTCCTTTAGTTGAACTATTCATCTTCTTTTTTCAAATGAGTTAATTCTAATTCACAATAATGAATAATTTTTTCTAGTTGTAATTTGGGCCCATCTACATGATCGTATAATCTAGAAGCATATTTAATAATATTAGATTGTGTAATATTAAAATTATTCGCTCTACAAAAAGTAAATGGTTGTATGGCTTTATTTAAATAATGTTTCCCATCTACTTGTTTTAGGTCGGGAAAAGTTTTTTTAAATATGTTTGGATCGGTCATGATATATTTTCTCCTGTTGGTAAGTTAAATAATGTTTTCCTATTGGGTAATAATAACGATCTTTAGCATATAAAATATGTACACTATCTACTGCTCTAGTGATAGCTGTATACATAACTCTATTTTCATCGATTCGTTCTTGTTTGTTTTTACGATTATAATCAGAGGCATAATCGCATTTATTAAATAAAAGAACATTGTCTGCTTCATCTCCTTTTACCGAATGAATCGTATCTATGATAATTTTAGGAGATTGATCTAGTGTTTTCTGACCATATCTTTTTAATAAACTAATAAAGTATAATTTACGACTTGGTATAAAATTTCTATTTAATACATGCATCCATGGTTTTGTTTTCATATCTTCTGGTAAATCTAATCCACATTCTTTTTCCAAATACTCTAAATTGTATTCTGCATATTCAGATTGATCTTTCCAAAAATAATCTTCTCTAAAAGACGCGTCTTTTAATTCTCTTATATATTTGTAGACAGCTTGTACCTCTTTCTTTTGAATAGACTTTCCTTTGGTTAATGCTGTCCATGCTCTAATCGCCAGCCATTCATTTTCATTAAAAGATTTATTTCCTTTATTATCTGAAAAATATAATCCTTCTTGTTTTGCCATCATACGTAATTGGTTAACCACTTTATTTACTCTTGCTAAGAAGAACCAAGAGCCGTGATACTTGGTAAAATTTATTTCTTTAAAAGATAGGTAGCGTTTAATCTGTCCTGTTTTATTGGGATTGGCTCTAAACTCTTTTTCAATACTATCGGTAATATCTTTTCGTATCATTTGTGAAAAACTATGTATATTAGAACCAAACCGATACGTCTGTCGCAATACTACTTTTCTTCCAGGAAAATAAGTGGTAAAATATTTAGGGTCTGCGCCATTCCATTTATAAATAGCCTGATCATCATCTCCTGCTAAGTAAACTCTTTTTACATTTTCCACAATTTTATAAATAACAGACCACTGCAAAGGAGTGAAATCTTGAGCCTCATCTAATATTAATACTTGAATAGGAGGAAACGTAATTTCATCAATGGCTCTTTCAATCATGTCTGTAAAATCAATTAAAGGATTTTGAGGATTAGATTTTTTATATGCTTCATAAGCGCTTATTTTTTTTAAAAATAAATCAATGTTGTCTTCTTTATAAGATTCTTCTTTATATACATCTATAGGGGGACGCATCATATTTCTTGATTTGTCATAAATAGATAAAGACCAATCTTTATAAACAAATCCCTCATCATCTAATCGTTTATCAGTATGTTTAATAATGGTTTCTTCTAAAGCAAAATCAATCATACATTCTTTAATATCAAAGATGTTTTCATTAAAATATCTTCTACAATATTTATGTAAAGTTTGAAAACGACTAAACTGTTTATCAGAAAATTTAGGAAAAGCCTCCAAGGTTCTTTTCCTAGCTGTGTTTACTGCT
>Ga0196901_1001843_pt1 | contig 10466 bp, 9 predicted proteins | sample CB_VirMetaG_FD_169099 | JGI IMG/M metagenome (GOLD analysis project Ga0196901, IMG submission 169099) | Freshwater to marine saline gradient viral communities from Chesapeake Bay - CB_1504_1 Viral MetaG (v3) (version 3) | ecosystem: Environmental > Aquatic > Marine > Coastal | place: USA... | reverse complement strand
ATACTATAACATTTAGACCTATTGCCAATAAATATTCTTGTAATATTACAAGGAGTTCCTGAATGCCAACCAAGGCCAAAATAGTCACAAGATCTCAGTCTGTGAGCACGGTAGAAACAGACACATTAGCCAAAGGCACACCATTAACATTTGAAGAGATAGATTCATCACTGATCAATCTGCGTGATGCCTCTATAGGTGTTGCGGCAGATTCAGGCTCCGCAGACATCCAACAGGGCGATACTATCACCATAGTGGGTGGCACAGGCATAACCACATCAGCATCAGGTGGCACCATAACCATTGAAGGCACATCACAAGCACAGGGCATAACGGTGCGAGCACCAGATTCATCTACGGTGGCAGTGGCAGACGGTGGCACACTACAATTATCAGGTGCTGGCGGCATTACCATAGGCACCACAGGTGGAGTGATCACGGTAGATGCCACAACGATCAACAACGCAATAAATATTGATGGTGGAGTGGCCAATTCTACATATGGTGGCACCACAGCAATAAACGGAGGAACATCAGCATAATGGCTACACAGATTCAATTAAGAAGAGACACAGCGGCAAACTGGACTGCTAACAACCCCACATTGGCGGCGGGAGAGTTTGCTTGGGAATCAGACACAAATAGATTCAAGATAGGTGATGGCACCACTGCTTGGACATCTTTGGCTTATGCTTCAGATGGAGACACAGCAGGTATCACTTTCGTAGGCGATGACTCCACAGGCACACTGGTAGCACAGAACGAAACATTCAAAATTGCGGGCACACAGAATATTACCACAGCAGTGTCAGGTGATACTCTTACAATCACAGGTCCAGACCTAACATCTTATTCAACATTTTCAGGATCTTATACGGATTTAACGAACAAACCAACTATTCCAACTAATAATACAGAATTAACCAATGGAGCAGGCTATATCACGGCTTCATCAACAGACACCCTAACAAATAAATCAGGAAATATTTCACAATTTACTAACGATTCAGGCTACAAGACCGCAGTGAGCGAGGCAGATGTCACACAACACCAAGCCGCACTATCAATTACAGAGTCGCAGATATCAGATCTATCACATTTTTCAGGTGATTATACAGATTTAACCAACAAACCAACGATTCCATCAGCAGTTTCAGAATTAACCAATGATTCAGGTTTCATTTCTAATTCACAGACCACAATAGTGGGCGATGACAGCACAGGCACAACCATAAATTCAGGCGAAACTTTTAAAATAGCAGGCACACAGAACGTTTCTACGGCAGTTTCAGGAGACACACTCACAATCACAGGACCTGATCTATCATCATATGCTTCTACTTCGTATGTGGATACGGCAATTGCCAACACGGTAGATTCAGCACCAGAGACCCTTAACACTTTGAATGAATTAGCGGCGGCTTTGGGAGACGATGCCAACTTCGCAACCACTACATCTACGGCCCTGGGCAATAGATTGAGAGTGGATACAGCGGCACAGGGACTTACTTCCACACAGAAATCAAATGCCACAACCAATTTGGGTCTGGCAACAGTGGCGACATCAGGAGCATACTCTGATCTAACAGGTACCCCAACTATCCCAACCAACAACAACCAATTGACCAATGGTGCGGGATACATTACAGGTTATTCAGTCACACAAGGTGATGTCACAGCACATCAAGCCGCATTAAGCATAACAGAATCACAGATATCAGATTTAGGATCTTACATCACGGCGAGTTCTACAGACACATTGACCAACAAGTCAGGAAACATATCACAATGGACCAACGATTCAGGTTATTCAACATTTTCAGGATCTTATAACGATTTAACGAACAAACCAACGATCCCTTCTGCTCTTACAGACTTGAGCATTACAGATGGCACTTCAGGACAGGTCTTAACCACAGACGGAGCAGGTGGATTCACATTCACGACCGTGTCAGGTGGCACCATCACAGCACTGAACAATCAAGCAGAAAACAGATTGGTTACTATTGGTTCAACCACAACAGAATTAGACGGAGAAGCCAATCTTACTTTTGATGGCTCCACTCTTACATTAACAGGCACAGCGGCATTGGACGGTGTAACCATCACAGACAACACCATTTCAACCAATGCTTCTAATGCTGATTTAGAAATTACAGCCAACGGCACAGGCTCAGTGGCCTTAGGTGCAGGCACCATTGACAACACTGTGCTGGCATACAATGTATTACAAGGTAGCGGTGCATCAGAGCGTGGTGCAACCAGATCTTATACAAAAACGATAGATTGGAGCACAGCATCTTCCCCTGCAGACAGAATTTACGGTAACACAGATCTTATGGCAATCACAGTGTCAGGCTCTGGCACAGGAAACAGCAGAGAACGAGTGCGACAAATTTCTGCAATTCAAATTGATACAGCAGGTTATAATCTACCATACCAACATGGTAACTATCAAGCCAACACAAATGTTCAAGCCACAGAATTACGTAACTCTTCAGCGACTGCATCCACTGTGCAAGAAATCACAGGCAATTCTCAATTCGTCAAAGTGGGTGACAACGGCTCAGCAGGCAATATAACTGTGACTGACATGACTGGTAATGCTTCTAATTTAAGTATTGTGGCTCCCGCAGGCACCACCATGTCTGTTACGAATGCTTATGGTTCTATATCTACTATGGAATCGTACGGTGGCTCAGGCACTGTAAATCTAAGCAACTACTATGGTTACTATGTGGACGGCAATTCAGCAGGTGCTCCTGCTACCAATCACTATGGTTTTTACGTGGATGATGATTCATTTAATAATAGAATTGGTGGAGTCACCCTACAGAACGGTGCTATTTCCACTGACGGTATCACGATCAATGACAACAATATCAGCACAACCAGATCTAACGATAACCTAAACATCACAGCAAATGGTACAGGCAAGGTAGTGATAGATGGATTGAACTTCCCAACCACTGACGGCACATCAGGTCAGGTATTGACCACTGATGGTGCTGGCAATTTAAGTTTCACAACAGTGTCAGGTGGTGCGGCTTCCACAGGAGACTTCACATTCACTGGCAACAAAATGACTACGAGCAGTTCCAATGCTGACGCAGAGATTGAAGCATCAGGCACAGGCAGAATCTACATCAAAGCCAGAGGTGGATTACCAAGTGCAGATTATCAGAGCAAGGGTGGTTGGTCAGATGGTAGAGCCACCAATGCCAATATTATGTTCTATAATGATCAAGCGGCTACGGCAGGATCACGAAGAATGTATGGCAACTGGTTATTATCCAATTACAAATTAGATGGCACAGATTCATCATCAAGCAACGCAAGATTTAGACACCAGTCTGAAATCTATATGGATCTAAATGGCACTTCATTGACCAATAATGGAGACAGCAGAGGATTACAATTTCAACACCAGAACATAATCAACAACAGCAGTGCCACTACTGCTAATTTAAACACCACAACAGGATTTAATTCTGTTTCTTATGTCAATAACTCTACTGGCTCTGTCAATATCAATAGCGTGTATGGTGGGCTATTCGCAGGAGCAGAATACAGCGGCACATCAGATGGAACCGTCACCAATGATTATGGTATTGTGGTTAGACCATCTTACAAAGTTGGACCATCTGGAGCCTTAACCATTACCAATGGTTATGGTGTGTATTACAGAAACCAAGATTGGGCCAATCAGACCTACACCAATCCGCCATATTTCTTATACACAGATAAAGATTCTGTAAAATCTAATCCAGGTGCTCTAAACAAGTTTAATGAATGGTCTTATAATGCCACTCACTCATCAGGTGCGGGCTACACTATAGATTGGGCCAACGGAAACCTACAGACGGTGACTTTAACATCCAACATCACATCATTCACAATGAGCAACTTCCCTACAGCAACCACACAATCAGTGGGAGTGACTCTGTATCTGGTTCAAGATGGCACAGGCGGCAGGTCAATGACTTTTAATGCGGGATCAGGTGAAACATTCAAATTCGCTAACGGAAGCAACTCAAGTTCTGTAAGTAGTGCTAATGACATTCAGGTGGTCTATATATTTTCAAGATACAACGGTTCCAGCAACACATATTATTGGACAATTGGACCAGCATACTCATAAGGAGACACAATGATTCCAGGAGTAGGACGAGCAGTTTGGCAGTCAGGGGCTTCAGGTGGAGGCACAGGCAGGACTGCGGACTGGAGCACATATGATGGCACCAATGACACAGCCTGGCAACAATGGTTGGATGACACTTCATCAGCATTGGGCACCACATATCAAGTAATCAACGGATATAAAAACACAGCACTGGCAGGATCAGGCAGTTTCTTTATGGGCATTGACAACAATGGCACACAAACCATTGGTAAGTGGGTGCCAGACACTGCGGATGCAACATCAGCACAGATAACCCTGGGCTCATTCCACAACCTTGGCAGTAATCAGGTCCAGATGGTAACAAATGGCGCAGAGATGGTGCTGACCAGCAACGTGGATTCAGGCTCCATAGTGGTGTTTGATCAGTCATTGACAGATTCAGGCAAAGTTTCAGGATTCGTCAATAATTTGCCTAATTCAGGTTGGGATGTCATATTGGTTACTACTGATGTGTCATCAGGCAGTTCTGCTGGTGCTCCATACGACTACACCAACAATTATTGGAACAGCAAAGCAGATTTCATCCAGTGGTATTATAAAAACAACCTATTAAGAACATCTACATCACACGCGGTATGGTTGAAAGGCACATACTTTAAGCAAGGCTCTAATGGTTCAGGCAGAGATGGCATCAAAGAATTATTGACTACTCCATCACAATCACCATATTATTCCACGCCTAATGCGATTGATAATTCGTTTGGAGACACCATAGATGATGAGTGGGACAACCACACCGTACAGGTTCATTGGATGCGGAATCACCATCCAGCAGATCAATTGAGTTATGGACCATTAGAATCGTGGGACCTTTTGTGGGCCAAAAGACAGGTAGAACGTATTTTCGCTTCACACAAACTTTGGGACAATGCCAGCACCAGCACCAATCATCAGTTCCAGATGATGTTGCCACAGCACTATGCTTATAATGGTGGGGGTGGATTTAGTGGTCATGGTATGAGTCCAAATGGTCCGTGGACAGAGACCACATTCAGAGGCAACAGCGATCTACAATATTACAAATCTACGGGCAGAAGCATCAACAATGTGAATACGGCCAATATGAGTTCAATGGTGATGGGCAAGAGTATGATACAATTATACAACGATGAGACTGGCACTGCGGGTGGTAATCTATATGTGACAGCAATCACAGACACCAATGAAACAGCATCTGGCGATCTACGATATCTTCAGCCCACAGCACAATCTTCATCACACGAGCCAGGTCCAGCAGAGATGTTCATATTTGATGAAGTTACCACAGATGACACACATCCATCCAATGCTCTAATTGTTTCTAACACACCAGCCGCAGACAGCACCAATACTGCTTACGATCCAGAATCAGTGTGTATGGCTCCGTTACATGAAAATTACTTTGGAGTGGCTTGGAGACAAGGCACTACGGCTTATGTGAGTATATTTTCTATAGACGAGCAGACATCTGCTATGCCAACCATAACCAGAGAAGTAGATACGGTCAATCTTGGCACGGTGCCCAACGCAGGCAGGATGGCACTATCAAAATTAGGTAATGGAGTGGCAGTATTGACCTGTGGCAATTATTATAGGATTATTAAAACAGACGCAATATAGTTAAATATACAAAAGGAGACACATTATGGCGACTTGGCCATCAGGAACAAAAGCATCAACAGCCAATTTAGATTCAGGAACAGATTCACCTCGTTTGGCACGAGCAGACATCAAGCAGAATGTGGATAATGTCAATGCAATCATTGATATGTTCAACATCAGCAGTCCCACAAATGGACAGATCCTAAAATACAATGCCAGCAACACAAGATTTGAACTGGACACGGATGCCACAGGATCAGCAGTTTCCGCAACCACTTTCGTTGGAGATGATTCGTCAGGCACTGCAGTCAATCCAGGAGAAACATTCAAGATAGCAGGTGCCACAGGCATCACCACAGCAGTATCAGGTGATACTCTAACTATAACAGGCACGGCACAGGATTTCGCATTCAGTTCATTGACTGGCACACCAACGACCATAGCGGGTTATGGCATCACGGATGCGTTTGACGGCGCATATGGATCCCTGTCAGGCACTCCAACGATACCAAGCCTGGGTGATCTGTCAATCACAAATTCAACTATCACAAGTTCAGGTGATACGATAGATTTAGATGACATCGTGAGATTCAATGTGGGCTACAAGGAAGACATCAATAGTTTAACTTCCAGCACATCAATCTCTGTGGATGCCACAGTGGCACCAGTACATACAGTCACACTGGGTCACAATGCGACCTTCACAATTTCAAATATGGTGTCAGGACAGAGCATAATGATCATCATCACACAGGATGGTACAGGCTCAAGGACTGGCTCATTCACTTCAGTGAAATTCCCAGGTGGGGCACCAACACTTTCTACAGGGGCAGGCGATATTGATGTGGTATCTGTGTTCTATGATGGCACCAACTACTTGGGCAACATAGCACAGGATTACACCACATAATGCCACTAATATTCAATAGATCTTTAATTAAGTCAGCAGGAGCATCTGAACCAGAGGTTGATAACAGAACCATCGTCACAATGACTGGTAGGAGTGTCAGTAATAGTAATATTGTCATAAAGCCTGCTAGTTTCACTATTGTCCAGGATCCAGGCGGATTGATATCAGGATCAGCAATTGGTGATGCTAATGCTCGTTATCTTCCATTATATAATGGCACATACACTTTCCAGATCACAGGATTCAGTTCAAGCAGTTTCAGTGTGTCAAGCAACTGGAAGATAGGGGTTGGATATTACAACGCACCTAATGGATTCAGTGTGTGGGGTGATGGTTTCACTTATTATCCAGGAACTACATTGACAGCACCGTCAAGCACAAAGTCTATAACAATCACTGGTTCAAATGGATATAGAGGTTTATTTTATGAAGGTTCCTCTAGTCCAGGATCAGTGCCTTCAGTTACCATTGCCTTTGAATAATCGTATAAATATTCTTGTAATATTACAAAAAAGGAGACAACAATTATGTCAAATGCGGCGTCAAATTATTTAGAGAATGAACTTTTAGATCATGTCTTGGGTGGTGGAGGAGCAAGAGCCTACACAGCACCATCAACGGTATTTGTGGCACTATTCGCTGATAACAGCGGATCACCAGTATTAAGTGGAGCATCAGGTCCATTAGAAACAGGCACAAACGATACAGCCAGTTCAAGCAACTGGGGTTATTATGAAATCACAACATCTGGAACAGGATATGCTCGTCAGTCAATTACTTTTGGAAATGCGGGAGCATCAACAGATGGAACGATAACAAGCAATATTGATGTATCATTCCCAGTGGCAACAGCCAACTACAACACAGCAGGTGGAACAGGTCAAATTGTGACACATATCGCAATTATGGATGCTTTAACAAATGGCAATGTTCTGTTTTATGGAGCACTGACAACCAGCAAAACAGTTTCTTCAGGCGATCAGTTCACGGTGAGTCAGGGCAATCTAAGCATAAGTCTTGCTTAATTGAGGAGGTGATCTCCTGTGAGCACCAATCGTGTCAATAGATACACAACTACAGATAGCAACTATTCTTTAGAGGTAGGTGTTCAATCACAATCCAATGCTCGTCCTGGATTTGCTGATGATTCAACGCGAGCGAGTTGGACTTTCAATTCCAACGGCACTAACACAACAACTTTAAATGTCAATTATTCTCCATCAAATGGAACCAGTCCTGATTCAAAGCAATCTATAATTGGATTACAGGCCAAGGCATCAGATCCTGCTTTAAAATCATATCAGGGTATTCCTGCCACACAATGTAAGGCAGTATATACTGGCACTACAACGCAAACCATATCAGCACAATATACAACCAATAGATACGATGTTGAAACTTCATTTTACACCACTGATGTTTATGGATTGTATCGTAGTCCAACCTCTTGGATAAGAACAGTAAATGGTGTTAATGATATTGTTTATAATAATGATAAAGGTATTCCTAAATCATATACATTCCCATCAAGAACTTTAACAGTAACTGGATCTGATATTTTTTTAGCAAATGCTAATCAAAATCAATTAACAACTGGTAATAATATTAGTAGAGTCAATATTTCTGTGTCCTTTGATACAAGTTCAACTGAAACATTCACACACTCATTATCATCAACTGGAACATTAGTAAGAACCTGGGAGGCTTATAATCATATTATAGATGGCCTTAATGGTGATGATGCTTTAGAATTTAATTGTGTTTCTACTCTATCTGCCACTGGTGCTCTTACGAAACACGGACAATCAGATCAGACATCGCAATTCTCGTTAAATGAAGAATCAAAGAATCTAAAAATATCTGCTCCAGTATCTTTATCCAGTAGTTCTACTTTAACTGTAACACCATTTTTTATTATAGGATTTACAAAGAGTCTTGAATCAACAACCAATTTATTGGCTTCTACTGCCAACCTTAAATTGGGTGAAGCCAATATCGCAGGATCATCCACTTTATCTGTATCCACAGCATTTAAACACGGAGATATATTAAGTTTAACATCAGCATTCACACAGACACAATCAGCGGGGTTGATCTATGACATCAACGCGGATTACAGTTGGAACACATTCAACCTTAACATCTATTTTGAATCAGGTTTCGTAGAAGATGGTTTCGTATCAGATCAGGGTGAATACAACTGGAACTTCCTGGAAAATTCTGCTTGGGATGACTGGCCTACGATCACTTGGATTGGTAATGAATCCACTTGGGACAACTGGCCTGATGATGTATGGGAACAGAGTTATACATTAGATTGGAGAGGTGTTTTCACTTCCCGTGCTAAAAATATTCTCAATGTTGGCAATGCCTTAGAATATACAGGTGTTTTTGCTTTAGCAGAGAATTCAGCATATGAACAGGAAGGTATTCCTGATGTGATAGAATCAACATTCGCAACCAACTTTACAGCGAATGGAATTATAGATGTCAGTATAGATATGTCAGGAGCATTTGCTCCAGATCTTACAGCCAATATTGAATATGCTTTGGATGAGGGTATCTTTATAACTGGAGCGTTCAACGCAGTCCTTACTGCAAATGCTATTACTGACACATTCGCTGACATAGATGCGGCTTTCACATTCGCGGTTGAACCCACTTTCAAACCCAGCGGTGAATCACAATTTGCGGTTGAGATCAACTCAGATTTCCTTGGTAATGAGATATATGGTCCGTCATTGGCTTTATCTGTATTGGCATCAGAACTTAGCATTGCAAGATTGTTCTACCAAGCAGATCCATGGAACATCTACAAGGTTAAACAGGAAATCAGAACCGTTATGGTGCCTGCGGAAAATAGACAAACATTGGTAAATGAAGAAAATAGAGTAAATATGATAACAGCAGAAACAAGAGCATATCTTGTTCCACAAGAAACAAGGAGTTTGAAATTGAGACGACCACCATTCAGCAATATCTATGCAACACCAAGAATTAGGAGCGAACAATAATGTCTAATTTGACAGGTTTCAGACGTGATAACAATGGCCTCTATGGGGAGAAGGACAAAGATGCCAATGTTCAATATGGATTAGATTTTACAGATTATCTAAACTCAGGTGATTCTATCAGTTCTGCAACAGTAACTATTTCAACCATATCAGGTGATGCCACACCATTGGCATTCCCTACAAATGCGGCCACAGATGTGTTGGTAACAGGTGGAGTGTTGGTAAACATAAGATTGGAAGGTGGTAGCAATGGCAACATCTACACTATCAAATGTGTGATCACAACCTCACAAGGTGACACAGATGCTCGTTCATTCAGAATAGTGGTTAAAGAGAAAGTATTATAATGTCAGATCAAAACAAAAAAACATACAAACTGGACCATGACCTAATTTTTAAATTGGCCGCAATCCATTGTACCTATCAAGAGATTGCTGACATAGTGGGCACCACAGTCCACAATTTAGAAAAAAGATTCAAACACGTGATTGAGAAAGCACGTTCAGAAGGTAAAAAATCATTAAGAAAAGCACAGTTTGACAAAGCCTTAAACGGCGATGTTCGTATGCAGATGTGGCTTGGTAAGCAATACCTTGGACAGGCAGATCAACCCACAGACGAAGAAAATACAGCACCACTTCCTTGGGAAGAATAATTACTGTAGATGAAATTATCAGAACCTCAACGCAAGGTTGCTGATGACAAGGCTCGTTTTAGAGTACTCGTCACTGGCAGACGATTTGGCAAAACCACACTAGCAATCAGAGAATTATGTTAT
>Ga0196901_1001841_pt1 | contig 10471 bp, 18 predicted proteins | sample CB_VirMetaG_FD_169099 | JGI IMG/M metagenome (GOLD analysis project Ga0196901, IMG submission 169099) | Freshwater to marine saline gradient viral communities from Chesapeake Bay - CB_1504_1 Viral MetaG (v3) (version 3) | ecosystem: Environmental > Aquatic > Marine > Coastal | place: USA... | reverse complement strand
GTCCGGAAGCTACAGGAGCCAACAGAGTGAGTGACCCAACAGGATTCACAGAGCTATACATGCACTACTATCGGATGTTCGCGGACATTGAGACCGCACAGATTGAGGCCTATGAGGACGAACATGGAGAAGGGAGTTGGGCAGACTATGACCCCACTGAATTCTGATTACGAAATTGACTTGCTAATTGAGAAGATTAGTGCTATGCTAGATTACAACAGGTTTACGGAGGAGGAGTAAGATGGCACAGACAGTAGTGTATGACATTCACCTATACACCGAGGAAGATGAGGATGTACTACAGGTAATCCCGTACCAGCTACAGGTGACCCACGACAGCTACTTCACTCAGAACTATGATGTGGATACAGGTGACTTGATTCTAAGGCTACCGATGCAAGACAAGCGATACCGACAGGCCATAGGATACATTCTAGACGTGGAGAATTGGCACGAGGTTCGGAGCTATTGGGACGTGGACTTTTGGGACACCACCGACTACCTACGCCAAGGCGACACACCACCCGTTATCAAGAGATGGCTAGACAAGCTACCCGCATACGAGATTACACTAGGAGGTAAATAGTGAGCAAAACACACACCGTAACCTACGAGGGTTACTTAGTAGTAAAGGCAGATGATGAGCAGAAAGCGTTTGAAATTGCAAACAAAATTTTGGGCGACTCGGCCATTGTCAATGACGGAATACATGGTGAGTGGGAGCTAACTGATGTTACAGATGAGGACGGTGAATACTAATGGGACTATCAACTTACCTAAGAGCAACCAACTACATGTTTGAAGGTGAAGGCAATAACAACTACAACATTATTGCTGAGGCACTAGACCTAGTTGTGCCACTAAACATTGGAACCAGACACAACGCGACCCGCAACATTGAGATTAGCATCCCGATTGCAACATGGCACAAGGGCGGTGCGATTGACAGGTTCCTATGGGAGCTTGCAGGAGAGCCGGAGTCAGATGAGTACGAACTAATGGTAGACCGAAGCGATATATCTGATGCGATTATGAAGGCCAGAGATATCGCGAACAACCCTGATAGCTATGAGGGATTCAATGACAGGGAGAGCGAGGACTGGGTTCAGCTTCAGTTCGTAAGGCTAGAGAGAGCCTTGACAGATTACCTACTTGATGATAGGCTACGCGGATGGACACTAAAAGTTTGGAGGAGCTACTAATGACAGTCAAACCAGTAATTACTATACGCGATGAAGAATGGTATGAGACCTACGACCCTGAAGAGCGGATGTATGAGACCTACGGCGAGGACTTGAACTATATCAACTCTATGCCAGAGCAGTTCGTGTGGACTCTAGTTGATGGCGATGAGGATTCAGTAGTGGTGAACGGCAAGGCATTCGTGAACCGCATTGCTTACTACATTAGCAAGAAGCCACACAACACCAATGACATTATTGTCGTGGAGTTTGACGCATCGTGAGAGACACTTGGATGGGTTCAGGAGTCTTCTCAACCGATGAAGACCGCACGATAGAGTGCCCCGCTTGCCTATTCGAGTGGACAGAGAGTGTCTATTTCAATGACAACAAGGTGGCAGACGAATGGTATATCTGCCCTGATTGTGAAGAGGGAGTACATTACTTTGAGGACAGGAAGGAACCAGAATGGCAAGAGTAGCTAAGCCGGACACAGGCAGACTAACTGCTGTCGAACAGGCCAGGAGCAAGCACAAGGTGGCAGTAGAGGAAGCCCGCAAGAAGGTTGCAGACTTTATCGCCAATGAGACAGCGCCTTATTATGACGAACTGATTGAGGCCATTAGGTTGGCACTGATTGAGGGACATTCCGCCCGACAGATAGGCCAAGTCTATGGCAGTTCAGACCCCGCGACTATCAAGAAGTTGATTCAGGATGCCGGAGTGGATGATGACAGCGTGGCACCTAAATCTGCCCTACGGGTTGCCAAGTACGGTGACCAGCTATCGGTTAGGATTGTAGCATTCGGTGCTGACCAGCAGACAGGTGAAGCGACATTCACGATTGACGATGACGGAGAGAACATAACAGCAGTAGACGGCGACCTGTGGGTTCAGTCTGTGCTGTACAGGGAAGGCGTAGTCAGGGAGGTGCTGGATGCAGGAAGATAGATACCTTGAGGTATTCGAAGAGGCAACTAACCTTAGCGAGTACTACACCGAGCAGGTAGGTAGAGAGATTGAGTTCGGATTCGACAACGAGTATGAGCTATGGGTCAGTGCACCACGCACTAACGGAAGAGAATACTTTGAGTTGTTCTCAACAGCAGAAGAGAGAGTCAAGCAGTTGTACCCTGACATCTTCCTAGACGACGATTACTCCGACCCGCTTGCCGACATCTAAGCGCAAGCAAGAAGACCAACTACCACCCAAGCAATACGGAATGTTTGGGTGGTGCCTTATGGCAGACCACAATAATTGCCAGACCACAGCAGTCACCGTAGACTGTAGCTGTGAGTGTCACAGAGAGGAGAGCAATGAGAGCCAAGCTGCCCAAGCTAACGCCTGATTCAAAGCAGGAAGTTGCCATTCAGAAGATGATTGCAGAACCCACCAACGCCGCACTAAACGCGAGCTTGATGGGTACCGGCAAGACCCTAATGGCAACCGAGGTGGCTATTCGCCTAAGTGCGAAGACAGTGCTAATCATTGCACCCCTGAACACTTACTGGGGCTGGCACGACACCATCCAGAGGCAGACCGACTACACAGCAGACGGGTTGCACAAGATAGACAGTAGCACCAAAGGGCGTGAGTCTTTTAGAAAGCTAAGCGAGTCTGCTTCTGGATGGTACTTTATTGGGCGCGAGTACTTCCGAACCAAAGAGTGGCATAAGATTACACCGGACATCGTGTTGGTAGATGAGTGCCACTTCATGCAGAACCGAGCAAGCAAATCATTCAAGGTTGCCAAGACCCTGAAGGCTGGGTTCAAGATATCCATGAGCGGTACGCCATTCGGTAATAGGTTTGAAGGATTCTGGGCAGTCACCAGATTCCTATGGCCCGACGATAAGGTTGTGCCTAAGTCATTCTGGAAATGGGTAGAGCAGTGGGCGCTGACCAAGTACAACCCATTCAGTAACGTGGAGATTGTAGGAGAGAAGCAACCAGGAGCATTCGCCAACACACTGCCCTGCTATGTGAGGCTAGAGCCTGACTACAACATTGACATGGTGCAAGAGGTTAGGTATGTAGACCTAGTGCCAGCTCAACGTAAGCTATACCAGAAGTTTCAGAAGGACTTGGTAGTCTGGCTAAAGGACAACCCGCTAATTGCGGAGGTGCCTATCGCTGCTAGGATGAGGCTTAGGCAGATGACCCTAGCTGTGCCAAGCATTAGGGACGATGATTCAGTATACTTTGCCGATGACGCAGTGTCCACCAAGTACCAAGCACTGCTGGAGATTGTTGAAGACAACCCGAATGAGAAGATGCTGGTCTTGACAGACAGCCAGAAGTACGCTAAGATAGTGACCGACCGGCTCAATGCTAAGTATGGTGATGGTGTGGCATTCGAGTGGAGTGGCACTGCCAGTCAGAAGCAACGCGAGGAAGCTAAGCAAGCGTTCATAAACGCTGATGTTAGATTCATTGTGGCTGTGATTCCGGCGATTGCTGAGGGCGTGGATGGATTGCAGGATGCTTGTCGTACAGTGGTGTGGCTAAGTCACAGCGACAGCAACATCCTAAACCAGCAGGTGCTTGACCGAGTGCGCAGACGCGGACAGAAGAGAGTGGTGCAGGTGTACGACATCGTAGCACGTGACACTTATGACGAGGGACAATTAGATACGCTACTCCAGCGAGAGCTGGACTTGCGGGCAAGCTTGAAGGAGGATTAGTTGTACGATTTTTGGGAAGTGTTCAGTGGGTTTATTATTATTCTTCCGCTTATTGTTGTTGCTCTAATTTTTGTGTGGATGAAAATCTACATATTATATGTTGGAATCAGAATGTTATTCTCACCAGCACCACAGCCAACCAACAGGAAAGTTTCAGTTACCGTCCACGAATACGACATAGATGAGGATTACTAAATGGTAGAGTACGTATGGGAAGAAGCAGACAAGACCAACCCTTGGGGGCGCAAGCGGGCTAAGGGTACTCACTGTTCTAAGGGACATGAATTCACAGTAGAGAATACTTTCATTCGTCCCTATGATAAGACCAGGGTCTGTCGAGAATGCCGAAGGCAGTACGCAAGGAAGAAGTATCAAGAGAACAAGAGGGCCGGTAAGGTAAAGCAGAAGTCCATCGTGATTGAGAACTTCCAGATACCAGACGAGCTTCTGTTGGTGGGCTTACAGAAAAATCTGTATGCTGATTTACAGAAAAACCTGACAGACCTAGCCACTCCATGCAAGGTCAACCCCGAACCATTCGACACGCCAGAGGTTGTGTCGCTTGACAAGGCAGAGGAACTGTGTTACAATTGCCCACTGTTGAAGCAATGCTTCGACTTTGCGGTAGAGAGCAAACAAACTTACGGCATATGGGGTGGCGTAAACTTTACGGAGGAGGTGTACAAGCGTGGGCATGACTGGTTTGAAGACGAAGGAACTGTTGATTGGCTTATTGCAGAGTGAGACCGAGCGTGATAAACAACGCAAGGTAGGGGCTTCGCAGATATCTAATCCATGCACTAAGCACTTGGCCATGGCCTTGGCTGGTGTACCACAGGAGCCAAGCAAGTACTGGCTAGGTGGTAAGATTGGCACAGCTGTGCACCTGTTGATTGAGGACTTAATTGACAAGGCAGACCTAGCTCAGTTCCCTGAGCTTGAGGACTGCATGGTTGAGCAGAAGATTATTCTTGGTGAGCTCCAGGATTATGGAACTGTTTCCAGTAAACCGGACTTGGCTTTGGTTAAGGACAAGCACCTGATTGACTGGAAGACAACCAAGCGAGATGAGGCTAAGCGGATTCAGAAGTGGCTTGACACTGGTGTGATAAACGCAAAGACAGAGTACACCATGAAGAAGTACATGGCGCAGGGCCAGCTGTATGCATGGGGCCTTAGCAACATGGGCGTTGAGATTGAAACGATTGCACTTGCATTCATCAGTCGCGACGGAACTAACGAAGCAGACATTGTTGTGGTAGACTTTGAATATCAGGAGGATTCGGCACTGCAACTATGGACAAGGCTTGAAACACTTTGGGATGAGCTACGCTCAGGAGTACACCCAGAGTCCTACGCAGGGGATGCAAACTGTTTCAACTGCGCAATAAACGGTCTGGTATAATCTATAACCTAGCTACAAGGAGGAAATAAAACATGGGCGAAACACTAAGTGCAACACCAGCAGTACCAAGTGCAACACCAGCAACACCAGCAACACCTAAGGCAACCGAGTTTCCGGAACTGTCTTTCTCTAAATTCATTCACAAGGCAGAGGCTCTAAACGCACCCAAGACTATCCTAATCTACGGCGACGCAGGTAAGGGCAAGACTTGGCTGGCCGCATCGGCCTCAGAAATACCTGAGCTCAAGCCTGTGCTGCTGATTGATGTTGAGGGTGGCGCATCCGCAATTGCACGTGACTGGAAGGACGTTGACGTAATCAGCGCCGATAGCCACGACAAGCTTGACAAGGTACTAAACGACCTGCTAACCGTCAAGCACAAGTACAAGACTGTCATCATCGACACCCTTGGTGTTGCGATGGACAGGGCAGAAAAGTCCTTTGGCGAGAAGCCAGAGAACAAGGGCAACAAGTTCGGCAAGTGGGGCGACCTGAAGATTTGGGCTAATGATGCAGTCCGAGCCTTGCATGCCGCACCATTCACTGCCATCATCCTGACACACGCTGAAGAGCAAAAGGATGAGAGCACTGGCGCAGTTAAGATTGTGCCTAACATCCCAGGTGGGTCTAAGAAGGACCTTCCAGGAATCCCGGATATCATTGGTTACCTAACCGCCCAGAAGAAGGAGGACGGTACAGCAGAACGAGTGCTGGTCGTCGAGTCTTCTGACCGCTTGGTTACCAAGAACCGATTCAACTTGCCACCGACTATTACGGAGCCAAGCTTGAAGAAAATCTATTCACTAATTAAAGGAGGTAAGTAATGGGTTACACTATTTCATTTAGCGAGGATAGCCTCGCGTCCAAGGGTACTGGTTCACTAGAAGCAATTCCCGCTGGTTCGTACAACGCAACTGTCTTTGACGTAAAGGAAGAGACAGTACGCTCAGGCCCAAACGAGGGCAAGCCACGTTTCAACGTACAGTTCCGCATCTCTGAGGGACAGTACGAGAACCGTCGTGTGTTTAGCTACGTCCCGCTGTATGCGGCAAACGATGCATGGAAAGCAGCCGCTTTCTTCAAGTCGTTGGGCTACGATGTAAAGGCTGGTAACTTCAAGGTACCAGTAACCGGTGAAATCCTTGGTAAGGGTATCGGTGTCCGCGTCAAGGTAGGTTCAGACCTCAACGGCGCACCACGCAATGAAGTCTCAGGCTTCGATGCTCCGACTACGGCTAGCGATGTATTGTCCTCGCTGGGCGCAACTGCAGTCGGTCAGGAAACCTGGTAACCGTATAGCCAGGGCAGGGGTGCGACTGCATAACGCACACTAGCCCCAATTGGATAGTCCATCCTCCCCTCCTCCCGTATTACTCATGGACTGCTGAGTTCGATTCTCAGCTGGGGCACCACAAAAATCAACAGGAGGATATAGAAAGGAGGAGAATGAAAACAGCAGACTTTTTAACCGCCATCTTTGGTGATGCAACTGGCATTGCAACCATGGTTGTTAGGGGAGCCAGCACTGGCGACCTGACTGACCAGAAGTTCTTTGAGTACCCGGAGCAGAAGCACGAGATGGTCGAGCTTGCGAACAAGTATGCGATGGAAGACGTTTACTTCTCACCTATTCTATTCAATGCTCCTCGTCGCATCAAGGAGAACGCCAAGACTGTTCACGTAATCTACGCTGATGCAGACTCATGCCAGCCTGAGAACTTCATGCTCCAGCCTTCTATCTCTGTGCAAACCTCAGAGGGACGCTGGCACACCTATTGGATGCTTGATGGTGAAGTTGAGCCACACGAGGCCGCACTGCTGTCTAAGAAGATTGCTTACGCACACCAACACCAAGGCTGTGACAAGTCCGGATGGAATACCACTAAGCTACTACGCATCCCCAACACTCGCAACCTAAAGCGTGAAGAGGGCTGGGCCATTGAGGCAACAAGCACCGGTGAAGTATATACATTTGAACAGATTGAGCAGGTCTACGGCGACGTAGAAGTAGAGCCGATTCGTGAGTTATCACTGGCCCCTATGCCTGCTGGGTTTCCTCCTATCCTTGAGGTACTGGAGAAACTAAACCACAACCCTCAGGTTGTTGGCCTTTACATGGAGAGTCCAGGGCACAATGCTGACCTGTCACGCCTGCTGTGGAAGCTGGAGCTTGAGCTGTTCCGCGAAGGCCTAACTGCTGAAGAAGTGTTTGTAGTAGCCCGCCACGCCAAGTGTAACAAGTACCACAGCCCTGACCGCCCTAAGCGAATGGATGCCGATGGGGACTTGTGGCGTGAGGTTCAGCGAGCCGAGTCTAGCTTCAACCAAGAGGTTGACGACTACATGCCAGAACCTATTACATCTGACACTCCCTCTGCAAAGTTTGCAAAGGTAGAGGTGTCGCTACTTACGCCTGAAGAACGTGATGTGGTAAGCCTTAATCCTACCTTCATCGACCAATACGTCAGGTGGGCCGGCTCCAAGACTGACGGTGCTGTAAGCTATCAGATTGCCAGCGCGTTTACCGCACTGTCTGCAGTATTCTCAGATTGGGGATACGCTGTGCCAAGGTACGGCAAGATGGGGCTCAACCTTTGGTTCATGGTGCTTGGTGAAACTACGCTAACCCGTAAGTCCACCAGCCGACAGCTGATGCTTAGGCTAATCAGGAACTATGAAAAGTTTGGTGGCTACCAGATTGATATCGGTTCCGATGCAACGCCTGAAGGTGTGACTGCAATCCTTGCTGAGCGTGACAAGAAGACCAGCCTGCTTCACAGAGACGAGGTGCAGGGCATGTTCAAGGACTTCATGAACAAGACCTACATGGCCTCAGCTGCTGAGCGATTCACCGAGCTATATGACGGGCAGGTTCCTGTGGTGATTCGTTCCTCTAAGGACAAGCGACAGAGTGAACGTGCTGAGACTAACTTCATCATGTACTTGATGGGTATCACCAGCAAGGTTGCCGACGTTTTAACAACCGAGTACTTCCGTTCCGGATTCTTGGCTAGGTTTATCTACGTAACTGCTGATGCACCTGAGAGAAGTCGTGAGTTAGAGGACATTCAGCAAGCAGATGAGTATGAGGTTGTTGTTAAGGATGCAGTTTTAGACAGCATGGTAAAGGGTTTGTTTGATTCAGTTACCTACTGGCAGAAGAAGGGGCAGCCCAACCCAAGGCCAATTAGACTGAGCGATGCTGCCCTTAACAGATTCAACCAATACAAGTGGGAGATGGGGAACGTCGCAGAGTCACACTCTGAGAAGGAGTCCATAGAGCCTAGCCGTCAGCGACTGGCTTTGTCTGTTTGGAAGTGCGCAATTCTGCTAGCCATGCACGAGAAGTCTGATGAAGTTAAGCTGTCTCATATGCTGATTGCTATCAGCTACTCAGAAGAGTGGTTCGAGAACCTTGTGCGGATGGCTGGTGCTATTTCTGCATCTGAATGGCAGAGGGACGTAGACAGGCTTGAGGCATTCATAGTTGACCGAGGTGGCAGGGTTAGATATGAAGAGGCTTACCGCAAGTTCAACAATAAGAAGAAGAGAGAATTCGACGACATGATTGAAGCCCTTAGGTCACAGGCCAGGGTGGGTGAAGTTGTTGATAATCGTAAAACATATTTGGAGGTGGTGGCTTAATGGATAACTATAGCAGAAAAGCTAAATTTGAAACAGTGAGGTTCGACGAAGAAGCGGTTGCATTCCACGCAATGAAGTTCGAGTTGGGCTTTAGGTACCCACTGTCGGTAGCTTGTTATCAAATGCTTCAGATTATTAAGATGAAGGAGGAGAGATTACATGAAGACAATGCTAGGAATTGACCCAGGTGGCACCACGGGCCTTGCCCTGTTCGACCACGGAGCTCACGAATATGAGTTGATGTGGAAGAAGCAGGTGCCCAATGGGCTGCAGGGATTTCTGGATTGGCACTGGGATGAAGGACAGTTTATCAAATTAGATACTATTGTCTGTGAGTCATTTGACCTCAGGGCTGGCATCTTTCCGGAGCTAAGTCCCGTTTACATTATCGGAGCGATAGAGGCACTTTGGCCTAAGGCTACTCTCGATATTGTTTATCAAAAACCTACCCAGAAACCACTATGTGAAGACTCAGTGCTAAAGAAAATGAATCTTCATTCACCGGGCAGGCCGCATGCAAACGATGCGGTGCGCCATGGTATAATTTATATGAGAAACTTAAAGAATAAGCAAGTACTTAAAGACGGGTGGGCAACATAATGAAGATTCTATTTTTAGATATTGAAACAAGTCCAATAACTGCTCACACTTGGGGCCTCTGGGACCAAAACATAGCCATCAGCCAAATCATTGAGTCAACTGAGATGTTATGTTTCGGCGCTCGCTGGTACGGCGAGAAGAAGGTTATCTTCAAGTCCGAGTTTCACGACGGTAAAGAAGAAATGTTGCGTACTGTCCATCAGCTACTTGATGAAGCTGATGTCCTAGTAGGTTGGAACTCTAAGGCGTTTGACTCTAAGCACCTGAAGCGTGAGTTTATTGAGAACGGCATGTTGCCACCGTCACCCTACAAGGAAATGGACTTAATGCTAACTGTTAAGTCACAGTTCAAGTTCCCAAGCAACAAGCTTGACTATGTGTCACAGAAGTTGGGTGTCGGAGCTAAGGTTAAGCACTCGGGCTTTGACTTGTGGCTTGGTTGCATGGCTGGTAATTCTAAGTCCTGGGTTGAGATGAAGAAGTATCAGATTCAAGATGTTAATCTTCTAATTGACCTATACGAGAAGCTAAAGCCATGGATTACTAACCATCCAAACAGATTGCTTCACGATGGGCTGGAGTCTGGTTGCTTGGCCTGCGCCTCACAGGACCTGCAGCGCAGAGGAACTGCAGTTACTGCATCCGGAACTTACCAAAGATTCCAGTGTCAGAACTGTGGAAAATGGCAACGTGGTCCGATTTCGATTAACAGAACTACCACCAGAAACATATGATTAGACGGTGGTTAGCTAGGCTGCTTCTGCCAAAAGAGAAATTGAAGCTGACTGCCGAACCAGAACTAAAGCCGGAACTTGATTACTTCGGCTATACAATGATAGACGAACAGACGGGAATGACTCTCTCTGTACTAATGGTGTGTGGCTGCGGTAATCCAGTTGTGGCTGCCGGCTCTGAGGACAACAACTTCTGGTGCGAGCATTGCGACAGAATATGC
>Ga0196901_1001836_pt1 | contig 10482 bp, 12 predicted proteins | sample CB_VirMetaG_FD_169099 | JGI IMG/M metagenome (GOLD analysis project Ga0196901, IMG submission 169099) | Freshwater to marine saline gradient viral communities from Chesapeake Bay - CB_1504_1 Viral MetaG (v3) (version 3) | ecosystem: Environmental > Aquatic > Marine > Coastal | place: USA... | reverse complement strand
AAACGCTTTTTTTGTTCGCAGACATGTACTGCAAGACTGCTTTCGCGCTTAAACTCACGTTCGCAATATCGGCAAGTATATGTATCAGTTGTTTCCGTGGAGTTTAATGTACTCATCTACTTCTCGTTTAGTAACTAGTTCCGCTAATACTTCAATATCTGATATTTTAACATTTGGAAATAATTCTGTCAAACGCTTTTTATGATCCGAGGATGTATCTTCTTTCTTCTTCATTTGAAGCCATTTGTGCTTTTGCGGTCCAATACCTGGACTTGCTGCGCAAAGTTCTAACCATTGTAACTTAGGATGCTTATTGATCTCATACCAGTTCTTGTTACAATAATGATTAGTTGCTGCTAGATAATAGTGTTGAATCTCTCTTGTCCCTTCAACACTTGCTCCCCATTTTAACGCAAGAAAGGCACTAAAGCCTTTGCGTTCTTCGTCACTTAGATTATCATAGAAATCATAATCCTTGCGATCCATTGCAGCAAGCATTTTAAAAATGTCTAGTTTAGCCGCCACCTTCAATATTCCTATCTGGTCCTGTTAGCACGTCCCACATGCGATGCTTTTCTACTTCCTGTTCGTACTCCGAACTATCTGGAAGTTGATTAATTACACGTTCAACTTCGCGCATATGTTTGTTAAACATTTCTTTTAATTCTGGATGACGTTCTTCCATCACATAATCACGCTCTGGGATGTTTAACACACGTTCAATGATTTTAATACGTTCTTCTATGTCCCAAGTACCTTTGTCACCGTGTACTTGGATACCATTGGAAACATTTTTGTTATTATCAAGGGATATGTTACCCCAATTTAACCCTGCTGTGTTAATTGTATAATCGTCATACTCGTCATAGTTATACGGAACGGTAATAGTCACTGGGTTTCCATTTTCGTCATCGACATCTACCATTGTTACAGTAATATTGCTGTCCTTCATATTACCCCCAGGCTTTGTTATAATCCACTACTTCGCAGTTACGGGATACGTCTTTAATAAAGTAAACGCATTCTGGATTCTCACCGTCACTCAATGGAACAGCCAGATACTGTCCATTTTTCAATTTAGGCGCATACCAAGAAACTTCATTGTAAACGTCTACAATTTCAATTGGAAGGAAAGTAGGAACATACGATTTTAAACTATTGTATTGATATACCTTAAAATCTCTATCGTTTAAACTTGTAAGTGGTAACGCTTCTAAGTCGCCTAAATCATCTTCCCCAATTAATACTTGCCAATCCAGTGGCATTTTGATTTGCTTATTGCCAATCTTTAGTACAAGAGCAGGACTGGTAAATGATTCAAGAAAAATGAGCGGAATGTAGAAATAATCAGGATTATTAGGATCGCTATTATCTAAAATAGCAAAACGTAAGTCGTCAATTTCTTCTGGCAACGTATCTAAATTATATGCTGTATTGTCTAGTGTGTGAATACGAATAGTAATTCTCCTTAAGATTTATTTTTATATTATAAAACAATTTTATATTATTGTCAATAAATTATTTCCACTCATATTTTTCTTGTGTAAACGGATAGTTTGCTTCTTTATAAAACGCTTTACGCTTGGTTAAATGACGTTTAGCAAACTTACAGGTTGAAGTTATATCCCAGATTTGGACATGGTCTTTATCTTGTGCTTTACGAATGCCGCGGCCGATACTTTGAATTACACGGACAAATGACTTACCAGGTTCGACAAGTACAAGATTAAAAATGCGGGGGATGTTAATACCAACAGCAGCGACACCATACGTTGCCACAATAATTTTATTGTCTGCTTCTGAAATTTCATCATAATGATCCTGCCTGTCTTTTGCTTTTGTAGCACCGCTTACAAACACAGCACGATCACCTAAACGATCTACCAAGTCTGTGCCAGCACTAACACGATCAACAAGCACAAGTGTATTGCCCGATTCGTTAATACCTTCAATCATTTGAGAGATAACATTTAATCTATCTTGATCACTTAACAAGAATTTAAGTTCTGCTTGATAGTTAGTATGCTCTGCGTGATCCTGTAACTGTACAATATTAACATGGCAGTTAGCAAGTACGCCTTTTTCTTGTAATTCCGACGCAGCAATCTTATGTATAACCGGTCCAATACTTACGTGAAGTGCTTGGAATTCAAACTCTTCCTTAGGAATAGTACCTGTTAGTCCCCAACGTAGTGGAATCTTTGCCATTGGTCCTGTTAGTAGAGTTTTAAGTGCGTCTGCTTTTGCTTGATGTACTTCATCTACAATAACACAAACTACATCTTCTAAAAACTCGCCAATAGAAATAGGTGCCTGTTGATTGCGTGTTGCTTTTAGTAGCGAGTTAAGTGATTGCCAGGTACAAATAGTATGCGTCTTGCCAAACTCTTTTCTATCACCAAAAAATACACCAACATCTAACTTCATATTGATATAGTCTTTTTCAGTCTGCGTTACCAAACTCTTGTTAGGTACAATAACAATCGATCGTCCATATTGTTCAACACGCTGACTTAGAGAGGCTGTCATGATGGTTTTACCAGCACCGGTGGCAATCTCTTGTAGCGACTGTGGATTCTCCAGAAAGTTATTAACTACTTCAATTTGGTAGTCGCGCATTTCAACAGGCTGTCCTTCAGCAGGATGACCTTTAGGCCAAGTAATGTGCGAATAGCTATCTTTTTCTACACGCTCAAACTCAAACGCCGTACGATATTCACGTTGGTCATCTACTACAACATCATAATTATATTCTGCTAAGACGGGAACAATGTCCGGCAACAGATTTACATACGTACTCCCGCCGAGTTGGAAAAATGCTACTTTACCATCCCAGCGACCAAGACGAACTGCTGGCAAATAACGTGCGTGTGGCACTACATACTTAAATTTGTTTACAAGTTTTTGCCGTGCTGAAAGTTCTAAGCCTTCGATCTTAACGTTTACTTCGTCTTTAATTATTAGTCGTGCTTGTTTCATTTGATATACCTATTAAACGAGTTAACTATTATTTTATTATACTCTCACAACAAACTATAACTGGCGTTATTGTGGTGATATCTTATAAGGGAATTGATTATTTTTAAATCGTAAACATAATTGATCAATTTTAGTTACTGATCCAATGGTAATTACTGAAAACATTTCCATTGGATCCCAATCTACAATATTCCAATGGTTACACCAGTCTTCTCGATAAGGTTGAAACCATTCTAAGAAAGCATCTAAATCTATGTGGTTGTAAAACTCTCTATCAGCTGTGGCTATTCGTATAGTTGGTCGTAACAATAACCATGGTTTTGCTAACTCTTTAAGACGAACAATATCATCAGGTTCTTTATCTTTAAAATACGTATAAGGATCTTTTGATAACTCTTGCCATTTAACATAACAATCCCCTTTTTTAAGTGTTGTGGTTTTGTATTTTAAAAATTTTCGATCAAGTGGAACTTCTAAAAGACCTGCTTTTTCTCGGTAATCAAAAACAATTGGATGATTCTTGAGATCATCTCTTTTATGTGATTCAATTTGGTGTATAGCTTCATGAAATTGTAACCATAGCGGAATAGGATTTTTATGGTAATTTATTTCGTATATTTCATGTAAATGGTTTAGATAATCTTGTGTTAGCTCTTGGTCTATATCAAATCCTAATTGCCGAGCATACGTGGTTAATTGTTGTGTAGTAAAATCAATATCAGTATAAAATTTACCAAACGGATTATCGCGCAATGTTTCATTAAAATCTAATTCAAGATGTTGTAAATATTTAAATTTAGAATAAATTATTGCGCTGACCTCATTGTTATTTAAATTAATATCAATAGGTTCAAGAGTTTTCCATTTAATACTTAGATTCATCTTCTACTACCGTAACAACTTTCTTAGCAATGTGTGCTAGTGCTTCATAATTAAATGCTGTTCCTGGCATATACACTACACAATCAATACCATTGTCTAATGTATAGTTATCGCCATCTTTGCTAAACACATGATAATCACCAATACCGCCGGCGGTGTTTCTGAAGTCTGCTAAACTCACAAACTTTTCAGGAACAAGTGTATTGCGCTGATCCAATTTACTATCTTTGTCGTATTTAGCGTACTGCTTATGTACAACAAAGATATCGTTATCTGTTTCTCTAAGCCACTGTTTAACTAACTTGATTTCGCTTATATTAATACGTACTTCGCGCTGGCAAGCAATTCGTCCAATATGATATCCATATTTCTGTGCCACATAACTTTGTAGCGCATCGCTTAACGTAACTTCTAATCCAACTAAATCTCTAACGGTGTTGAGAGTAATCTCATTAGGAGGCAAAGCACGTAACAGTCCAGGACTTAAATTGCTAACCATATAGCCGTCACCATATAACTCAGCGTATGGACACCAATCAAATTCATCCCCAGGAATGCTATCTACAAGATCCTGAACTGATTCGTCAACGGCAAACTCATGATCCTTGGCATAGTAGTACAAGTCTCGAATTAATGTAGGGTACGCAGTGCCACGCCATACACGTTCTTGTTTGTTCCAGGAGAAGTATTCGTGATGTACCGAGGATGACATTAATCCATAATCATGTCCGGCATCTTGGATCACTACACGCAAGTCAGCAACAGCGTCCTTGTTAAACGGAAAACGAAGTTTAATAATGTCGTCTTCTATCCACAACAACGGAGCGTAACTGGGATCAAACTCTACAACAGAATTAATCCAGGACTTTTCTAGAATAAGTTCTTCAGAAATGGTTCCGTTAGATTCGGCAAATATTTGCTTGCGGTACTTGTGTACAAGTTTTTCCCATAAATCGTTTTGCTTTACGGTAAGAGCCTGGTTATCTGAAATGTACCGAGCAACATTTTCCATAAAATTAATGTCATACCGACTAAAGCGTAAATTTTCACGCATCCACAAGTGTGCTGAATCTCTGTCTACAACTTTTCTTATCATATTGATATTATAACATAAAATTAAAAAAGGCGCAAGAGTATTTCATCTTGCGCCAACAAACTAGAGAACTTTAGGAGTTCAACATAGCAATTGTGTCCTCTAGTTTAGAAACTGCTCTTCATACAAGTTACTGCTGCCATATCTTTCCAACGCTGCGGGCTTACTTTAATCAAGTCTGCTAGTTTCAGTGCCATACGCAAACTCATTTCACGTAGAGAGTCTTTGTTCTCTTCCATAAACGTAATTACCTGCTCGCCTTCGTCACCTTGGAAATAGTATGCTTCAAACAAATCACCTTTGCGATGAATCTGCTTAATACGCAACAATTTATCACGCATAGTGTCTAATGTCAAATCAATGTAATGACAACGTGATTGAAGTGCTTCCAAGTGATCCTGTAGTTTCTTGCTACGCACATGATCAAACTTCAGGTTAGTAATAAAAATTACTGCGCCGTGGAAGTCAAAACGGTCTGGGATACCCTCACGGCGCAGTAGAGAACTATCCGCATTCCAGTGGATAGTTCGCTTTTTCCCAGAATCAAGGGCCGCTTTAAGCAAATTCAATGAAAGGTCGTCCATTAGGACAGAGTCGCAGTCGTCAAATACAAGCACATTGCCTTTGTCAGCATGGTTGTAAAGCGTAGCGTACAACCCAATTGGGGTCATAGCACCCTTAACTACTTCGTACTTAACTTTGCTACCAGCAAGGCGATCAAACATCGAGCTCTTTTCAAGCTCGCGCTGAACACCAAAAGACTTGCCCACGCCTGGAGGACCCACTACAATCATAGCACGCACGTCGCTGTTGATTGTTGCTCGAGTCATTTCTTCCAGGACACCAAAGCGTGTTTCGATGCGATCCATTACTTGTTCGTCGGACTCTACAGTAGACTTTTGAACTGGAGCACCGATAAACTCAACGTCTTGTTCTTTGACGTTCACACGGATTTTGTCGCGACCTACACCAATCGCTTCGTTGGGACGAACTGTGATAAATGAACCTTTTGCGCCTGTTTGAATACCTTTAACTACTTCAAAAGTCTGGTTACGGATTTCTTCGCCGCGGTAAGTGCCACTTAAAATACGCACATTCATAGTAAACTCCTATATTTGCTATGTTGTTGAATGAGTGCTTATTATACTCGATCTTTTAAGGCTTGTCAACCCCTAATTTTGTTGTATTTTTACTACAATTTCGTTGATCTATAATATATTATAGTCAAAAAAATAGGGTCTGTCTAGACCCTACTTTAATAAAATATTTTTATATATTATAAAATTATTTTATGGATGAGCGGCTGCCCATACTGCTCTATATTCAGCTACGGTTGGTACTGTTGTTTTAATTAAATCAGGATCTATGTACAACTCAAATGAAATTGTTGCTCCATTAGGAATTCTCCACTGCCAATCTCCTAATTTACCTGAATTAATAATCTCAGTTTCGTCCCAACGTGCCCAATATTCAGTATTACCATCAAAATCAGTAATAGAAAAATTACGTTTACCATCAGACGCAGCAGTATTATTGTTTACAAACCCATAAAAATCTTCCGGGGCAACATTAACTGTAATTGTAGGATCTGACGCTGTCCAGTCATGCCCTTCTGGAATACTAATGTCAAAACCTGCATAATTTGCTTCGACATCAGCGAACCATGCTTCGCCACCAGTGGCTGTTACTGTTATTGGAATCCAGCCAGTAACACTCGAATCTAAATTAAATGTAAATAAAGAATTTAATTCATCAGTTGGTTCTGTGCCAGTAGGGGCAACTGTAGAAACTGCTCCGTTGTAAACCTCAGCGCCATTTACGTTTACAACTAACGATACATCTCCATCCGCTGAGTATGCTTTGCCCATAAACTTTACTGTTCTTGTTGCCATAATAATTATCTCCAAATCGTAATTGTTTATTACCAGTATTTATCGATAACGGGATCATTTATCTCGTGCAGTTTAGGTTTGCCATGAAATACCATAATTCTAGTAGGTTTTGTAATTTTAGTGCCTGTGCCTGGTTGTAAATGTCTTCTTTTTTTAGTATCGTATCCACCATCAAATAATTGCCAACGCCAGCTCTTAATAAGATCAACATCAAAAAATTGTTTATCTTTTGGTTGAATTATACGATCAACAAAATCTTGATCGCCGGCAAATCTCCGCATATGCTCTTCAGGCCGTAATAAAAATTGATCCCATACATAGTTAAATTTTCGAGTATCAAAATACATTATACTGCTGTTTAAAGTTTGCCTAGATCTATTAAATAAATGTCTGAAGTCTTTTATACCCCAAAAATAATTGGTTGATAGTTCTAAAAAGAAATCGATGTTGTCAACAATAACAACATCTAAGTCAAAATATAACAATTGACCTTTAAATTGATTTACATCAAATAACTGTGTTTTATACCACCAACTTTTTCTTGGCCCTTCGACCCCTAAATTTTGAAGGCTGTGTTTAATATACGGAAGCGGAACATCGCGGTGAGCTTCCGTATATACATGAAGGTTCACTGGTCTTGACAGGTTACGGCAAAGACCACGATACAATTTATCGACATAACTGAAATCATAATAAGTTCCATGTATCACACACGCACAGTCAACCGGTACTCCTGTTTTAATCGGTATATCAGTCACTGGATCAGGAACTTTTTTGTTTGCTTCTATAGCTTTCCTGAAAGCCTTTTTGCCCATAAACCTTGCTTTATTTCTTCTGGTGTATATTCTGTGTGAGCCATTTCAATAAACCATTGCTCTCTATTTAAACGATACGGCATTTCTATATCTCTAAAATCCATACTAACTGGATGTGCTAGACTTGTTGAATCAACAATAATAGGACACCCGGCGATGGCACCTTGGATACCTGGCCCACTATTATAATTAATTAGTGTATGCCAATTATACTGTAGGTCAAAACTATCATAAGTTTTTGATAATTTTTTTGGCATTTCAACTGTTACATCACTTGGTAACCGATCCATATTAACTTGACAACGCGGATGCGGCCGAATCACAACTGGACGATCTGTAAAGTGTCGTAAAGCATAAAATGTTTTTACTGCCCAATCCTCAATACTAATGTTCTTAACCTGTTCAGATCTACGATGTTGCATTGCTATACAAATTTTACTATTATTTTCTTTTTGTGTTTGGAGTGCTAACCCAAGTTTACTCGGTCTATCTAAATCTAAATTCTCTGTATGTCCATAATACCCATCACTGTTAACATTGTTAACAGCAATTTTCCACGTTTCGCCGCGCTTTAATGCACCAACATCAATAACAATTACAGGTTTATTATGATAACGATAATGTTCGTATATTCGTTGGTTTGCTGCCATTCTGCCATTCCAGAGAACACTCCATATTACAGCAATATCTGCGTCCATTGAATTTTCAACTGGAACATATCCTTGCTTTTGTGCTCCTTTGACAAAGTCTTTTAATATATCAACACCATTTAGTGCTATGGCCTTAGGAAAGTATGCTATGCTTTTTTGTGTCATATAAATATCGTTTATGAAATATACTGTAGTTACCACATTTAACAAAAAAGGCTACGACTTATACGGCAAACGTATGATCGATTCTTTTCTTAAAAACTGGCCTGCGGAAGTTACATTGTATGTATACGCCGAAGGCTTTAATGTCGCAGAAAGTGCGCCTAATTTAGTAGTTCACAACTTAAATGAAGCAAGTCCAAAACTTGTTGCGTTTAAGGAACGATGGAAAAACGATCCTCGTGCTACCGGAGACAATGACACTGATCCGTCAAGAGCAGATCGCAAAGATGGAAAGAAAGCATTTAAATGGGATGCCATACGGTTCGCACACAAGGTATACGCTATTTTTGCTTGCGCCGAGGAAGTCAAGGAAGGAATTCTTATCTGGATGGACGGCGATAATTACTGCCATAGTCCGATATCAATAGATACTATCCAGCGCCTTATTCCAGAACAGTTCGATCTAAGTTATTTAGGCCGCGGCAAAAAATATACCGAATGTGGCTTATATTCAATGAATTTAGACCACAACAACACACGTAAATTCCTTTCTAACTTTGAGCAAATGTATGAAGATGCTGAACACGGTATCTTCACATTAAAAGAATGGCACGATTCATACGTATTTGATATTGTTAAGAATCGCATGACTGAGCTATACAATCAAAATTGGAGTGAGGCTCTTGAAGGTGGTGAAGGACATCCACTTATTAATACAGAATGGGGTGCTTATTTAGATCACTTAAAAGGTAAACGCAAAGAACTCGGTCGTAGCAAAGCAAAAGATCTTAGGGTTAACCGCACAGAACCTTATTGGCAATAAATAAGTCAACGAGGTAATATATGACACTCAACGATTATAAACAAGCGGTTATTAAAAGATGTTTTGAAGTTGACAAATATCAGTCAGGAGCAAAATACGGACGTAAATGGGATTGGTATTATGAAGAAAAACAACATGTTGTTGATTATGCTAACAGTAGAAACGGCGGAATTGATAATGTTAAAACTGCGCTAGATGTTGGAGCAGGAATTGGCGTTCTTGCCGCTATTTTGCGTGAACGAGGAATCGAATGCGATTGTACCGATGTACAAGACGGATTATTTAAAGAATGTTGTGATTTACTAGGTGTTAATCGTTACGAATTGTGGATTCATCCACAAACTCCATTGGATCTACCAAAACACTATGATATTATTTTTGCCACTCGCACCGAATTTGATCGAGCATTTGACAAAGACGCAGACGATTGGGAATATTTCTTAAACGATATCTTTAATTACACTAATCGAGTGTTTATGAAAATGAACTGGACTGCAAAGCGAGATCGGTGGGCGCCGGCGTGGTTACTTGAAAAAGGATTTGCGTGGTTTTCAAATCAACGACCGAATGGAGAAAAAGTTGGAAAACCACTGCGTGCCTGGTATCTTGATATCACTAAAGACCAATGGATAAGGTATTGCAATGAAAGAACTTCCTAAACATTTAGGTGGACATCAAAATAAAACACATTTAGATGTTGGTACATTAGAATTTTTTAAATCTACGTTTAACATTAAATCAATGCTGGACATTGGCTGTGGCCCAGGCGGAATGGTAAGTTTGGCTCAAGAAATGGATTTATACGCCATTGGAGTTGATGGGGACTTCACCATCAACCGTTCTCCTGCGGAATCATTTATCTTACATGATTTTACCTTAGGCCCAGCACCAATTAACGAAGAATTTGATTTAGCATGGAGTTGTGAATTTGTAGAGCATGTACATGAAGAATATGTTCCTATGTACATGCCAGCGTTTCAACAAGCAAAATATGTTACAATGACGTATAGTCAAGACCCAAACGGATATCATCATGTTAACCTAAAACCAGCAGAATATTGGATTAAAACTTTTGGTGATTATGGGTTAGAATTTAACAGTGATCTAACAGCCCAGGTTAAACAGGCAACTACTATGAATTTAAAGAAAAAGAAAAAAGCCTGGGTACTTAATAGCGGGCTATGTT
>Ga0196901_1001831_pt1 | contig 10498 bp, 11 predicted proteins | sample CB_VirMetaG_FD_169099 | JGI IMG/M metagenome (GOLD analysis project Ga0196901, IMG submission 169099) | Freshwater to marine saline gradient viral communities from Chesapeake Bay - CB_1504_1 Viral MetaG (v3) (version 3) | ecosystem: Environmental > Aquatic > Marine > Coastal | place: USA... | reverse complement strand
GTTTTTGACGAATTCTTCGTCTGAAACACCAAGGATATTTTTCGCAGCCCAATGATTGCTGTAAATATATTGGGTGGCTTTTGTTGCAGCATCAATTTTATTATTAAGCGCTTCAATTTCTTGCATTTGGGCAATACGAGATGGATTTTGAAGCTTTAATTTGAAATTAATTAAATCATTCCCTCTGTATCCCAATGTATAAAGATGGATAGTAGCAATCTTGTCTAACTCCGAGATAACAGATCTTTGTATTCTTTGAATTGTTCTACCAAAACGAATGTCTTTTTGAGCTAAGGCAGCTTGTTCTTCTGTGGCTCCTTCACCACGCACAAGATAGGACATTGGGATTTTAATTGCAGCAAACAATTTATTTTGAAGATATTTGATATCATCAATAGCAGTTCCCCAAGTATCTCCTGAAACTGAACTAATATCAACAGAAGCTTGACCGTTTCTTGTTGGAATATAATAATCTTCTTCAATTGAAAGCGGATTATATCTCAAATCTACTTGACCAGTTTTATCATTAACCACTTGATGTCGCTTCATCATTGTAATGATTTTTTGCATATATTGTTCAACTTCTTCTGGTGGAATGCCTCCAACATCGACTTTGAATTGTTTTCTTGAAGGTGAGCGAACTATTCTATAAGAAATCATTGCGTCTTCCAACAAAGTTAGTTGTCTCCAAATTCTACGACCAGCATCTAGAACTGATGTACCATATGGATTATATTTATCATTACCTAAAATTCTGAAATGGACCAACTGCCAGTTTTCAAAAGTTAAGCCACCAGTATTCCACTGATATTGTAAATAATTTGGATTTGTTGGATCTGTGCCTTCTAATCTTTCTATTTCTGAGACAGGCAAACCTATTAAGGATTTAACACCAAGTTGTTCATCGATATCTAAATAACCAAAGAAATCTCCATATTTACACATAGAGCGTGTCCAACCAAAAAGATTAGAATCAATATTTAAGACTTTGAAAAATAAAGTTGATAAAATTTCTTTTATTTCCTCATTTTGGCAATCAACAATTAAAGATCTGTGGAATTCTGTATGAGTTGTAATTTCATCTGCATAGATATCTAATGCAGAAGCTAATTCGGGCATAAACTCCATTTGTTCAAAATCAGCGTATCTCTCAGCACGGTTGATATTGTTCATCATTGCCGTTGAGATTGTTTCATATGGATTATAGGATTGTCTCTTAAATCCTTGACCGCCAACAGATCTAAACTTTGGAGCATATTTATCAACAGAATATTTACGATTATTTCTTACTTGTTGTGCTCTATAATTTACAATTGGACCTGAAAAAAGTTTCGTCAGTCTCTGAAAAAGAGGACTGTTTGCATTTCTCGGATTTCTTGTGTTTTCTGCCATAATTTATTTCCTACTTGATAAAGAAAGGTAGATTATTAATTTTTACAGTTTCTTGTTTTCTATTTCCACTATAAATATAATTATCTCTTTGATTTGTTTCCATCCCAACAATTCTGGTATCTAATACCTTATTACTTGTCATTATAGCAGATAACATTACTTTTTTATATTCTGTTTCTTGTTCATTTACAGTTAAAGCAGTATCTCTTACCCAACAACCAATCGCACAAGCCATAACTAAATCATCATTATATGAGCGCATTGCCTCTGCTTTGCCATTGTTCCAAATAAAAGTTTTAAGTTCATTTAACAATCTCTTGGATCTTACTTTTAGAACTCTATTTCTAATAGCTTCTTCTAATTTTGCAACAACCATAGGTCTTGTTTTTAGAGTTGTAGTAAATCCAGGCACAATAGACTGTTGTTCGGTATATGTTGTATCAACATATTCATGGGTAGATTTCTTTGAATGATAAATATTTTTATGACCGTAATCTTTTAATTTTGATAAAACAACCATCCCAATGTTATTATTTTCAACAACAGTTAAGCAAGTTCCATAACTTTTTGATGTATCATAAATTAATCTTGCAAAACTGTCAAGCGGCAATTTGCCCTGATATTCACAACATATCTCCATAGTATCCGATTCAAAAACATATAGAGTAGAGTTATCCTTACCATCGCCGCGAGCAACGTCAGCAACTAAAAAATATTTTTTGTCTTGTTCGGCGTTTTTCCATATCCACAGATTTCTATCAAAACCTGTTTTATATTCTGGTTCTGTCAATTCTTCATTTTCTATTCTCAGCAAATCTTTACCATGAATAAGGGTATCACCAGACATATTGAAACTACATTCTAATTCCTGGGCGATTTCTCTAAGAGACATATTTTTTGTTTCTTTTTCAAACCACTCACGATCTCTTTCTGGATGTACAGACCAAGGCAACATAATTGGATTAAAATCATTTAATCCCTGCTCTGCTTCGGAATAAAGTTTATGATATAGATTTCCAACACCCTTTGGAGTTGAAAGTATAATACAATCACCACCAGTTGATAGTGTAGGATACAGACCAGCCCATAGATCTTCAAGACCCTCAATGATTGCAGCCTCATCAATAACAAGCAGGGAAAGTGCTTCTGAGCGACCAGCATCGCCGGATGTTGAAATTGCTTTTACTTGTGATCCATTGGATAATTCAAAAGAATTTTTATTATCAATTACCAGATTACAAATTTTCATCCAATCAGGTATTGAATTCAAAGCAAATTTAACCTTTCTAACTAAGTTAGAAGCAGTCGATAGTTTAGTTGCCATGACAACAACGTTCTTATTTTTATGAAATAAAACAAACCACGCAATATAAACAGCAGAAACAGTTGAAAGACCCAACTGTCTTGCCTTTAAAATGATATTAAAACGATTATCTTGAAAATCTTTTACAACGTCCTTTTGAAAGGGATACATAGTAAAAGGAATCATACCCTTAATAGGGTGCGATATCTTTCCATAATTATCTATAAAATATACTGGGTCTTTACCGCAACTTAATAATTCTGATCTTATTTGTGCTTTGTTTAATGGTCTTGGCATTATCTATCATATTTATTTGCCTGCAAGAAATCCCTTACAACATCAAATGTCTTTTTTTCTGGTTTATCCACTGCTTTTCCTAACCCGCCAATTGTATAGCACTTTGTTGCTTGTATCCAACTTCTTTTGCGGTTCATATATTGAAGTAGAATTTCAGCATCACCGTCTGCTTTAAGGGACAAAGCTTTACCAGTCGCCTTTTTATATCTTTCTTTTAAGAATTTAACGATGTTGGCAAATCTTTGCTCAACCTCACCCTCATATGCTTTTGGACCAAGCTTATGAACTTCGCCCATTGGAGCCTCAGAATGATAATTAACAATTAACTTATCACCGACCATTTTTACACCAAACCCATCCATATCACCATCTCTGGATTGTAGCATTGGGTTTTTATCATCGCGGCGCAAACCAATCTTAATTGGTTCGCCTTTTTCATCGGTTGCCCCATCATAGGCATAACCCATTGCTTGGCTAATCCCTCTAAAAACTTCAAGTGTTTCTTTTGACATTATCTGGTCTCCAACCTTGTTTCCATCTCTCTTCTCTGCCTTCTACATAATGCACATAGCAGTTCTGACAGCATTCGTATTTTGTTTCAAACAGCATATCCCGCTGTTTTAAAATGTTTGAACAAATAGTACAAACACTTTTATTATCTTTCTTAATTAGTTTTGCAGAAAATAAAAATCCTTCGCGTTCTTCAATGCGATCAGAAGTCATTTCTTTGATTTTATTTTCTTTTAATTGTTCAAGATATTCTTTTTCTTTTTCTGGTGTCCAGTTGGAAGATGGATTCTGAATTGCATCTTCGCCGTACTTTTGTTTTATTGCTTTCTCTAATCCGGCAATATAATTTAAATCTTTTTTCATTGTCTAATTTCGACGGCTATCTTAAAAATTCCAACCGATAATCCAATGCCAGCTAAAACACCGCCAGCAAACCACCAATGAGTATAGTCTGGTTTAGTTGTCTTTTTAAGAGAATCTTCTAATCTTTTAATCTCGGCATTCTTGAGAGTCATTAGACCATTATACTTTTTTTCGGCTGCTTCTTTTTCTATTGTTAGAAGCCTTTTATCGAAATCGCATTCTGCTTTTAATTTTTTAGTTTCGTAGTCTTTTTCTATCTCGCAGATTTTGACTGCCGATTCTCTTTTTGCTGCCATTGTTGCTTCGGCTTCTTTGTCTAATAAGATGCCGTCGAATGGAGCAGTCTGTCCCTTCTTTATATTGGCTACTTTGCCTTGAGCAAAGCAAAGGGTAGGTAGTAGGGTTATGAGTAGGATGATTGCTGTTATTCTCATTCTTCTGCCTCCACTATTTCAAAGCCAAACTCATCAGCGAGAGCTTTGACTCTCTCTTCTTCTGGCATAGCAACAATTTCTTTTATTCTCTTTTTCTCTTCTTTCTTGACTATTTCGCCTGCTTCTTTTCGTTCTTCTTCAAGAGCTTTTAGAGCAACCTTGTAGTCTTCTACTGCTCTGGTTTTTTCAACCCTTTCTTCTTGATGGGCTTGTTCTATGACCTTCTTTTCTTTTTCGGCTTGTTTTACTTTCTCTTTGTAAAGGTGTTCGAAAGGGTTTTTATCGAACATAAAAAACTTGTGGATAACAAAGCCAATTGCTATTAGCCCTGCTACCCACCAATAGTTTTTTATGTAGAACCAAGTCTTTTGAAGGACTTGTTTGGCTATTAGCCAGTTCATTTTATTTTCCCTTTAGACGAGCTACAACATCAACGAAGCCTTGTGTTCCGACATAAGCAGAAGCAATAATAACCCACTGTTCTGCTGTGACTTTCTCGGCAAGGAGTAGTCCTGTTGTTGTGAGCCACACCAAGAGCTTCTTTGAAATGAATTTCTCTAAGTGTTCGTCTGCAAATGCTTTTATTGCTGGCATCATTTTACCCTCTCTGGTTGTTTAATCTTCTGCACGTTCTGCAATTTCTACAATCTCGACCTTTGCTTTAAATGGAGTCATGTAACTCCTAAAATTTACATAGGGGTCGTCTTCTGTTACTTTCCTGACAGAATGCATTCCTCCATCAACTAGCACTTCTAAAAAGTCGCCTACCTTGACCTCATCGTCGCCTACCTTGGGAACCTCCTTGTAATCATCGTCGTCATCCATTGCGGCGATCTGTTCTTTAATAAGTCTTTTTAGATAGTCTTTTGTGATTTTCATTTTATTTCCTTTCCTATTGGTTTATAGAGTTTCTACAAGTTTTTATCTGTGAATGCTTTTATTGCTGGCATCAGGAAGGATCTATTAGGATCTAGTACCTTGTTGAGAATCTTTCTCAGGATTAGGAGTTAGGGCAGTGTTGAGAATCTCTGGGATGTCTTCATCAAGTAGACGGGTGTCTTTCAAACCTCCTACTCCTTTATTTCTTTCCTTGCGGTCGGCTGCCTCAATAATTTTATCGCGGTAGTCGGGACCAATAAAATTGTAAAGATGTTCAAATTTTTCTCTGAGACGTTTCAGAAAGGGGTGTTCTTCTTCTTGTTCTCTAAGGGATTTATTCATTTCCTCTTTGATTATTCTTTTTAGATAGTCTTTTGTAATTTTCATTTTATTTCCTTTCCTATTGGTTTATGAAGGCATAGCCATCGTCTGTTTTCGAAATCTCAATAGTTGTCATTATCTAAGCGTATTTACTTGATTAAGCATTTTACCTTTTTCTGAGTCTTTTTGTGAAACAAGCTTGATAACAGCGTCAGTTGAAGTTTCGCCGCCGCGACCGTCTGCCTTAAAGGTAATTTGACCAAGTAGTTCTTTAGCCTTCTGTGCTGACAATCCATCATTCATTTTATCGATAACAGTATCTGCAAGATCATTCAATTCATTATTTGTTTTCGAGGTAGAACCCAAGTGCTGCTCTGCGGCAGCATTAAATTCGTCAGCCAGTGACTCTCTTAGATTTTTTCTGGTAATTTCCTCTTTGATTAGTCTTTTTAGATAGTCTTTTGTAATTTTCATTTTATTTCCTTTCCTATTGGTTTATGAAGGCATATCCATCGTCTGTTTTAGAAATCTCAATAGTCGTATCTACTATGTCTTTTAGAGATTCTATATGAGTAATTAGTAGCGTCACATCGAAAAAACCTTTTACAAGGTCTAAAATCCTCACAAACCCTTCCATGTTTTCAGCATCAAGAGCAGTTCCTGGTTCGTCAAGGATAAAAATATTTCCTTTCGGGAGGTTGCTCATGTTTAATAAAGCAATTCTAATAGCTATGGCAGCAAGTGTTTTCTCTGCTCCTGAACCATTTTCAAGTGGCCGAGGGTCATGCTTTGGATGCTTAATCTGAATGTCTAATTTGTTTTCGTTGTTCTCAAAGAAAACCTCAAACTCAACAACATTAGATAGAACCTTTGCGATTTCTGTGTTGATTACTGGAAGGGCTCGTTTAATAACATCAAATGCGATGCCGTTGGAATGCATACAAGTCATAAAGAGATCGTAAGCAGAAAACTCTCTATTCATTTGAATCTTTGATTCTTTTTGTTCTTCAAGATTTCTTTTCTTTTGTTCTGTTGCTCCAAGCTGGGCTACAAGCGAATAAACCTTTTCTTCACAATCTTCAAGACTTTTTTCTACACCGGACAAGTCTTTTTTCTTTTTGGTTAGTTCTTCTGTTATTCTCTCAAAGTTTTCAATCGCTTCTTTATTTTTGTTTGCTTCTTCGATTGTTTTATTGATTTCTTCAATTTCTTTGAGGCAGTTTGCCAAACCAGTTTTAGAAAGATCAAGCTTTACCTTAATAATGCTGAGTTGTGAGTCCTCTTCCTTTCTTTTTTGAGTTAAACGATTGAAATTATCAATTGTCTTCTTGACTTTTTCTACATCTAAACTGCTGGCTTCACCTTCTTTCTCTTCAATCTTGGCTTCTATTTCTTTTATTACCTTCTCTACAAGAGGAATATGATTGGTTGAATCATTCGCATCTTTAATGAACTTACAGGTAGTCAAATAAGAATCGCCGCAGGGAATCCCACTTAGAATACCAGTTTGTTTTGTGTAAATAAACAAATTTGAATCTTCTTTTGTTTTTTTGGAAATCAACTCATCAATTTCCTTTTGAATGGTGTCAAAGTCTTTTTCTTTCTTGTTTAAATCAACAATGTCGATTGTTTCCAATAGGGCATCGCATTTGTTTAAGAAAACTTCTTTTTCTTCGATCAACTTGTTAAAGCTATCGATTTCTGTCTCTAATCTTGATTTTTTATTTGTAGCTTGGACTAATTTCTCTTCTACATGGGTCATAGAAGCCAATTCAGATGGAACTTGATTTAATTGAGTTTCCAAAGCTGAAATCTCATCCCTCACAAAAGTTAAGTCAGACTTTAGTTTCGTACAAAGGTTCTTTTGTTTTAGAAGATTGGATTCTTCTGTAAAGAGATCTTTCTTTACTTGGTCAATTAAAGAATCATAATCGATGTCTTGAATTCTACGAAGGGCTCCTTTTAAATCAGCAGCATCGTCCTTGGCTAACTTGAACTTTTTCTCAAAAAGCTCTAAATCAAGGAACTTAGCTAAGATTTCTTTACGACGAGTTGAGCCTTCGTTAATAAATGAAAGAGCCCCCATCTGTGAAGACATTGAGGTAATCAAAAAATCTTCCATGTCTCCAAAGACATTGCGAATTGCTTTGTCTGTTCCGCCTCTTTCTGTTTGGTTAAGAGAACCTACCTCGCCTGAAACTTGATCTACATAATCGAAATCTGCTTGTGTTTTAGCTTCATCTGTAACCTTGCCTTTGAGTTTCTTAGTGTATTTATCAGATTTACGAGTGATCGTGTAGATCTTATTATTCGCTTCAATTTCGACTTTTCCAGCGCCCCAATCTTTGTTTTGATTGATAATGTTGTATGTTTTTCTAATGTTTTTAGAAGTGTTATTGTAAATCGTATAGAGTAGCGAATCAATAACACTCGACTTACCGCTATAATTTTTACCAAAGATTCCAACAGTTCCAGAGAGATTATCAAAGTCGATAGAATTGCCTTCTCCATAATTGAAAAGATTATCCCATTCAAATTTCTTAATTTTCCAATGAACATTACGGGAAATGTCTTCGCTTTCTTCAACAACTTTATTGTATTTTGAGTTGAGAGCAAAGACTTCATTGAGGGTTTCCTCCGTTGGATTGAACTCTTTTAAGTACTCCTTAATTAGATCTTGCTGAACCTTCTCATCACGAAGGTTTTCAAAAATTTCAGAACCAACTTTACCAGAAGCCGTTAAATCGCCTGTGTTGGCTTTGTTTAGGAAGGTAATGCTCTCGGGCTTGAAGCGATGTTTGGCGATGTCTACGGCCCTCCTGAGCTTCTCTAAGGGAATGTTTGCGTTGGCTACAAGGCGAAGTCTGGCTCCGTCTGGACAAGTGAAGCCATTTGGAATTCTGCCTGAATTGGTAAGATTGATTGTGATAAAAGGCTTTGGATTTACAAAGTCAAATTTGGTTCTTGTCCATTCGTCTTTTGACTGAATGTCCCAAATGAAAATGCCTTTATCTTGTGTTTCACCGAAGTTCTGCTGAATAGTAGAACCAGCATAAGCTACTCTAGCTTTGTGATCCAAAGACTGCGTTTTATGTATATCGCCAAGGAAACCAAAATCAAAATCTTCAAAGATAGAAAGATCATGCTCTCCGTGTTCCAAGATAAATCCGATGTCAGTTCGCGAATTTCTAATAGCACCGTGGTATAATCCTATGTTAATTTTACTTGGGTTAGAAGGCTTTACCCAATTGTCCTCATCGAACACTGAAAGGACATTTAAACAAAAATCATCGTTTAGGTGAGTCTCACCAGCATTCTTGAGTAGGTGTAGGTTGGGATGGTCTAAGGCATCTACAATAGGAGTAATAGCATCTTGACGGAATGAGTTCCGTAGATTGCCATCGTGATTACCTAAGATAATGTAGGTTGGAGCTATTTCAGCTAAGTTCTTGAGGAACTCAGAGCATAGTTCAACAAACTCAGGTGAAATTTGAGTTTTGGTGTGGGCAATGTCGCCACAGTGGATAATGTAATCAACCTTTTGGTCTCTAAGCGTTTTATAGAGTTGTGAAAACACATCGCGGTATTCTTTGTGGTATTTAAGATTTTTGATGTGTGTGTCTGCTATATGAGCGAATTTCATGCTACCTCTCCAAGCAATCGATAGATTAGATTAACTCCACCCATATCCAATGCTTGTTCAATGCGTTCTGTGAGAACATCTTTTGGCATTTCTGCTATATCTGTATATCCTGTTGTGTTTATTTTTTTGACTTCAATCCCATAAGAAAGAAAAAGTTTTATAATTTTTTCTTCTTTTGATTTTGCGTCTTGATCTAATCCAATATAAATTGGAGTTCTATTTTCAACTATCTTTTTAAAGATTAAATCTTCTTTTTTTATCGTTGAACCTAAAATTGGAACTGAATTTTTACCAATTCTAATCGCATCAAAAATACCCTCTACAATAAAAACAGGTTTATCAAAGTCTATTAAAAGTTCGTTAAAGATGATTTTAGACTTTGAAATATTTGGATTTTTATATTTTAGAAAATCATTTTCATAGGTTCTGGCAACAAAGTAGTTTATTTCGCCTTCCTCGTTGAAAGATGGAATTATAACCCTTCCTTTATATTCGCCCTTTGTACATATTCCAATCTTGTATATAAAGATTTGTTTTTCTGTTAAACCACGCTGTTTAAGATATTTCAAAGCTCGATCTTTTAAAAAGGATTTGCGACCAGTTAATAATGGAACATATTCTTTTGGTAAATTTATTTCTTCTTTGATTTCTGGTTTGATTTTCTCTCCAAACAGAATAATCTCAATATCATCAAAGGTTATTTCGCTATCAATACCCCAATCTTGTAAATCTCTTGGAGAGCCAAATCTCTTTACAAGGTATTCAATTGTCCTACCAGATGAATCGCAAACCCAACATTTCCAAGCATTTTTATCAATATTCACAGAAAGTTTTTTCTTGTGATGCTTGCAAAAAGGACATGAGAACAACATTTCATTGTTGCTTTCATAATAATCACCGAGTATCTTTTTTAAGATTTTTTGTTCTTTTGTTGCCATAAAGTATAACCAGATTTTGCAATAACCCAACTATCTGCCCTGTCATAATTTTCAGGTTTTGGATTATTATTTTTGTTATACTCTACCACAAAATTGGGTTCCAAGTCAAGAATGAAGTTAAGCACGATTTCCTTGGCTTTTTTTCCTCTTGGTACTTTTATATCCATTATTTTTCTTGCTTCTTGGGCAGTAAGATATATTGGTTCTTTATTGAAGATCGAATAACACAACCAGCTTACAACTCCATTAAAGTTTTGTAGTATTGCCATAGTTGCCGCTGATGAACCTCCTGAATTAAAAAACAAAAAAGGTTTTTCAATATAAATTTCTGTTATTGGATAGTTAATTCTGATGTTTGTCAGCTTTTTCTTAATTTCCTCTGCTTTTGAGAAAATATTTTTTATTTTTTTTAAATCTA
>Ga0196901_1001828_pt1 | contig 10506 bp, 8 predicted proteins | sample CB_VirMetaG_FD_169099 | JGI IMG/M metagenome (GOLD analysis project Ga0196901, IMG submission 169099) | Freshwater to marine saline gradient viral communities from Chesapeake Bay - CB_1504_1 Viral MetaG (v3) (version 3) | ecosystem: Environmental > Aquatic > Marine > Coastal | place: USA... | reverse complement strand
AAATGGGGGTATTGTGTCCCCCTTTCAATTTAAGACGACAACACGTCATAAAATGAAAACATATTTCCAAAAATTGTATCATTTCAGTTTAATGAGTTTGATATTTATTAATATTAATTATGATATTTATTAATATTAATTATGATATTTATTAATAATTCTTGAAGGGTAATACCCACAAAAATATTTTTACGTCATAAAAGATTAAAAAGATTTATTTATTTTATTACTGGAACACGTCATAAATTATTTGAATGAAACACGTCTCTTAAATTGTTTTCTACTTCTAATAGTCATATCTTTTCGCATTTCAAAAGATGGTTTACATGCAAGAAGATTAAACTCTAATGTATCACCTTTGAAAAGTTTATCAAACATTTCAATATAGTTTCCATCATATTCTTTATTACCTTTATCAATAATACAATCTGTTGAAACCCCTTTCATTCTAATATGATAATCAATTAGATTTTTACCATTTTTATCAAAACCAGATATTTTATCTATATAACATTTTTTACCAAGAAATATTGATTCAATTGCATTAATATCTCCAACTGCTCCATCTAAATCAAAGTCAGTATGGAATTGACCCATGTGTTTACCAATCAATTCACGTCCATATTTTTCTGAAAACTTTTCAGCAAGATAATTAATTTTAGTAGAATCAATATGCATACTATCCGTATCTGTATAATATATATCAATATTTAAATCTTCCGCAAGACACATTACCTCATACATAATTGTTTTTGATTGAGCAAGAATTGAAACACCAATATGAACATTATTGAAATGATTATCAATAGTTTTAATTATTTTAACTTTCATATAATTACCATTAGCAAGTAATGTTGCTTCTTTGATATAGTTATAATTTCTAATTACATATTTTTCAAAATCATTAACTTTAATATATTGAATATCAGAATCAATTGGTTTCAAACACGTTTTACCATAAGAACTATTCATAAGTTCTTTGAAAACTAATTGTAATGGATTATCTAATTTTTTATATTTTAATCTTTGTTCAAAAACATAAGTAATAGTTTCTTTGATTTTATCATTAAATCCTTCATCATAATAATAACCTTTAATAAAATTATATTCTACATTTTGAAATCTAATCATATCTTCTAATGCAATTTTATCAACATATAATTTATTACCAACTAAATCATTAGTAAAGTTTCTAACACCATCTTCTGTAAGTAATGAAGCACATGGAAAGTCATATTTTTTACCAACTTTTGTAATTTCAATACATACATAATAACCATCACATGTATTTTTAATAGAATCAAAATCAGTAATAACTTTTGGTTTACCTTTTAAAAAACCTTTCATACGACTCATAGCAGACGGATATAAACTGACTGCATCAAAATCAGCAAGTTTATGATTTACAACATTATCATTTTTTCCATTTGTTTGTATGTATTTTTGGTATTTAGATTTATCAGCAATTGATAAAAACTTTTCATTACGTCTACACATAGTTCTACCACCAACAACACAATTTTGTATAAAGTGTCTTGGAACACCAGATAATTTTAATACACCATCATAACATCCAGCACGAACCAAGTAATCATTCGCCATACTTGGTAAAGTCATATAATCATGTATATCTAAATTGATTGCTTCTTTTACAAGTCCTCTAAATACTTCATATCCATCACGTAATGTTATGCAATCCATAAAACAATATTCACCAGAATATTTTAGTATATTAATTTTTCCATCTTGTAAACAATTCCATTTTTTACAATTTTCAATATATTCTTTATGGTCTTTTGGTTTAACATATTCTAAACATTTTTCAATTGGAATCCAGTTTATTTTAATATTTTCTTCTGTATATAAATCATATGGTAAGATTTCTTTCTTTACATTTAAATTAAATGCTTTTCCAAACTTACTTAACGGCATGTTAATCATTTTAATACTATCACGTATACTTACACAAATAACTTTATCATTATGAAAAAATAAACAATTAGCATTCATAAGTCCAGTTCCTTTTTCAATAGTTTCAATACGTGTTAAATATTTTAAAATAAATCTGAAATCATAAGATGAATTGTGTGCAATCAATCTAATATATCTTTTACATTCTATTGTTTCTTCATACAGATTACGTTTATCAATTTTTGGTTCACCAGTTTCTTTATCAAGTATATGTTCACCCTTCTTATTAATACGTGGTTTAGAAATAATATCATTTTTACTTACACCATGTTTTTCACATAAATCAATTAGAAATTGCTGACCACAATTTCTACCAAACCATCCACGTTTATTTTTATCAGTATATATACAATATGGTTTATGAATAACTTCAACACCATCATTTCTAGCAGTAGTAGTTTCAAAATCAAAAAATAATGTTTCTAAACATTTTTTACTAAATGATTGACTATCTAAACTATTTGGTTTATTTTCCATTAAATTACCATTTGGTTGTTCATCTTCATAACTATAAATATTATCATTATATTCTAAACTTCCAAACTCTTTTACTTGTTTATATTTATCAGTAGCATATAGTTTTTCAGTATGTTTAATTTTTTCTAAACATGTAGAAGCATTAAATACTAAATATTTAATTGCATTATATGAATCAGTATATCTTTCTTTTCTTTTATATTTTTTATTACCAGTTTTATTATTAATTTCAGTAGCAAAAACTTTATTCCAATCTTTTACTTCATTTTCAATTAATTCATAATAATTTTTGATACTATATAGTGTATATGGTATTTCTTCAATTAGAAAATAATGTTTTTCAATTAATCCAAGTTGTATTTCTGGTTTATTTGGATTACCATAATGATTTTTCTTCTTTTCATCATCTAAACGTCTAATAGTAATATAAATATCTAATTTTTCTGCAATAACTTTCAACTGACGCATCGGTATTTCTTGATTTTTACATAAACATCTAATAGAAGTAGTATCATAACCAGCAGATTCTAATGATTTAATTAAACAATTATCAATATAATTCATTTCATTTACTTCTGTATGAACACCATATTTATTTAAATCAACATGTAATAATTTATTTAGATATGGAAAAAATCCACCATCAATAACTGATTTTTGATTTTTATCTTCATTTATTATTACAAGATTCCAATCTTCACCTTGATAAAATCCTTCAAGAATTGATGAACCAGAATCCATTTCAGTTTCATATAGAACTAAATTACCATTTTTTAATCTATCAGCAAGTGTATTTAATGTATTAGAAGATAATGTATAATAATTATTAGTAGTAATATTATGTAATAAATATTTCTTTGTAGTTGGATTCAGTATTGCAAGAAATCTTGATAAATTATGATTAAACTTGTCAAACTCAATTGGAATAGATACGTTTTCAGTTTGTTGTTCTGCTCTATTAATTTTAGTTTGTAATGGATTTAGATATTGTGTAATATTAAGAAATGTATCATTTTTTACTGAAATAGTATCATTTTTATATCTGCTTCTGATAGTATCCTTTTGTGTATATACACTATAACGATTCATAAGACGTTGTGTGTTTCTATTATATAATTTATTATTAGAAAATGCAACAACATCTGTTTCACCATTTTTTAACATGTTAATATTAAATTGCTGAAATGCTTTTGTATTACCACCCCTCCACTTTGGATTATCATTTTTGAATAATTCTTTAATACGATTGATTTCAGCAAAACGTTCATTTTGATTCTGACTTAATATTTCACTCATTTATATTTATATATTATATAATATTTTTATCTTTAAGTAATTTGTTTTATAACAATTAATTATTTTTTTCCAATCTATTATTTTTATTTATCTATATATTTCTCTCTAACACTTATACATGTATATATAACTTAATCTTTAAGTAGATTTGTAATTTTACAATTAATTAATTTATAGTAATAATACGTATTAAAACAATTTTAATTCATTTTAATTTATTACGTGAATACGTCTTAATTTAATTTTTCCGATTTTTAACTAAATAATTTAATTTATCGGTAATTTTAAATATTTCAAAAATTGCAATATTTCATGATTTTTTTAATGTATACCCCCACAAAAAAATATTTACGTCATAAAAAGATTTTAATTAATTTTAATTTATTACTATAACACGTAATAAAATAAATAATAAAAATAAAGATAAAAAGATATAATTTAATTTAATTTAATTTAATTTAATTTAATTTATAGAAGAAATATAAATATTAGTTGTTGCATTCATAACTTGTAATATCGTCTTCTTACATTCAGTATCAATTTTTTTCAAAGACGGAATAACACATGATTCAAAATATTTTAATGGTAAAGCATTTAATTCACGTTGCTTTTTAGTATCATTTTGATTAGTTAAATATTTTATTCTTTTTTTAGTATTTTTATCTCTTACTGATTTTATAGTTTCTTTATTACATGAATAACAATATTTATAATTATATTGTGTTCTATTTCCACAAGATAAACATTCATTAGAACAATATAATCTATCATGTAATTGTTTTTCATATTTTAAATTAATTTTAATTAACATATCATTATAATGCATTTGTTTAGACATGAAAAATATTTTACGTAATAATTCATTTGGTAATTCAAAAAAATTAAAACCATTCATTTTTTCTTTAATTTCATTTAATTTAATTATTTTATTTTTTTCTATTTGTTTACAATATTTTTTATAATTAATAATATAATCTTTTAATTCATTATGATTTTTAACATTTTTTAAAAACCATTCACAATATGATTTATCTTTCACCATAAGATGAACTGACTTTGTTGCATATTTACCAAAAGATATTTTGTAATTTTCCATTTTATCGCACATTTTATAATCTCTTATATTAATTAATCTTTAAGTATTTTTTGTATTTTTACAATTTATTAATTTCATGATTTATCTATATTATTTTTTTAATTTATCTATATTATTTTTTTAATTTATCTATATTATTTTTAAGATTTATATATATTTAGATTCATTTAGATACTAATAGATACAAAAATATTAACGTTAGTAGATTTTTTTAGACGTATTAAGTAATAAATATAATTAAAATATATTCAAAATAATTTAAATATATTAAAAAGCAGAAAACTAATTTTAATTCATTTTAATTTTTTTCTTTGTTATAAATATAAAGAATGTCATCAAGTGATTCAGATTCAGATTATATACCATCAGATGATTCATGTAATACAACTGGATATTGTGAAATCACGAAATCACAAGAGATACAATTAAGAAAACTTAAAGAACTTGGTGAATTAAGAACAGAAAATATTATAGAAATACAATATTTAGAACAACTTATTAAAGATTCAAGTATGACAACAGAACAAAAATATCAAACTGGAAAGTGTTTAGAAATGTTAATTAATTGCAGTAATGCTTATATAAATAGTTTTGCTAATAGAAAGCATTAAATTATGGTAATCTTGTAATATTTATCTTTGGAAAAAATCTACAACTATCATATTTTTTATTAGTTCTTCTTTTACTTGTAATATCAAATATAATATTTTTTGATAATCCAAGTTCATCTGCTATATCTTCAAGTGATAAAAACTCTTGATTAAAGCATACAACACCATTTTGTTCAACAATACATAACCATTTATTTGTTTTTGATTTCATTATATTACTAATATATATTATTATTTTATCTTTAAGTAATTTTACAATTAATTATAATAAACTACATTTTAAGATTTTGTGTGATATTACAATATTTTAATACACCACGTGCTTTAATTTGACCATGATAATAATTACTAATAACTTGTGAATCAACATCTAAATAATATGACATTTCATTTATTGTATCACACTTAATAACTTTGAATGGATTTGTTTTTTCAACTGAATCAAATAAAGTTAAATACCATATTAGATTTTTCTTATTACCCATTTATATTATTAATAAAGAAAATAATTTTCTAATATTTTTTTCTAAACTAAAATAAATGAATCTTCCAAAATTACCAAATGACATAATAATGGATATACTTAAATACAGAAAAAATATTAAATATTTAGATAGAAAATATGAAGAAGCACAAATGCATAAATTACAATTACTTGATGAAATACATTATATGGTTGATGATTTAGACATGTGTATAACTAACATGTTTGATAATCATGATAGTTTTGATGAAAATGAATTAGAAGAATTAGAAAATACACCATATTCATTATTATTATTAGAAAATGTATGTAATTTTAATTTTTATGTAAAATGTGAAGATAATCAATATATATATCAAGAAACAGAAGATTATTAAGTTAAAAAGTTATTTCATCACTAAATAATGTAAGTAATCTATGTGGAATATAAAATACTTTTTTCTTTTCTAATTTACCACGTGTAGTTCTTGTCCACCAATCTAAAAATATAGTTTTATTATTAATATCATTAATATCAAAATCATAATAATATAAACCATCTTTATATAAATACCAAAAAACATATTTCTTTTTATCATTATTTGCAATAGCATCAAATATTTTTTCTTTACCAATAATTGCTGTTGGATAATCATCATGATTTACATCTCTACTTTTTAATTCATCACATCTATTTGGTTCACCATATATTCTAAAATCCATTAATGAAAATCTATTTTTCTTCAAATAAAACTTATAGCAAGTATTATTATTAAGAAAATCTACAACACGTTTTTCATTAATTTTTCCAGTTTCATAATCTTTTTGAAATAATTCTTCAAATGTTTTTTGTTTATTCATTAATATTTATTAACATTTTATTTTTAAGTATTAATTGTATTAATTCAATTAATTGTATAGAAAACAATTTTAACGTAGTGTTGCTGTGCTTAATAATCATCACCACCACTACTTGGAGAAGTCCAACCACTTGGTGAATTAGTTGAAACATTATTAGAAGCAAGTAATTTATGTGCTTGTAAAAATTGTGGTGGATACTTATTATAACTTGTGCTTGGATTATTAGAAGTTGAACCAAGTGTTAATGGACCAGATTTAAATATAACTTTATGACCAGCAGTAGTAATAACCCAACAAGCAACTCTTATAGTTTTAGTTGTATTTGCTGGAAAGTTCCCTACATAAAATCTAACATTATGAACACCAGCAAAATCAGAAGCACCATTAGTATCTAAAACAAATTGACTTGTAGTATTATTTAAATATGTTGGTTGATAAAAATTATCAATATATCCAATAGAAGTATCAAATAATTTAAACCATATTCTAGCACCAGCAGTTATAACAGCATAAAAACTAAAATCTACTACAAAATATGAATTAGTTTCAGAATTAGATATTAATCTTACAGATAATTGATTATTTAAATCAAACCACGCAGTTGAAGTAGTAGTTATAGTTCTTTCTAAATATGTCTGTAATGGTATACTTACACCAATTTCATATAGATGATTTTTATAATTAGTTTCATCTAATCTAAAATGTTGCATTCTTGTAGAATTAGCAGTATATACAGAACCATTACCATCATAACCATATAAATCACCACTACCAGTTTTAAAACTTATATCACCTAATGGATTTATTAATAAATTATTAAGTGAAGTTCCAGTAAATAATTTAATACCATCTATACTATCTAAAATAATACGTGGATTTGAATCATTATTACCAGCATTATTAATTCTTATTGTAGTGCTGTTAATTGTTGTTCCAGTAATACTTGGATAAGTTGGATTATTTATAGTAATTAATTCATCACTTATTGACATTAATGTTTGTGATAAATAACCATTTCTTAAAGATATAAGACCATTATTGAAATCTAAATCCATAGTAGAAGTAGATGTATTAGAAGTTCTTATTAATCCATTACTCATAATAATATTACCACCACTTCCAGTTTCAAAAGTTATATCATAACCATCTTTAATATCAATTCCAGTATCACCACCACCACTTCCATCACTTCTAATTTCTAATGATTGAGCATGTATATGTTCTTCTGTTATATCACCAATTACTTCACCACGAAAAGCACCATTTGTTAAAGTTATATCACCATTAGTTAATGTTATATTTCCATTAGTAGATGTAATATCACCAACAAAACTTGTTGTTCCACCAATAGTAAGATTACCAGATGAATCAACATTAAAATTAGAAGCAGTTGTTTGTTGTAATTTAGTATTAAATATTATTGTATCACCATCAAGTGTTGTAGCATCAACTTCTGTTGCTTGTAAATCAACACATTCTATAACACCATTTTTATTTAATAATATATTATATGTATCAGCATTTGTTCCAACACCAATATAACCACTTGTTCCAGTTGCAGTTATAAGACCACTTGTAGTAATAGCACCACCACTAATTAAATTAGTAGCAGTAATAGTATTAGAACTTGATAAACTTGTTCCAGAAATAGAACCAGCACTAATATTACCATTAGAACCATCTAAACTAAATGTTTGTGTTATTCCACTATCACTATATGTAATTAAATCATAACCATCTTTAATTTCAATACCAGTATCACCAGAACCAGTTCCATTATTTCTAATTTCTAATGATTGAGCATGTATATGTTCTTCTGTTATATCACCAACAACATCACCACGTAAAACACCATTTGTTAAAGTTATATCACCATTAGTTAATGTTATATTACCATTAGTAGATGACATATCACCAGTAAAAGTTGTAGTTCCACCAATATTAATATTACCATTAGAACCATCTAAACTAAATGTTTGTGTTATTCCACTATCACTATATGTAGTTAAATTATATCCATCTTTAATATCAATTCCAGTATCACCACCACCACTTCCATCACTTCTAATTTCTAATGATTGAGCATGAATATGTTCTTCTGTTATATCTCCAATTACACGACCACGAAAAACACCATTTGTTAAAGTTATATCACCATTAGTTAATGTTATATTTCCATTAGTAGATGAATAATCACCAAGTATAGTTAGATTTCCATTTTGTGGAGTATCTCCACTTGAAGAAGTAATAATAAGATTACCACTAATAACACAAGATGTTAGACCATGAGAACCAGAAAGTATTAAATTACTAAATGTAGCAGTTGAACCAGTAGCAAGTAATGTTTTATTAGCACCAAAAATATCAATACCATCACTACTTAATCTACATGTTGTAATTCCACCAGATTTTTGATAAACTATATCACCAGTTATATCACCATTAGTAGAAGTTATATCACCATTAGTTAATGTTATATCACCATTAGTAGATGAATAATCACCAATTATTGTTATATTTCCATCTTGTGGTGTATCACCATTTGAAGAAGTAATAATAACATTACCACTAATAAGACATGAAGTAATTCCATGAGAACCAGTAAGATATAAATTACTAAATCTTGCACTTGAACCACTAGCAATTAATGATTTATTAGCACCATAAATATCAATACCATCACTACTTAATCTACATGTCATAACATCACCAATTTTTTGACTAATTATTTCACCAGTTATACCACCAGTATTATCTAATATAGTTCTTGCTGTTCCAGTTTTTGGTAAATCAATAGCATCTGCTGTAAACTTATTAGCATTTATAGTTCCAGTTGTTGAAAAAGCAATATCACTTGCAATCAAACTTCCAATAATTGTATTATCTCTAATTTTATTATTTTCAATTGTTTTATTTTTTAATTTAGCATTATCAATACTATTATCTGGAATTGATGAAGTTTCTACATAATCCCATTCTAATTTTCCAGTAATTCCATTTTTTCCAAGAAATTGATTTGGTAAACCACTATTTCCATTAATTTTAATTGTATTTACATAATCTGGTAAACTTATATTGTCTATTGATAAATCAGTAGCACCACTTAAAGTTCTTCCAAAGTTTCTTGATACACTCATTATTATATATTGTAGATAATTTTTCTAAAATCTAAAATAATTGTATCTTAAATAATTTTCTTCAATATAAGTATAAATATGTCTGATTCTGAAACTAATTCTACAATTAATGAAGATATTAATGAAAGTTTTGAAGTAAATGATGGTGAACCAACTAAAAGTTTACAAAAACCAAAAAAACCAAGAACAGAAAAACAAATTGAAGCACTTAAAAAAGCACAAATAAAACGTGCTGAAAATATTGAAAAACGTAAAATAGAAAAAGAACAAAATAAAAAAATAAATAAAAAAGAAAAATTACAAAAAGAACTTGAAGAATTAGAAGATGGTGTAATTATTAATGAAAGTGAACTAAATTGTAATAAAGTTGGTAAAGAAAATCCAAGTAATAATGGTTTTAATGAAGATATTGATACAAAAGCATTAATTAAAAAACATGAAGCAGAATTAAAAAAACTTGCATTATCAAAAGTAAATGCTTGTGGTCAAACAGAAAAAAAACCAAAGAAAAAGAAACAAACAATTATATATCAAAGTGAATCATCAGAAACAGAAGAAGAAGAAATTATTATAAAAAAAAAACCACGTAAACAG
>Ga0196901_1001823_pt1 | contig 10524 bp, 10 predicted proteins | sample CB_VirMetaG_FD_169099 | JGI IMG/M metagenome (GOLD analysis project Ga0196901, IMG submission 169099) | Freshwater to marine saline gradient viral communities from Chesapeake Bay - CB_1504_1 Viral MetaG (v3) (version 3) | ecosystem: Environmental > Aquatic > Marine > Coastal | place: USA... | reverse complement strand
CACCACCCGCGCCCCCACCAGCACCCGTATAATTGACGTTATTAGCACTGTCACAACCACCCGCACCACCGCCACCAACAACGAGCAAATCAACAACACCACTATTAGCAACAACCAGCGAACCAGACGCAGTAAACGTCCTCACCTCGTAAGTGATACCACCATCCGTGTAAGTAGTACGAGTACCACCGCTACTGATCTGAGCAAACCTACCCGCTGTAGGAATATCGGAACCTGCACCTAGTGCGGTTGATAGTTTAGAAATAGTCATTAGTTAAACCTTCACTCTCACGATTACAACACCGGAGTTTCCAGAAGAACCGGTTCCAACAAAGCGTCCACCGTCACCGCTGTTTGCCGCACCTGTCCAATAAGTTCCATCGGCTGATCCGCTTGCACCACGACCACCAGCGGCACGACTTACAGCAGAACCTGTAAAAGTGCTTGATATTCCGTCCCCGCCGTTTACTGCCCCGCCGACACCGCCTTGACCACCGCCACCTGAATAAGTACCAATACCAGACTGACCGCCTCTATAGCCTTGACTAAATAATGCTTCGCCTCCGACAGTATTTGCGGCTCCGCCGCCACACCCACCTGCTTTACCGTTTTCCCATGCGATAACTCCACCGCCACCTCCGAAACTAACCACCGAATTATTTAATTCTTTATGTATCGCACTATTAGATCCGTTAGGCGCATTTCCAGAAGGAGCGGCTGCACCACCAGCGCCGACAGATATAGTGTAAGTGGCTATTTGTAAAGTAACAGTCATAAGTAAAAGACCACCAGCGCCACCACCAGTTCCAGCAGCACCACCACCACCGGCTAAAACAAATACATCAGCAACACCAGCAGCAGTAACGGTTAAAGTTCCAGACGAATTAAAAGTGATGTACTTGTAGTTAATGCCAGAATCCGTGAAGGTGCCCGTTGCTGTATTAGAAAAGTCAGCATTAGAGGGAAGCGTAACCCTGCTCAACCCAGAACGAGCAAACGAATTAATCGCCATTAGGAAATCTCCGACAGAAACGCACTAAAATTACAAGTATCAGCAGACGAAGACACGCGCACAAACTTCTCCGCATCCATAGTAATACCCAACGTCAAAGCCACCGTGTCATTCCCCGCAATAGCAGCATCATAAACAAGCCACTCGCTCGCACCCGGAGTACCAGCAGTCGCATCCAAACCAATCCGCACCGTGATAGCAGAGGATGATTGGTTAGTGATAACGAGGGAAGAGATTACTGCCTCAGTAGCAGCGGGTGTTGTGTACAAGGTTGCGTAAGTACCCGTTGATGCTGTTCCTTGAACCTGTGCGTATTTGTATGCTGTTGCCATGTCATGCTCCCATCAGAAAGAAAACGTCTTGTAAACCAGCCCCGCCACCGGCGGTAAACGGAGTCCATGCGGAAGCCGACCCGTTATATTGAAACAAAGTATCCGAATCATTTAAGTGCGCGTACATCCCTGCACTAGGAGAAGGGATAGCCGTGTCCCGTGCGCTCGCGTCAGCGAACACCATGACGGTTTGATCCATCAGGTAGCCCTGCACGTTAGCAGCAGTCAGAACTTCACCAGCAGTAAACGTCTTACGACCTAAACCAGCCATAACGGGTCACCTCCGGACACTTGGGTTAATACTTCCATCATTGTACCGTTCCTTTCATCATGCTCCAAGAGTATCCGTAGAATCCAACTCGCTCGTATCCAAAGTAAACAAAGAAGACTTCACACCCACCACGGTGCCAGAAGAATCACTAGACCCAATGATAGTGCCCACGTTACCTTCAGCACCCGTCACACTTCCAGCCGTGCCACTCAACCCAACAATAGTTCCCACGTTACCCTCTTCACCGGTAACGAACCCAGCCGTGCCACTCAACCCAGAAACAGAACCAGAGAACCGGCGCAGGAACGGTTCAAACAGATTCAACTTAACCGCGTGACCACCCGGAGTAATCGAATGCTCAATCCCATCGACAACCAATTCACGAAAAATCGGGTCACCGATCCGGTTCGGGGTAAACCGAACAAACATGACACTACCAATATCCAGATCCACTATTGCGTTTTGCTGAGCCAAAGTTAAAGCATTCATCTCAGCCTGCAACCCGCGAATCCGAACCGTAGGATTCCTGTACCTTTCAACAAGGAACGCAGCAAAATCCTCCGCGTCCGGCTCAGTCCCTAAAAGAGTCTTCACAGAAAGATTTGTTTCCCCATAAATAAGAGAAGCATCCGGATCATCCGCAACAACTTTCCCACCCGTCCACTCCACCTCGACACGGGTATAAAGAAACTCAGTCCCATACTCAATCTCAATACTCGTAAAAGGGATCCCCGTACCATCATCAGAAAAAACAGTCGAAGTACGGAGCAGGGCAGAAGTTCTATCCCTGAAAGTAAGCGCCCCATCCTTACCAATAAACAACAAACCTGTTTCCGAACCCGAAATAGTTTGCAGATACGACAACACGTTCTGATCCTGAGCAATAGTATTCGCACCAATACTCGCCGTACCAACATCCAAATCCAACCGGGCTACCGACCATCCAGCAGTAGACGCAGACTCAAGAATCGCCTGACCAGTTAAACCAGAAGCCCCAACGCCGGAAGCATAAACCTGCTGCGACAACAACGTAAACGGGTCAGAAGTTTTCGCTATCGTCACGGAATCCCCATCCGGGTTGTATTGAAGATCCCAATCCTCAATCTGCCCAGAAAAAATCCTCTGCCCCAGCAACTCTATATACAACGCTTTCCGGGGAATAATAGACGGGGCGTAAGGAGAAATCGAAGCGGAAACCAACGGGTCATACTTCCGCAAACGGTTATCCAAAACTACGTTAGCGTTACCCGCGTCAATGTTCTGAGTCTCGCTCGACCTTCCCCTACGGAAAGTCATCGAACGGACATCCGAAGTCACATCCGAAACATCCTCCGCCAAGCCGTAAGGAGAATAATCAAGTTGCCCCTTCACCGGATCATCAAGGGTAAAGAAATCACCTCCACCGGCAAGGGAAAGATCAAACGCGATCTTAACGGTAGGTTGCATTACGCGCTCACAAAGACTTGGCCGCTGCGCCGCTCATACTTCCTAATCGCCTCCACGACTTGCCGCCCAGTCTCAGCCGGATCAGTAGCAATCCCTGTCTGAACGTTAATGTTCACAATAGTAGTGCCACCACCACCACTAGCCCGGGCAGCCATATTCGGGACATTCCCGATCCTGTCATTCGGAATAATGTTCCCAGAGAACGCACCCATCGTGAGGAGTTCCGGGCCACGCTCACCAACGAGATAAGTTTTACCAGACAACACGGGGCCACCAAGCGCCCTTTTACCATCTGGCCCAGCACTATTATCAAAGATAGTCCGTTGAACAGTAGTCACCACGACCGTTGCTTGCCTGTTCATTGAAGCGGCAAGATTATCCATCATGTTATTCAACTTCCCCTTAACAGCAGGGAATCTTTCAACAAAACCAGCACGAAGTTGGCGCATAGATTTCTGTCCAGCCGCGAACGCTTTCGGTGGCAACGTCATCGCCATCTTGCCCACCATGTCATCAATCCGTTGAGCAAGAGCATCCATCTCAACTTCCAACGCAAGATTCTGTGCAGTAAGAGAAGCCACTTCCTTATCGTGAGAAGCCTTAGCCGCAGCCAACGCAGCCGCACGATCCTTCCGCAAAGTCTCCAAATGAGCACGAGCATTAGTCAACTCGGTTTCACGTGAAACATTAGCCAAATCCAACGCAGCCTGAGCCGCATTCTTAGCAGCCTCTAACGGGGCAACAACGGCCTGCTGCTGAGCAATCCCAGCATCAAACCATTGCTGAGTCGCGTATGTTTGAAACTCTGCCACCTGTGCAGCAAGTTCGGCTTGAGCAGCGTTAATCCCAGCGATCTCCGCGTCAGAAGCCCCCGCCAAAGCCGTAACGATTTCCCCAGCACCTTCAACACCAGAAGAAATAAACTCCTGAATAAGACTCGAATCAACGCCACGGGCAGTCAAAGAACGGATGTTAGAAGCAAACGATCTGATCTCCGCTAAACGAGCCTCCAAAGCCCCTTTAATATCTGCACCCGACAGCGGCTCATCACTCAGAGATTCTGCTAGGTTCTCCATCGCAGGTTTAATCTGTTCCTCAACAGTGATCCGGATACCGTTAGCCATCTCTTTAATGGTTCGGCGCATCTCAACAACAGGAGTAGCCTTCTCAATTTCTTTAACAATTTTTTTCTTGTCAAACTTCAGATTATTAACAAAGCCACGGAACCCGTCAGCGATCCGTCCAAGGAAAGAATCACGTTCCTTAATCAACCCATTAAGCACATCATTCTCACGGGCGAACGCCGCAGTGGAAGCCGCTAAAGCCCCCTCTAAACCGGGGATGACTCCAGCCCAATACTTTTCAATCCGTTCAAGACTTGCCTGCGCCGCGCTCTCTAACCCGTCAAAGTGCCCATTGATCTCGTCAACTTTACGACCATACGCTTCTTCCAAATCAGAAATCGCTTGCACATTATCGTCATACCGTTTACGCAAATCAACAGCCTGCTGACCCATAATCCGCAAAGCACCTAACTGAGCATTCATCGCCTTACGATTACGCTTAGCAGCCCTGCCACCAACAATCGACTGATCCAACAATGGTGCGTAAGCCTGCTTCACCAGATCAGTAATAGAACGAACACCAGAAACAACCGAAGAGACATCAGCATCTTTGCCAAAGTTTTTCATGATCTGCGAAGCAGTTCCGAAAGGTTTAGCAACCATTTCCGCAAGACCAATACCAGCCTCACCAGCAGAATCAACAAGAGCAGTAACACGAGCCATCTCAGTCTCGAAAGCGTCAACGACACCCTTCGCAAGATCTGAAGCCTTCTCCATAACTTTGTCGGCTTTCAGACCCAGAATAATTCCGTCAATAAAGTTTTTCGCGTTCTGCATACCCTTCTTTGACGGGGAAGAAGCATCAAGTCCTTCATTAACACCGTCATACATGGACTCACCAATACCAACTGATTCCGCCTCAACCTCAGCAGCACCAGCCCGTAGCCCCTCCAAGATTCCTTGCATAAAGTTCTCACCAGTTTTAATGCCCTGAGCCTTAGCCTCCGTAGCACGTTTCTTGAACTCATCCACGGTTTCTTGAGACTTCTCCAACTGCTTCTTGAACTGTTTAACGATAGGGGACTTGTCAGGATCCCCACCACTCTTCTCAATCGCAGCACGGATCTCAGCCTCACCATCAGCGAGACGTTTCTGTTGTTTAATCGGATCATTAGTCGCTTCCGCGTAAGCAATCCACGAAGAAGCCGAAGCCGCGATAGCGTCCTGATTCTTCATAGCCGCTTCACTTGTGCCCGTGATCTTCTTGCCGTTCTCGTCAAGAGTCTTCGAGAGTTCCCGTGTAGAACGAATAGCCGCGTTTCTAGAGTTCTGGTTACCAATCACCCCAGACAACTTATTCATCGCTGTCTCTAGTGCCGTGACAGCCGTTTTCGCTGCCTCAGTAACCGCAGTCATCGCCGAATCTTTAGCGATAGCCGCATCCGCAGCCCGAATGCGAGCATCCATCGCCCGTTTCTCAGATGCGGTCATATTCGCTAAATCCTGAGCGCGGGTAATCGCCTGAGCGCGAGAATTAGCGATCTGCTTGTCAATCTCAGCCCAAGCCTTTCTTCCTTCAATCGCCATAGCGTCAGCCCGTGCAGCCGCATCCGCCTCCAGCCCAAGAGTCGCATTAGCCGAAGCCTCCGCCATACCTTGAAAGTTACGCTGAGCAGTAATAAGAAGATCACGCTGACCAGAAAAGAAATCCCCCACACTTTGCTGATCAATTAGTTCTTGAAGTTTTGTAGCATATGCGTCCGCAGCATCCCCACCAGCCATAGCAGCCTGCGTCATATCCGAAATAGAAACGCCCATATCACGGAGAGCCGTAATATCCTCAGAAGAAATATCGGTACGGAATTGTGAAGAAATCGCGGCAGCAGTAGCCTCACCAAACGCACCCGTTAATTCATCAACAGAATCCTTCAACCTAGTCACCAGTTGATCAGCCGCAGCAGACTTCCCAGAGAAAATCTCAAACGCAGCACCCGCAGCGATAAGAGCAATACCAATCGGGCCAAGGGAAGCCAGCAAACCCTTGAAAGCATTACCAACAGCACGAACAGCAAAAACAACAGCCACCTTGAACTTTTGAGCCGCAATTCCAGCAACCTCTAACGCTATCTTTGTCGAAGTCAAAGAAGCCCCAACATATGCCGCCATCAATTTAGCGCCACCACCAACAGCCTTAAAACTTGTCAGCATTCGGGTAGCGAAACCCATCACCCTAGCGTTAGCCTGAGCAAACGCAATCATCATTCCGCCTAACGCTTTAGTGGTCGCGCCAAACATCCACAGCATCGGGCCAGTCAGAGCAACAACAAGCCCCAAACTTATCGCCACGTTCCGGACAGGATCAGGAATAGCAGAGAAAGCCGTCACCACTGAATCTAAAACACTCACCAAAGGAGTCAAGAACTGTGTTACTAAAACACTACCTACACCCAAAGCCAGATCCATGAAACGAGTCTTCAAAATCTCAATTTGTTGCGACATAGACTGCATTTGCTTTTCAGAAACATCCTGCGTAGTTCCACCCGCGTTGCGTAACTCTTGCTCATAACGTCTAATCGCGTCTGAAGTTCCAAACAAAGCAGTCATCGCAGACAAAGAACGATCACTAAATCCAAGCATTCCCAACGATGCACGTTTCTGCTCGTCACTCATCCCCGCAGTTATCTGCTCCAGATTCGCGATAATGTCAGCCATGTTTTTCATATTGCCACTAGCATCAAAAACAGTTAAACCATATTCAGCGAAAGCATCCTTATTCTCAATCGCTTTCGTTTGAAGATCACGCATAACAATCGCTAACTGATTACCAGCAAGTTGAGATTTAATACCCTGATCCGCAAGAGCAGCAAGAACAGCGACACCCTCCTCAACGTCTTTGTTCACAGCCTTCAAAGACGCTCCAGCCTTCGTAGTCAACGCCGTAGAAAACTGCTCTACCGTAGCGTTAGCAAGAGTGTTCGCCTTAACCAAAACATCCGTTACCCGCGTAAGATTCTCAAGGTTCGCCGTTGCATCCTTCACGGTCAGCCCCAAAGAAGACTGAGCATCCGTAGCAAGATCCGTGGCAGTAGCCATATCAAACATGCCAGCCTTAGCAAACGCCGCAACCTGTGGCAACGCAGCCATCGCCTGTTCAGCATCTAAGCCAGCAGACGCGAGGAAGAAATAAGACTCAGCGGCTTTATCCGCAGCAATACCAAAAGTAGTAGAAACCGTGCGAGCAGTTTTCTCCATCTCCGTACGCATAGACGAAGTAACCCCCGTCATAATTGCGAGGGATTGAGTCATCTTGTCATCGAAACTGACGAAAGCCTTAGCAGCCAAAGCCCCAAACGCGACAATCGGCAAAGCCGCCATCGTCATCTGACGACCCATCGTGGCAGCGGCAGCACCCGTCGCCTGCATACGAGTGCCAGTTTTCTGCAACTGACCCTGTACACCAGTCAGTTTCGAAGAAAGACTAGAAGTATCAGCAACGAACTTAGCGGTTACAACGGTAGTAGCCATTTGTCACCTCCGTCCACGGTTCGCTTTCTTATTCGCCTGATCCTGCTCCCACGCCCTGAGATGCCATAGAGCAATCCACTCCGTCATTTCAACGGAAGTAAGCGGCCGGTGGGATGAACTACCGTGAAGCAGTTCACCCACCGTCCGACTTAACTTTTCTGCTAACTCGAAGAGGAATCTTCGCTCAGGGTGCTGGAGGAATCTTTTCCCGCCGCGTCCTGTTCAACCTGACCAATGCCAGAGAGACGCAAACCAACACCAGCAAGACGTTCAATAGCAGCGCTAGCCTTCTTCATCAATTCAGGCTTATCCGAATCGGAGAAAATACTTTCACCAGTCTCCGGATCATAAGCACACGCCACAACGACATCAGGATAAACAATAGCCATGTTCACCTGTTGAGTAACCTGATCGTAAGCGTTCTGCATGAGCAGTAAACGATCACCAGCAGTCATGCCCTTAACGAGCAATTCAACACCCCATTCGGGGATCTCGACAGTTTCCGATGGAATATCTTGCGCCGCAATAATCTTGTCTCTGAGATTCATTCTCTACTCCTTTAGTTAGCCCACAAGGGAACGTGGATATTTTTATTCAATTAGATTTAGTAAGTGGTTCCTGTAACAGCACCAGTGCATTGCAATTCAAGACTGTAAGTGATTACGTCACCGACAGGGCTTGAGATCTCGTATGAAGTGACCAGAGCCTCGCCCGTGAACTTCGGTGAGGAAGCAACGGAACCACTTGGGCCATAAGTGAAAGATGCTGAAGCAATAGATCCGGACTTCAGGTTAGAAATAACCGTGCTGATTGCCGTGTTCGTTGTTGCGTCAAACATTCCTGAAAGCGAAACGGTAGCGTCAGACAAGCCAACGATGTATGTCTTGTCCTGAGTTCCGAACGCGGTTGTTTCCGCAGTCTCGATTTCACGAGGCAGACTGATTTCGTTCAGGGTTGTTGAAAGGTTAGTTCCTTCCAACTCGAATTGTGCGTTTTTACCATGCTTGAAAGTAGGCATTACTTATCTCCTTGCCGCTGATATGTTGTAGGTGACTGAGCCGGAAGAACCGGCGAGGGTGGAAAGTGTTCTAAGGTATTCGTTTACCGTGCCGGTGCTTGTAATCGACTCCCCAACCGTAACGGATGCGGAGACGGATGTGAATGTAACTAGATCAGCGTAAGTAATATCATCACTTGAATGCTGAACCTTTACTGTTGCTGCCCCATCCCGACTGTTAGCGGTCACATGCAGATTAAATAATCCGCCGTTAGTCGTGGATGAACCATTGTTTATCCCCGTGGTCGTGGCACTAGCCGAACCCGTATTAACGAGTCCAGTCAGGGCAACGCCATGAAGCAATCCGCCATCGGCTTGCACCTCAGCGGAAATCGAAATGACATCACCAACAGGACTAGAAACTTCGTAAGAAGTCATTTGCCCATTAGCAATAACAGCGGGGTTACCCGCGGCAACACCTGACGGCATAACCGTGAACGTGTTGTCCTCAGTTGCGATCAGCCCGGTCAGGACATCGTTAGATGCTCCAGCCGTAGAATCGAATAGCCCAGAAGTTGAGATTGTTCCATCAGACAAACCCACAATGTACGTTTTGTCTTGGTCACCGAAAGTAGTTGTTTCGGCGGTTTCAATTTCAGTCGTGGTCGTGGCCTCGTTAAGAAACGGACTCATGTTTGTGCCGTTCAAAAGAACAGCGGTTGTTTTACCGTGACGGAAGGTAGGCATTATTTATCATCTCCTAATTTAGGAGACTTCGGCTCACTCTTGATAGGTGGCTTTTCGTTTTCGTTTTTTTCTATGATTCCCTGATCCAGAAGCCACGCGACACTGCGGTTCGGCAGATCAGAAATAACGTCGCCGGGTTCGGCGCGTTTCCCTGCATAATCAATTCCGGTGAGAACTTTGTAGTTCGCCATCCCACTCCTTTTAGACACGGCAACCCCGCGTCTCCAAGAACCACTAGGGCTACGAGCAGGAGCGGGGTCACACGGACACGTTGCTAGTTTCATTCTACACGAACGAAAACCCCCCACCGTTTGGTGGAGGGCTTCGCTTGCTTGCTTGAGGTCAGTTGTTCCCGACCGCTTCGTTCTCCCGGTAGAAGGCTCCCGCTTCGGCCAGAGTGTTGAACTTGCCGATCGTGCATTGCTCTACTCCTTCGGACTTGTTTCCCATTTGAACTAAGTGCCATTTCGATTGCACTTTAATAATCCAGAATCGTCCACCCTTGGTGCAGTAGGCGGAGCCGCGTCCAGCAGTCTTGATGAATCCGTGAGGTGATTTCATGCCGCTACCTCCACGTTCTTGAGTGCAGTAAAAACCATTTCCTCGTTCACCCGGATCCCGACCTTCATGTTCCCGTAGGAATCTTCGCCTATCCAGCGGATCTCACCAGTAGTTCCGATAGGAACCTTGCGCCCCTTAACAACCGTAACGATCTGACCCGCAACGATCTGGCCTTGCGCGATTCGGTAATTTTTTTCTGAAGTCCAGCCCTCTACATCTTCGTTTGAGCAAATGTGAAGATCTGACCAGCATGTGAAGGCATATCCAGATCCGGAAACCTTTGCGTTTATCTTTCCTTTCCTGACTTTTACGATCTCGCGACCGCAAGATTCGCAACGAGTAATCTTGGCGGAATCGCTGTGATGTGCGCCGGAGCAACGAACCTGTCCCACTAAGTCGGTGGCGATTGTTGTGGTCATGATTTCTTTCCCTTCGCGGAAGCCCCTTGCTTCCATACCAGAATTGTAGCATGCCCCCCCCGTGGAATTACAAGGGGTACACGAAAATAATTCAACTTTTTTTTCAGCCCCCCTACGCCCCCCAAGAAAATCCTGCCCCTATCCACCCAC
>Ga0196901_1001820_pt1 | contig 10535 bp, 17 predicted proteins | sample CB_VirMetaG_FD_169099 | JGI IMG/M metagenome (GOLD analysis project Ga0196901, IMG submission 169099) | Freshwater to marine saline gradient viral communities from Chesapeake Bay - CB_1504_1 Viral MetaG (v3) (version 3) | ecosystem: Environmental > Aquatic > Marine > Coastal | place: USA... | reverse complement strand
GCAGCGCCCTCGGTAGCACGACTTCAGCGACCACTTGCCCAGGCAGTAGCAGCACGCGGGCGAGTCCGGGGAAGGTCGACGGCGACGCCGCGGCCCATACCATCGCGCCAGCAGAGACGGCGGCTCCCACGCGGCGCGACGCTCCGAGAGCGCCCGCGAGGGTCGCGCCGGCCCACAGATTCACCAGGCCCGCGACGCCCGCGACGAGTTCGACGCGGCGGGCTCGCGCTTTCTGGTCGGCGCACGCGGCGCAGCAGGACTCGGGCGAGCTCACTTGCGCCCCCGCCGCAGCGCCAGGACGGCGACGAGCGCGACGAACGCCAGCATCTTCGTGCGAGCCGCCTCCGCCTCGATGGAGGCGAGTCCCAGGTCAAGCGGCGTGTTGGCGACGGTCTCTGCGTTGGCGCGTGCCATCGCTTGCGCGACGGCGCAGCGTTCCTCCGCCCGGTCGATTGCGTCGTAGATGGAGTCGAGGATGCGGCGGTATTCGCCCATGTACCCGCTGAGCGGGTCGCCCGGTCGCCATGTCGAGGAACCGGTCATGTAGGCAAGGTCCGTCAGCGCATCGGGCCAGGACGACGGGTGCGCGACAGCTTCCGCGCCGCGACGCCAGGACCAGTACGCCTGGCGGGCCCGCCACCCCGAGACCACGCCGTCGGCGTAGTGCTGCTCTTGGGTCTTTCCGGGGCCCGCCCACAGGTAGACGCCGTCCGTCAGCCGGTAGCCGTTGTTCGTGCCTGGGAGCTCGCCCCCACCGGGCGGGAGGCCGCGATAGAGGCGGGCGCTCCACTGTTCGCGGAGGTCGGCTGCAGCGATGGCCGACCCGATTCCCCACGTGAAGATGCCGAGCAGGACGCCCAGGCCAATCTGGTCGTCGACGTCGCGCGGTCGCGCCCCGACGTCCCAAAGGACGTCGACGAACGGGTCGCCCCCCGCGACGTCGGTCGCCTCGCCCCACGTCGAGAGCGCGCGGCCTACGGCCCAATCCATCGACGCCGTCGCCTCACCGAGCCATCCCGAGTAGTCGAGCCATTCGGACTCGTAGTTGTCAGCGGTATCGCGGCCCGCGAGCACGGCTTGACAGGGGTCCGACGCTACGCCCTCGTAGAAGCGCTGGATAGCGCCCGATACGTCGGTAATGCCCTGGGAGACCATCTCCCCAATCCATGCGTAGCCGCCGCCGCCGCCCATTCCTTCCGTCATCGAAGCATCCTTCCGAGCAGCAGCGCGACGACTGCGAGCCCGCCGATTTTCAGCAGCGTCGGGGTTTCCGCGAACCAGTCCCCCGGCTCCCCGACGACGTCGTCGGCGGTCGCGGCCTGGTTGGCGACGCCGTCAGCGGTCGCGGCCACAGCTTCTCCCGCGGGGTCGTCGAGCAGGCCCAGGACGCGCGCCAGGTTGTCGAGCGCGAGCTCGACTCCCTCCCACCACCCGCCGCACAGGAGACTGAAGGACGCTTGACCGTTGACGGTCCACGACGTTCCCCACGCCGCGCAGGACTCGCCCGATGCGGCCCAGGAGTCCGACGTGAGCGCGAGGTGGAGCTCGACGCCCGCGTCGTAGACCTCGGGCGCTCCGGGGCCCTCGTAGGCTAGTGCCCAATCGCGCCAGGCCGCGGCCTGGTCGATTGGCGTTCCGGCGAGCGCGGGCCCGGTCACGTCCTCACCAGCAGCAGCAGCGCTCCGAGAAGGAGCGCGAGCAGGGTTCCCGAGCCGGCGCGAGGCGGGGCCCAGGTCTCGACGCGGTCGCGCCAGTCCGAGAGCTCGACGTGCCCGAAGTCCCAGCCCCACCGGAAACCACCCGTCAGCCCCGCCGCTTCCGCGAGCTCCGCAATTAGCCGGTAGCCCTCGGGCGCGTCGGGCCGGTCGAGCACGTTACCTTCGTTGTCGATAGGCCAGACGTCGACCGCCATCGACGGCTGGTAGTTGTGGGGGGACTCCCCGAATTCGGCGTTGGAGCGCCCCGCCGCGAGCTCCGCGGCCTGGTCGGCGGCGTCGCGCGTCGTGTGCCCGATGGCCCAGCCCGCGACGCCGTCAGGGAGCGGCGATTGCACGAGCCCCGCCACGAACGCCTGCAGCGCAGGGTCGGCGTGAGCGAGGCCAGCCCAGCCCCGGCGCGTGGTCGATGCGAGCTCGCTCACGTCGCTACCTGGGAGCGCAGGTCGAAGCGCCACTCAATTCTGAACGTAGACGCGGGGCCCGCGACGAGCTGCAGCGTCAGCACGCGCCCGCCGCCGCCTGGGGTCTCGGCGGGCGGGAGCGCAGTCCACTCCCGATTCGTGTTCTCGCGGCGCGACGCCGCGACGAGCCCAGCACCCGCGACCTCCCGCTCACGCACGACGACGTCGCCCGCGGCGACGTCCTGCCACGCCACGCGGTAGCCGGTCGCGCCGTTCGGCACCTGATAGGCGGTCTCGGCCCCAGCGGCGACGGCTTGCGGCGCGTCGACGGCGTAGAGGTAGCGCCCAAGCCCCGGAGCGGCTTCCGAGAGCGGCAGGAGCACTCCCTTCGCTTGCACCGTCGCGGGGTTCCCCGGGCCCGCTCCCGCCCGGTTGAACAGGGTCACGTCGAGCGACCCCCACGGCACGAACACCCGCTCGGGCGTCTGCGACAGCAGGAATTCTCCGATGCTCCGGGGGGGACCAGGCTGCAGCCGCAGGCCGTCGACGGCCCGGAGCCCGCCGGTCACGACGGACGTCGGAGCCTGGTTGAACGCCTGCAGCGTGAGCAGCCACCCCGACGCGGGGTGCGTTCCGTCAGGTGGCCGAAACTGGAATCCGACGCTTTCCCCGTCGTCGAGCACGACGGGTTGATGCAGGACGGGGGCGGGACAGGTCATCTATCGCCCTCCAGCGGCGGGCCCGGAGCCCCCCCTCCTGCCCCCTCCGCGCCTTGGGGGAGACGGGCGGGAGCGCGGAGCAGGGGGGGGGCGGGCGTTCTAGCAGGCTCGCGCGATGGACACGCCGCCGCGCCCGCCGCCCTCGGTCGGGTACAACGGGAACGCCACGCCGACCTGCCCGTTGACGCCCGTCTGGATGCGGAGGGTGAACACGACGGGGTCGCCAGGGGTCACGCGATGCCGACCCAGGTCGACCCAGTTCCGCTGGCGCAGCCCAGAGAGGATGGCGCTCGGAGCCTCCAGGCCGGCACCCTGCCCGACTACCATGTTGTAGTCGTTACGCACGATTGCCTGGACGATGCCGCCGAGGTTGACGGCGTGCGTCGCGTCGTAGGGCGCGACGTTGGCGGTCGGCGGGAGGTTGAGCGAGACCACCGCGCGCCGCAAGTCGATGATGCCAGGCGTGTCGACGACGACGGTTACGGCGGTCGCCGTGTTGTCGATGATGCCGCCCGCGGGGGCGCTCTGCCAGACCTCGTTGGCGCTCGGGATAGCAATATCGGCCTGCCCCGCGAAGCGGGACGGGAAGAACGGGACCATCGCGGTCGCGTGCCCGACGCCGCCCGCGTAGCCGTAGATGCAGGTGATGGTGAGCGTGTCACCCGACTGCAGCGGCACGACGGGGAGGCCCGCGAACGGGGCGGGGGCGAGCGCGGAGTGCGCGTCGCCCGGGATGCCGGTGCCGCCCCGACCGCGGGAGAACAGCGTGCTTCCGTTCAGCGTGACGGCCTGGACGAACAGCAGCGGCGTGAAGTCCATCGCGCCGTTGAGCAGCGCGGCGTCGGAGCTCGCGGCGATGCGGAGCCTGGACAGGTCCGCGAGCCCCTTCTCGTTGGCGGTGATGGTGAGCGTGAACGCCGCGCCGTCGTTGGCGACGGCCTGCAGCGGGGCGGCGAGGATGAGCTCGCGCGGGCCCATGTAGGGGGACGGGTACATCGGGGTTCTCCTGCTACTGCAGCACGTTGGACTTGAAGGAGGCGTGCGCCTTGCTCGGAGCTCCCGCGGACCAGGCCGGCGCGGCGATGGAGCGTGCGCGGCGCTTCGTGGCGGTGTACGCCTCCGCGCTGGAGCTCTGGCCCATCGTGGCGATGTACGCGAGCACCTGGGGCACGAGCATCCCGACGCCGAGCGCGAGCAGGGAGCTCCGGGTCTTGCCCTTCGTCCCCAGCCAGGCGCCCCCGACGACGGCGGCGCCCGCGATGGTTGCGGGCTGCAACTTGCCGTCGAAGGTGAGCGACGATGTCGCGGACACGATGGTCTCGTTCTTGTTGGCGGCGGTGCCGAGCGCCGCGCCCGCGACCGCGAGGCCGGCGAAGCGGACGGCGGGCTGGTCGACGAGCCCCTTCGGGTTCATCTTGCGGCGGCGGGCCGGAGCGGGGGCGCTTGCGCGGGCGGCGCGACGGCGCACGCGCGGGGCGGGGCGTCGGGCCGCAGTCGCGCGGCGCTTCATGCGCTTGTTCTTGATGGTGCGTCGCTTCGCCATTTCAACCCTCGATTCCGTCGTCGTCGACGGTTAGTCCGCCCCCTTGTAGGAGCAGCGTATCGGTGAAGCCCCACACGACGACGTCGTGTGAGGTGAATCGGTGCGTCCGCTCGACGCCGTCATGGTCGAGGTAGACGAGCGCGACGGCGTCGCCCAGGTCGAGGCCTTCCTCGCCGTCGTCGGGGAGGCGGATTGCGCCCTCCTCGACCTCGCAGACCTCGCCCGTCATATCCTCGCATCGGTCTGCGATGCTCAGAACGGGCGCAGTCACGTTGACCTCCAGACGAGCAGGAGAACCACGGCTGCTACGGCAGCTTCCAGAGGAGACAGGCCGAACACGCCGCCCGAGCTCGACCCCGCGCCAGCCCCGCAAGCGGCCTGCGCCTGGGCAAGCGGCATCCACTGACCGTTGCACATCGCATAGGGGACGCCGGTCTGCGTCGTGATGGTCTGCGTCGCGGGGTCGGCCCCGACGACGTCGACGACGCCGTCGACGGTCTGGATAACGACGGCCCCGATTTGCCGCAGAATCGTGAGCACCTGGTCGAACGACGGAGCGTCGGTCGGGTAGTCGCTCCCGCTGTTCCCGTAGTCGGTATCGCCCCAAATGGCATCGGTATCGTAAGGCACGGACGGAGCCTACCGGGCGACGGTTCGCACGCGCAAGCGCATGTTCACAGGTTGTTGTATTCCACATCCATCTTGTAGTTTCGGGCTGCAACCATTTCGCCAGGAGGACCGAACCTTGCGCTACTCCCCGTCAGCAGCAGGCCGCGACCGATGCGTCGCCTTGCTGGATTCCCTGATTTCAGCCCCTCCGTCCGGTTTTGTCGGCCTTTCCATCGACGAAATCGACGGGAAGCGGCAATCCAGCATCGCAAAGGTCGCGCCCGACGAGCTTGACGGGCGCGACGCCGCCGAGCTCTTCGACGAGCACGTCGACGAGCACGGACAGGCCGGCGCGCGGCTGCAGTACCGCGTGATGCTCACCGACGACGACGGGCGGCCCAGGTCGGGGGCGCGGCGGTCCTGGGGAATGCCGGGGCCCGCTCGGTCGAGCTCGGGCGACGCCGAGAGCGCGAGGCGGGCAAGGGGCGGGGGCGAGCTCGCCTCCGCGACCCTCAGCCGAAACCAGGCCGAAACCACGAACGCCGTGCTCGGGCAGTTTCAGTCGTTGGTGCAGGCCGCGGCGGGCGAGCGCGCGGACGGGGTCGAGCTCGCCCTCGCCACGATGGAAGAACGGGTTGCGCGTGAGCTCTGGTGGACCCAGCAGACGATGGTCCTCCGCGACGAGATGCGGGAGTTGCGGGCGGTCGCGGAGGCCGCGCCGTCGTTCTGGTCGAGCGAGGCGGGGGCCGCGGTGCTCGGCCAGGTCGGCGGGGTCGCGGCGGCGCTTCTTCCGGTCGTGGTCGAGCTTGTAGCGACCCTGGTACAGTCGCGGCAGCTTGCGAATTTGGAGCGTCAGCACGCCATTGCGGCGGCGGTCGCGCCGACCACCCCAAGCCCCGGAGCCTGAGTCATGCCGCCGAACGCCCGAGCCATCGCGGACTGCATCCAGATGGTCGTAAACCTCGCCACGATTCTCGGGGTGGCCGTCGAGGCCATCCAGCCTAACGAGCCCGACCCGGTCGGGTGCGCCCGTCGCATCGCGGAGGCCATCGCGCGCCAGGCCCAGCGGGCGAGGCACAGCGGGAGCACCCGCCCGCACGCGCCGCATCCTGTCGTCGTCGACGTCGACGTCACTCCCGCGGAGTAGCCGCTTCTCGGGCCCCGCGGAGCGCCCCCAGAACCTCGCCCATCCGCTCGCGCAGGTAGTAGGTCGGGACGCTCGCCCACGTCTGGCGCTCCAGCTTGCGGGTGCGCCGCTTCCGCCCGTCGTCGTCGACGACGACGGCGTCGACCCACACCTCACGCGAGCGCCAGCGGGCTAGCCCTACTTCTTCCCAGCGGAGTACCGCATCCCACGCCGCGTCGTCGTCGAGCAGCCGGAACCACGAGTCCCCCTTCGTCGACACGGTCCGCGCGACGTCGTCGAGCTCGGGCGACGTTCCCAGCCCGCGGGCGACGTCGTCGAGCCTCGGAGCCTCGCCCGGTGCCATCCCGCAGACGCCGCGGCCCAGGTCGACGCGGTCGACGCGGTCGGCGGCCTCGCCGTCGTCGACGACGGCGTCGACGACGGCGTCGAGCTCCTCGGCCATCCGAACCACGGAGCGCCACTCGCCCCCGCCCTGATGCCAGCGTCGCCCGTGCGCGGTCGACAGGAATTCCGCGAGCGGGAGCGGGTGAAGCGTGGCGACGGGCGTCGCGTACTTCGTCGCCTGCCCGACCTCGCGGAGCTCGGGGTCCGTGGTGTCGAGCTCCTGACACCAGGGGCCCGACCAGTCCCCCGCCGCGTAGCGGGCGGCGGCGGCGGCGTGAGTCTCGGTCGGTCGCTTGATTCCCGCGACGGGCTCCCAGCCCAGGCCCGCCGCCTCCGCGACCGTCGCCCGGTGCCACAGGGGCCCGAGCTCCGCGGCGACGTCGACGACGTGAGCGGGGACCGTCACGACGGCGTGAGCGTGGACGTGCCACCAGGGGCCCGGATTGACCTCGGACGCGCCGGCTCCGCGTGTGACCTCCAGGCCGTAGTAGTAGCCCTTGACGACGTCGCGCCAGGCTCGACCCGGTCGCCCCCGCGTCATGCGCGACCACGCCCCGCGCCAGCGCGTGAGCGCGTCCTGCAGGGTCTCACCCGCATCGGCCCGCTGCGTGAGCGTGAGGAAGAACACGCGCCGGTCCTCGGGCTCCGCGGCGACGACGGCGCGGAGCGAGCGCGCGAGCGCCCGCGAGCGGATGCCGGCGCAGACGGGGCAGACGTGAGCGAGCCCGCACAGGCGCGGCAGGGGAAGCGGGACGAGTCGTTGCAGCGGGTCGGCGTGCTCGCGGACTCGGATTTGCACGTCCCACGCCGACCCGCATCCCTGCAGCTTGCGGGCGACGTCCCAAGGGTCGACGGCCTGCAGGCCCGCGCTCGGTCCGTCGACATATCGCCAGTCGTCGACCAGGTGCGCCCCCACCTGGCGCAGCCCCACCCGCTCGCGGGCCCATCGCTTGCGGGACTCGTACCCCGCCATCCGAAGCAGCCGCACGGCGCGGCGTCGCTTTCCGTGCGCTCGCCTCCACCCCGACGGCTTGTAGCGCCCGAGCGCGTCGGGGGTCTCGGCGACGAGCCCGACCTCGCGCCAGCCGCCGCGGGGCGCGTCGTCGTTCTTCGGGTCGGGGGGACAGGCCCGCGAACGGTCCCAGCCCGCGGCCCAGGTCAGCCGGCGAACACCCAGCCCGTTCCGCTGACGCTGGTAGGTAGCAGGCCAGCCCGCGGCGTCGAGCTCGACGTCGTCGACGGTCGCGGCCTTCACCTGCACCACCCATGTCGCTCACGCCAGGCCGTCAGCGACAGCACGCGGAGCGCCCACAGGACCGGCCCGCGCGAGCGATAGCCGCCACCGTCGCCGCTTGCGCGCCGCAAGTAGTCGACCCCATCGGCCCAGGTGAGCCCTTGCCTCCACCAGAACAGGAGCTCGCCCTCCCGCGCGAGCTCGCGGGCGACGCGGCGCGTTCGGCACTCGCCGCACAGGGGACAGACGTCGTCGTCAGCGGCGGTCGGGAACGGAGGCCAGTCGGGCGGCGTGAGCTCGACGTTGGCGTTCATCGGGCCCGCCCCAGGTCGAGCAGCCGCCGAGACCAGAAGCCGGCGCGGCGGTCGCACCGGGTGGCGAAGGTGTGAGCGGCGCGACCCCGAACAGCGCCCGCCCGGATGGCCGACCGCCACCATGCCGCCCGACGTCGCCACCTGACCTCCCAGGCCCGCATCCTGAGCCGGGGTGGGTAGTCAATCCGCGGTCGAGACTCCGCGTGGCCCGCCCTCGTTGGGGCGGACCACTCTACGTCTAGAGGGTCAAGCGGGCCCAGGGGCCCGAGCGCGTAGCACAGGACGCACCGGGGGCCCTCCGCGGCGTGCGTGAGCCTGCAGTCGCAGTCGGGGCAGCGGTCGGGGGCGCTCACGATTCGTCCCCGTACAGCGCTTCCTGCATGTCGGCGTCGAGGTTCGACCCCGCCGACAGCAGGAGCGCCGTCAAATGGTCGCGCACGGCGTCGTCGTCGTCGTCCAGGCCGACAATGTCGTTGAGCCGGTCGATGGCGCGGTCGATGGCGGCGTGGAGCCGTTCAAGTTCTTGGTAAGCGGCCCGCTCCAGGCGGGTGAAGCTCCTCACAGCCCACCTCCGACGACGGCGGGGCGGGGCGGGGGCGCGAGCTCCGACCACGAGCGCCGATAGGCCCACGCCGCGGCGTCGTGCAGGTGCAGATAGGTCGGAAGCAGCATCGCGGCGGTCGCGGCGTAGACGCGCCCAGCGTCAGCGGAGACCGGGGACCACTCCAGGCCCGCGGAGCGCACCTGCAGGACCACGCGCACGACGTCGCCGCAGGAGAGCAGGATGCAAGCCGCGGTCGCGGCGTCGACGTCGGTCCAGTCCCAGCCGTGCAGCGTCGCGGCCCAATCGCCGGCCCGCTCTGCCCAGGGGCGCGAGAGCTCCGACGCGGCGAGAGCTTGCAGGTGCGCTGGAAGGTTCTCGACGCGGTGCATCGTCGCCCGGTGCGTGCGCCAGTCGCCCGCGAGGCTGTCGACGACGCGGCGCGACGGCGTCGCGGGCGGTCGCGCGAGGTCGACGCGGTCGGAGATTGCTTGTAGGTTCGTGGTATCGGACACGGATTCCTCCTTCGTGTTCGGTCATGCTCCGGGCGGTTGCCGCCGCGCCGGAGCCTTCTTCACCCTACAGACAGCACAGCAGCCCCGTCAACGGTTCGCCACGGCGTAGCCGACCATGACGGCGACGACGTCGAGCAGCGCGTTGGGGACGGAGTCCTGAGAGGCGTGCGGGAACGCCTCGGGATGCGCCCGCTTCAGCGGTCGTTCCGCGAGCTCCCACGCGACCGCGAGCGCGAACGCGAGCGGCACGGACAGGCCCGCCACGCCGTAGAGGTAGCCGACGAGCGCGTGCCCCAGCGTGAAGCGGTCGACCGGAGCCCCGTTGATTTCTCCGGGCCCCGCCGTCAACGGAGCACCCGCGCGAGCGCCCATGCCGCCGCCGCCCACACCAGCCACGGGGTCGACGTCGTCGACGACAGGACGACGTCGTCATCTCCGACGTCGGGGTCGGGCTTGCTGAGCGCGTCGGGCCCCAGCCGACCGGTCTCGGGATTGTAGAGCTCCAGCTCTGCGAGCCCGCCGCCGCAGCGGTCTGCGAGCCCCGACCGGAACGGCCCAGGTGGCAAGTCGGGGAAGATGATGGCAGGCCAGGTGCCCGAGCTCGGGATGACCAGGCCCAGCGGGGGACACGCGGGCCCGGTCCAAGCATAGAGCCCAAGGGTGGGGTCGTAGGCCATTTGCGCTGGGAACCACTCGGCCCAGGTCGGTGGCATCGAGCTTTGGCCCATCTTCAGTCCTCCGCGGGCGGGGGCGGGGGCGCGTCCTGCAGCGCCCTCGGTAGCACGACCTCAGCGACCACTTGCCCAGGCAGGAGCAGCACGCGGGCGAGTCCGGGGAAGGTCGACGGCGACGCCGCGGCCCATACCATCGCGCCAGCAGAGACGGCGGCTCCCACGCGGCGCGACGCTCCGAGAGCGCCCGCGAGGGTCGCGCCGGCCCACAGGTTCACCAGGCCCGCGACGCCCGCGACGAGCTCGACGCGGCGGGCTCGCGCCTTCTGGTCGGCGCACGCGGCGCAGCAGGACTCGGGCGAGCTCACTTGCGCCCCCTCCGCAACGCCAGGACGGCGACGAGCGCGACGAACGCCAGCATCTTCGTCCGAGCCGCTTCCGCTTCGATGGAGGCGAGGCCCAGGTCAAGCGGCGTGTTGGCGACGGTCTCTGCGTTGGCGCGTGCCATCGCTTGCGCGACGGCGCAGCGTTCCTCCGCCCGGTCGATTGCGTCGTAGATGGAGTCGAGGATGCGGCGGTACTCGCCCATGTACCCACCGAGCGGGTCCCCCGGTCGCCACGTCGCAGAGCCGGTCATGTAGGCCAGGTCCGTCAGCGCATTGGGCCAGGACGACGGGTGCGCGACAGCTTCCGCGCCGCGACGCCAGGACCAGTAGGCCTGGCGGGCCCGCCACCCCGA
>Ga0196901_1001818_pt1 | contig 10542 bp, 2 predicted proteins | sample CB_VirMetaG_FD_169099 | JGI IMG/M metagenome (GOLD analysis project Ga0196901, IMG submission 169099) | Freshwater to marine saline gradient viral communities from Chesapeake Bay - CB_1504_1 Viral MetaG (v3) (version 3) | ecosystem: Environmental > Aquatic > Marine > Coastal | place: USA... | reverse complement strand
GATTTACTAAATTTGGCCCTTTCAACTTGCTTTACTTCTTCAATAGCTTTAGCAGCTTCTTCTGCGTTAATTTCTTTATTAAATTTAACCCAACCTTCACCTATAACTTCCCCTTTATTTTTGCCGCCAATAACCTCGACCGCTTCCATGTTTTTAAAGCCATAGGTGCCTTTGTTATAATATCTAAATACTTCACTGTCTGTTTCTAAATCAAAATTAGAATTCATTTGAGACTGCACTAGTATGTTAAAGTTGTCATCCATTTTTACAGGGATAATAGCTACGTTGTATTTGTCTCTTAGTTTATTTAAATCTATATTTTTAATTTTGAAATGCTGAGTTAACTTAAGAACCATGTACTCAGTAGGTATCATGTGTTCATATCTTAAATTAGCGGTTGGCGCGCCTGTATGGTAATATTTAACAGGAGCAGCAGCCTTAAGCATACTAGACATGTTGCTTTTAAGGCTCATCATTGTCATGACCCAGTCTAATTTATCGCCATTTTCATTAACGTAAGATAGATAATCAGTAAGTACTTTCCAAGCTTCCCTAGCTTCCTTTACTCTTTGGTCATATTGCTCTTCAAATGTTTTTTTAGAAATAGGCGCTTTTGCTTTAACACCATTTTTGCTGACCGTTTTTGTAGCTGTCTGAGCGGGTGTTAATGTAAGTTTTTTCCAGTCTTTAACAGTCTCGCCTTTGTAAGATACATTGGTTATCACTACGCCTGCGCCCCCGGTTTTGTATTCTATTTTAACACCTGGTATTGTATTTAAATTGTTATCAATAAAATCCGAAACACCAGCGTATATTTGCATTCGACCACCGCCTATTTTTCCGGAAGTGGTTTGGTGCCCACGCATCCATTTTAATACCGTTATCAAACCTTTTCCACCTTGCTCTTCTATTGTTTTGGTATTAAAATCTAAGCTTAGACCTCTTTGTCTGTTAACTAAGTTTTTATTTTCAAAAAGAGCTTTATATCCGCCCTTTAATGATGATTTAGCAATATCCAAAGCAAGCATTAGGTTGCTTTTTTGTTTAGACAGCTCAACACCCTCTTGTACAAACGAGGCAAAATTTACATCTTGCACCTCTGGTTTACTAAGATATCTTTTAACGGTATTAAAAGACTCATTAGCAAATTTCTTTATTTCTTTTTCAGTAATAATGTCGCTAGGCTCGTCTTCAAAGGTTTTAATTAAAGCATTGCGCAATCTAGCATTAGTAAGATCTCCTGTATTTTGGCTATCAATAATAATTTTTAAACTACCCATGCGATCGCTAAACTCTCCGTATTGAGCCACAGAAAGGCTATATTTTACATTGCCCCTTTCAATGTCCACTATCGCTTGAGTGGTATAATTATCCACAAGTTCAACCCCTAGCAAGTCTTGTCGCATTTCAAACGCCTGGCGAATTTCACTATTAGGGTCTTGCAAAGCCTCATTAACAATATCAAAAGAAATTTCTTCCGCTATTGCTTTAGCTAAAGACTCTTTGCGGCCTCGTATAGGTGCTCCAGACGCGTCTAAAATGTTAGACAAGTAATCAGCATCAGATAATCTGGTTGACGCGTTAGGTAGTCTTCTAACAAGCTCCGCACCCGAAGTACGCCCAGCGCTATCCGTTGAAACGGATTCTCTATCAATTTTCTTACCCTTCCAATCACTTGTCCATACACCGTTAACTTTTTTCTGGATAGCGTTAGGCATAGCCGTCATCAAGTACGTGGTAGTCATGTTCTGCAAAATAGCAGCTTTGTTACGCAAAAGGAATTTACGAAGTTCACCGTCTTTCTTGCCGCCCATCGCTTTCTTTAAGTCGATGTCAGCTTGTTTACCCATAGATTTACGAAGCTCAGCAATATAGGGCTTAACAGTAACGTTTTTAGATACGGACTCATCCATACGCGTTTTCATAACACGCACGGTTGATTTAACTTTTTCTTTAATTGAATTTACAACTTCGCTGTCTAAAACTTTGCGTTCTAGCAAGGTTTTGTATTGTGGCTTGTCTTCCTTAGCTGTGGTCTCTTCTTGCGCCGCCATACCTTTAGCGGTGTCAATGCCTTTCTTAATACCACCTGTTTCTGCCGATTCAATACCTAACCTAGAAGCTAAGTTGTTAGATCTTAGAAACGCTCTGTTGACTAAAAACTTTTCAATATCCTGCTTGCCTTCTTTAAATTCTTCAAAAGCTAAAGCTTCAATCTCAGTTCTTAAAGAGTTCTGGAAATCATCACGAGATACGTTGTTACGTTGCTCTGGTGCAATAGGATCGTACAATGCTTTAGTACGATTAGTAACAATCTTGCCAATTAAAGGGCTTAGTTGCTCCTTAATCTTAGCTTCTAAGCGTTGTTGCACCGCGTCTGCCTGTACTTCTGCGCCAAATTTCTCCGCTACCTTCTTAGCTTCTTCAATTCTAGCTGCGCGCCTGGCTAGCATGTCTACAACAGAAGCATCTTGTTCCGGTGTTAAAGTTTTTGATTCTTTAAAGCTGGCTTCGTCTTCAGGTGGCATCATTCTGCTCGTTGCACCACTTTCAAACTTGCTTATAGCGTGAGACACAAATTGCATTGCATCGGAGTAATTGTCTATTTTAAAATAAGGAGCAGCGTCTTCGTTAGCTACCTTAAGTAAACCGTTAAGCATAGACTTAATTTGCCAGACTGATTGGTACGAGCTTTTACGTAGTACACCAGCAGAGGTCAAATCGATGAGCATAGCTAACAGCTCTTCAGAGTCTATCTTCCCTTCGTTATCAGTTTTGTAATCATTAACAAGTTGCTGAGCTGCATTGTAAATGTTATCAGGAATCCAACCGCCGTCTTTACCTCTTTCAATTTCGTCTAATATGCCTTTAACCATACCTTGCCCAATACCTACTAAACCTTTCTTAGTAACTATACCGGCTGATCGTATTTCTTTGTGGCCAAATTCGTGCATTGGCCCATTAGCAGCAAACAATCCAGCTACGCTCCCTTTTTCTATTATTGATTTTTCAGAATTTGCCGTAAATACAATAGTCTTCCCGCTTACATAAACAGCATTGCTGCCCTCGGAAAGTCCGCGTTCTATATCAGCTAATTCCGCTTTTGTAAAATCTGCTTTATTTAAGTCGTCTAAGCTATTAGCTTCAAAGTACTTGTCACCACCTATGCTGCGCGCTAATGCTCTTGAATAATTAAATTGCTCAAGCTGTAACACAGCCTCCGCTCCGTTCTGTGCAGATTTAGTTTTTTCAGCTATTATTGCTTGGCTCTTACCTAAAAGCCCTTCTCTAATAGCTACTTGCTCCGATATAGATTGCTTTATAGCTTCCAGCTCGGTATTAGTAGCGTCAGTTCGTGTTGCTGAACTACCCATTAAATCTCCAGCTTCTTGCTGCAAGCGGTAAATTTCCATATCCGCGTCTACAATAGCCTGAAGGTCTTCTTGTTCTAAATCGTTAAGCTTAGACAATATGTTAACGTCTTCACGCAGCAAGCCCTTTAGCATGTTATCCTTAGCCTGCTGTAGCTTACGCAGCTCTCTCATTTGCTCAGGGCCTTTGCCTGATGCAATAATCTCTGTTATTCTGTCGTTAATACTGTAAATGCCCGCTACTTTTTCAGATATAATCTTGTTCTCAGCTTTAGTAGCGAAAGTTTGCTTAACAGCATTAACAAGACCGTGTCCAGCTGATTTACCGTTAATAACAAAGCTAGTAATTGCCACCTGTCTTAAGAATTCAGCATCAATACCCTCCATCCAGTGCGTGTTAAACCCTAAAGATTTATCCACGTAATTACTACCTACCTGAGTAAAGTTCTCTTCAACCTCTTCAACGACCACGCCGCGCGCGGTACCTTTAACTATACCGGCAAGCCCTGCTGCCCATCTAGCCTGAATAGGCTTTAGATATTTTCTAAAATTTCTGTAACCTACAGCTTTACTGTATTGAGTAAACTTTTGGAATTGGTTTATAGAACCTACTCTTTCTGCCGCAGTAGCTATAAGAGCGTTCATACTAGCCGCGTACGCTTTCTCTAAGGTGGTTAAACCTAGTAAGTTTTCGTTGTACTCTTGCTCTTGTTGTAGTAAAGCTAATTTTTCGGGCTGCAATCCTGATGCTTCTAAAGACTCAATTTCCGATGCGATCTGAGCATTCCTTTTTTCGGCTGCTTTAATACCTTCCTCGGTCTGCATTAAATAGCCGCCGCCTTCCGCCACCGCGAAAGCAACCATTGTTTGTCTAGCCGCTACTTTTTGATACCCCTTAGCTATAACGGATTTTTCAGCATTAGTAAGAACTTTTTTACTTTTAGATATCGTGCTCTTAGTGAGTCTGTTGGCTCTTGCTGCGGGTACAAATAAAGCTGCAAATGTTGGTATACCGCTTATAATACCGTTCCATACGTAATCACCCAGCGCGTTTTCTTCTTTAGCTTCTTCGTATGTTCTTTTGTAAGGTAGGTTTTGGCGTCTTTCAGATAAGCTACCTACATAGTCGGACAAGAACACCTCGGCATCGTCCAGCATTTGCAATATATCCGTAGGGTCCGTATTACCTAAAGCTGTAGGTTCGTCGCCTAGTAATTCTTTTGCGCCTTGAAAAGTTAACTTACCCCAAGAGGCTAAAGTTCCTACAAAAAACTCTTCTAACCCAAGTGCTATTGCATTCAAGTCGGAATAATTTTTACCTAAGGACTCCATCATTATACTAGTATCTGATAAATCTGTAATCCTTGTGCTTATCTTTTTTTCTTCTTGTAGTAGCCTTTCGCTAGTGTTTATAATTTTATCATACGTACCTGTTAACCACGCGCTTTCTTCGGATTCAAACAAGTTACCGTACTCTTCTAATAAACCATTGTAAGAATCTAATGATTTATTGTAGTCTTCAATTTTTTGATTAAAATTATCAACAAACTCCTGCGAAGGCGCTGTCGCGAATTTAGGCATTAGCGGCTGCACGGGAAGTGTTTCTTCAGCTCTTTTTATAGCTGCTGATAGTTCGTCAGCCTTAGCCGCAAAAGCGTTGTTACGCGTCTCCCATTCAGATGTAACAGCGTCTAGCGCCTGTGCTTCTTTGTTTAACTCTTGGCTTTCTTGTTTTAACTGCTTAAACTTACCTTCTAAAATAGTACCCGGGTCTATATCGCCTATAACACCACTTTTAGCTTTAACAGCACCGGAAGCCATAGGATCGTATTTACCAGCAGCGCTAGCAATACTATATTCTAAATTAAACTCTTCGTCTCTAGACCCCTCTTTTAAAAGCCCTTTCTTTTCTTCTGGACTTAAAGCATCTATGAATAAATCAGAAAACTTTTGTTTTTCAGAGTTAACACCTAATGACACTTCGTCTTCCGTAGCCCAAGTAAGGTTAAAACCTTTTTCTAACTGTTCTTTTGTAAAAGTTAACGGTGTATTCGGGTCTTTTGGGTCAAGACCTAGGTTTTCTAATAGTGCAATGATCTCTGGGTCATCCGCTAAAAGCGGATTAGTACCCACAGTAGGCATATCAGTTGCTAATCTTTGCGATGAAGGTACAAGCCCTTTTTCATCTTCTATAGCACTTTTGTAAGAAGCAGGTACAAAAACCCCATCCATTTCAGTGTAACCAAAGTGTACCGCGCTTATCGCGGCTTTTGAAGAACGAGGTGTAATTTCTTTAAGTTTCTTATTGTACTTTTGCGGTAAAGTAACAGGCTCCTTGCTATCTTCAATAGCTAACTCAACCCCTGGTAACCCCAATGAAATAGCCTCCGCACTGGAAACCCCAGCGGGTAGCGGCTGCGGTCCTGCCGGCGGGGTTCCCTTCGGACCGTTGGTCTTTCCCTCTTTTGGGGGGTCTGTTTCTTCAACAGTATTAAATTCGTTTTCCTCTACCCATTGCTCAGGTGAAACCCCAGCAATAGAAGCGTTGTATGCAACGTCTTCAGGAGTAAGCTCTATACCGTCTTTAATGTACATAATTTTATTTTATTTTCTTTTCTTAGTTTGAATAATGCCCTGATCTAAAGGTCTTAGCGAGTATACGGGGTTCCCCTTCTTGTCTACACCATTCACAATACGCATGTAGGGTTCTTTTGCTTGAAACCCTTCATACTCAACACCCTTGGGTATTATTATAACGTAATCTCCATTAGGCGCTAATATTTCTGTAGCAACCTTAGCCTTTGCTAGTTTGTTTACGTCTGCTATCCAGGCTTGATTGGTAGGTGTTTCTGAAAAACCCCCCGACGGCGGTGTTACGCCTGTTGCTGCTTCAGCCACAGATTTATAACGAGACATTACAACGCTTGCCATTTCTCCCGCTACAGCCTCTTTTTGGTCATCAGTCATTGTAGCTGCGTATTCTATGTTTTTCCACTCGGGGAAAAGACTGAGCATTGTTTTGTTAGCAAGCAATGCAGGCGTATTGTTGATACCCTCTGCTGGGTTTGATGCTAAAATAAGACTTTTAATTTCTTCCTCACCATTTTTAATCTGAAAGTCGCTAAGGTTGTTTTTTCTAGGCCCAGATAACTCACCTGCTTTAGTGCGTATCACCTCAGCCGCTTCGTTACCGCCGGTAAATGGTAAATTTACATTCTTATATAATAATGGTTTGCCATCTTCTCCTCTAGAATTAGGTAAAGCTAAAGACTTTGATTCTCTGTCCCAAACCACAGGTTGAGTATAAGCCTGCTCGTTTAATGCTAAGTTGCCTATGTTTGCCGCTGAATTAGAATACAACTTTTTTTTGGTGCCTAATTCCCATACTTCGTAACCGTCGGCGTAATTATCGACCGCTGATTTTAAGTTTTTCATTTCCTGCAAATAACCTTTTCTCTCGTTAATGAGGTCTATGTTATTCGGATCTTTTGATTGCTTATCAGAAGCAGCAGCATAGTCTTTTTGTATTTCCGCCGCGGCTTTGTGCACTTCAGCCATTTGACCTTCTGACAATTCACCGTTATTAATATTTGTACCGCCCCATTCGTTTAAGTACTTTTCGGTTCTTTTTTGAATAGCTTCAGCCTTTTTTCTATCCTGTTCGGCTTTAGTGGCTCTAGCTTCTCTTTGCCGAGCGAGAGAAGCGTCTAATCCCATACCAAATGCCTGTCCAATACCTGATGTATTTCTAGCATTAGCTATGTTTTGCGCGCCTTGTATTAAAATTTTATCAGCCATGTTATACTATACTTTCGGTTGGATCACCTAGCTTAAGCCCGAGGGTACCTCCAACGCCCCCAGCAAATTGACCAATGGCCGCAGCCCTTGCTTGTTGTGCCGCTCGAATATCCGCTTGTGCACTAGCTAGCTCGGCCTGCTGCATACCAAGGCTTGTACCTAGTCTTTCTGTTTCTCTGCCCATAGCTCTCTCTTCGCCCGCGCGTTCCATAGATTGTAATCCGCCTGCTTGCTGCGCCGCTAGTCTTTGATTCATTGATTCTTGCTGCCCAATGCTTGCTGAAGCCTGCTGGGCGTTTTGTGATTGAGCATTAGCTAAAGACTGAGCAAGCGCCGCAATACCCGAAGAGCCAGCAGATTGTTTTAGGCTTCCCATAGTGTTTGCTAGACCCTGTGCTTGTTGAGCTGCAGCAAAATCTGCCGCTTGCGTATTTATAGTAAGGTCTTCCATGGTGTTTTCCATGTTTGAAAACGTATTGCTTATATCCTGAGTCATGTAACCCTGATACGCAGTATCAAACAAACCCTTAGCTTCTTCTTCTCTAGCAAGTCTTTTTTTGCCGCCTATATATGAAGCGCCAAATTTAAGAGCGCCACCGATTATATCACCGTACATATTTAATTAGTTTATAAGTTATTATTACGTATTATTCGCTGCTGATAAATATTTCAGAGTTCACTGCGAACAACTCCTTTTTGTCTGAACTAGCAGTGGTTAATACCACTTCTCCATAATACCCAAGTAATCCTGATGTATTTACTTGACTGTCTTTTGCAAACAGCATAAAATCACCTGCTACAGGCGGCGCTCCCGGTATTGCACTAACAAGTCTTATAGAGTTATCTGCACGACTTACTGATAATACTGTACCTATTACTCTTAAAACATTACCTGGGTTAGTAGAATATACAATGTCACCTGGTTGTAACGAAACATTTATTTCACCATTGATAAAAATTATAGTGCTAGCTGCATCATGTGACAACACATTGCCTATTCCCTGTACACTAAAGTCACTTGTATCAATGTTTGCAAGCGTAGTAGCATCACCCATTATGTAATTAAAGTATATGCCTTCGCGCTCTTTCCATGTGCTTACTGTTCCGCTTTGCTTGTTTGTGGTAACAGTAGCGGTCCACCCCTCGTCCCCCTCGTACGAGAGAGTCTTAAAGTTTTTAACGCTTGTTGGGGCATCATTGAATATAGGTGTAACAGTTGTGTTTCCTTGCACTCCATAGAAGTTTGATCTAGTAGCGTTTGAATGTTCGTACAGCTCTCCGTTTTTAAACGTGTAATACTCGTTGTTTAATGATATACCAGCTTCAGGGTCGTAAGATAATCTAGTATTCCAACCGTCTGACTTCTCTTTAAAAGATACACCTTCGCCGCCGACAACAACGTTGTAGGAGCCAGCATCGGAATCGTAAGCGCCAATTATGCTTGGGTTAACGTTTGTTTTAAGGGCATTTTGGAAAAAGTAAGACATGCCTTTATCGCTAATGTCAGTAAGACCGTCTCTTGATAATCTCATTACAGCGCCTCTAGCTTTGTCGGTAAAGTATGCTCTAAAACCAAAGCTTGCAAAAGACTCCGGGTTTTTAGATATACCGTATTCGCCGACGAAAGGTATTGTTTGCCCCAATACATTAGCGTTAGAAGTAACATTAGTATTGCCGTCTGCATTAAATAACGCATCTTTATTAGCTAGTATTTTAAAACATTTGTCTTCACAAAGAGCTATTAAGTCGGTATCACGTGCATGAAGCTTTTGAATTGAGCCGTAAGTTGGATTTAAACTTTTAGTAATGTTTTCAGCGGTTAGGAACTGATTTGTATTGTTTATTCCACTAATAGAATTAAATATACCACTAAAAATCATTTGCGATCCTAAGCGTTCTTCAGCGTACGGCTCGTTTAATACAGAGCTTACACGAACACCTTTACCTATAACAGTAGCGTTGTAATCATCTCTAATGCGATCTGATTCTACGCCGTTGCCAAACGAGTAACAGTTAAACCAATTTAAATACTGATTTCTTACACCGGCTTGACTAGCTGGTAAAACATCACTTACTTCATAATATAAGTCAATATCCGCAAGTTCATCAGATTCAGTTTCAAATACGGCTGGATTCTGGGAAGATAAAACTTCCTGATCACCGTATAGTCTTTCTCTAAAAATTTGCACTCTTGTAGGATAAACATAAGGAGGACCGCTGGTAGGTAACTGAGTATCATCAATTAATCTGTCAAGAGTAAATGTCCATTGTCCACCTAAGTCAGGGGATGGTAAAGGTGGGCTAAAGTCAGCGTAAACTTTACTTATAACAGTGTAATGCTTAGCACTAACTGAGCCATCTGAGTATTCAAATTTAAAAGTAGACCCTTCCGAAAAATCGTCTGTAAACTTTCTTGCCTTTGGATCTTGGGTATTATTTGCTAGCCAGGCGTAATTAGCAGCAAACAATCTAAATGTATCAGCGCCACGCAATGGCAGAAGAATGTTTGAAGTTTGAGTGGGGTTAAAATTCCATGTAACTATAAAAGAAGTAGCAGTATAATTACTAGAATCATTATCTAATTCTAACTTAGTATCTAACACTAAAGCAGGTACCGCAGCTGAAAAAGCCGCATTTACATTATCTCTAAAAGCAGCATCTGGATTTATTTTAGCAAAAAACCTACCTTGAAATTCAGGTAGAGGCCTTTGAACTTTTTCATATATCACTATTTTAATACTAGTCTCATCAATTAAGTTCGCTAGCCAAACATCTTCTGCTTTAATGCCCGCGGTTAAAGTTAATTCAAAAATATTGTATATTTCCGAGTTGACAGTTTCTTGCGCTCCATTAGGTCCGCCTTCGAGTATAGAATACACAGATGATCTACCGCCACCTGAGCTATTTAAAAACTGAACAGATGAATCCGGACCAAAGCTATTAAAAAAGTTTTCATTGTTGTCTCTCGTAGGCCCTAAAAATTTTACTCTATTACTTCCTTCTACAAAACCCTTTACTGTGCTGGTACCATTTCCTGTGGTTAACCCATTAACCCTAGCTATAACACTATTAACATTAGTTAAGTAGTCGGGTGCTTCGTTTTCAATACCAGTAACCTTGTATCTATTGTTAATTATAACCGGTACAGAGCTGTCGTGCTGTTTTTTTAATCTAATGTATTGCCCTTCCCTTAATTTGTTTCTTTCCGCTGATGGAAAGCTTAGCCATACACTACCATCTTCAGCATCATAGAATCTATCTAATGCTAAGTTGTAGTATTCTGGTGTATTGTTCTTTATATAATATTTAAAATGTGTAGCCCACCCACCGTTTGTAGATAATGCCGCAGTTGAAGAGCTAAGGACCGGCTCTA
>Ga0196901_1001814_pt1 | contig 10559 bp, 12 predicted proteins | sample CB_VirMetaG_FD_169099 | JGI IMG/M metagenome (GOLD analysis project Ga0196901, IMG submission 169099) | Freshwater to marine saline gradient viral communities from Chesapeake Bay - CB_1504_1 Viral MetaG (v3) (version 3) | ecosystem: Environmental > Aquatic > Marine > Coastal | place: USA... | reverse complement strand
CTCTTGCAACTCGTCATGAACCGCCTTCAATGACTGAGGCAACTAGAGCTGCGGATATCCTAAAGACGTTGGATAATATATTAAGACTTGATGAGGGTAAACCCACTGACATAGTAGAGAACCAAGATAGACCTTTAACAAATAAAGAACTTAAAAAGAAAATCAAAGCAGATCCGTTTGCAGATTTGGAGGAAGACAATGAAAAAATTAATTAGAGTAACAACCTGCTGTATACTGGCATTAGGGATTGCAGTTATTATTATGGTAACAGCTCCAACAGCTATTAAGAGGGATATCGTTAGAGAGACAGCAAAACATGTTGTGCCTTTTAGACTATTGGTTAGAAACAATGACAGATATGCGTCAGCATCTCACATAGTACATAATGGTAAAGTATTTATATTAACTAATAGACATGTATGCGATCTAAATAGCCGGGTATATAATAAAGATATTCCGGGATTAGAAATACCAGCATCTGCCGGAGATAATATTCAATTCGGGGACTATGTAGGTAAAGTAATTAAAGTAGACATTATCCATGATCTTTGTTTAGTAACGAGTAACAGAACAGACGGTATCAAACTAGCTGAAAATGCGTTGAAGCCTCTAGACGAACTTATTCTTATTGGTTATCCACGCGGTATAGGAATGACTGTTAGAAAGGGTAGAGTTATTGAGTCAGGTAGCTTTAGAGCGCCGTGGTTAGACGGACGTACGGTAAGAAACGTACAAATCTCTGCTATGGCTTATCCGGGTAATTCAGGATCTCCAGTAGTTAATCTTCAAGGTGAGCTTATTGGTGTTTTGTTTGCAGGAAGTTATCCATCAGAGCCATTCATGGTTCCTCATTATTATGTAAAAGCATTTTTGGATAGATATGCCAAATAGTGTCAAGAAACAACACTTACTAGAGGAAGAAGAAAAGTTACATCTTTTATCTGTAGATGACCGACTATATCTACAGATAATGGAAGATCTTAATAAGCCAAGAGGTGATGGTATTCTTGTTGGATTGGACACAAGACTACATGACGATCAGATAAAACAACTTAAGCCATTGTATTTAGATAGCAACACTATTAACTCAATGTTTATTTCTTGTGGTCGTAAATGGGGAAAGACAGAGTTGGTTGGATACATATTATGGAGACATGCTCTACTAAATCCTGGAAGTGCTTGTTATTACGTTGGTCCAGAAGCAACCCATGCGAGAAAGATCCTCTGGGATAACCAGCGTATACAAAAGTTTCTAGGGGAAGATACGGCTAAGTATGTGAAACACCCATATGGTATTAAAGACCAATCAATGAAGATCCTATTAAAGAACGGCTCCTTTATTCAGATAGTTGGAAGTGATAACTATCAAGTTGCCAATGGTCTAACGCCTCACATAGCAGTATATGATGAGTTTAAAGCATTTAACCACAGATGGCATGTAGAGTTTGCTCCAAACAGGGCAGCTAAGGCAGCACCTCTAGTAATTATAGGTACTAAGCCTCGTCCGGGAAATAAGAACATGGATCAGTATAATGAGATCCTAGAATATGCTAACACTAATCCGAAGGAGTGGTATGTAGCTGAAAGAACGACATTCGATAATCCAATCAACCACTTACCTGCTCAAAAGCAAATCATTGAACAGGAAATCAAGCAGTTAATAGCCCGTGGTGAAGAAGACGTTGTTCAACTGGAATATTATAGTAAAGTAATACAGGGAGGTAAGAAATCTATCTTTCCTATGTTCGATAAAAGAACCCATGTCTTTAGTCACTTTGATCTCATGAAGGAGTTAGAGAACGATCTGAAGCGTCTGGAGTGGTATCTAGTAGCAGACCCTGGTACGGTCACTTGCTTCGGGGCTTTACTCGTTGCACTGAACCCCTACAGTAAACAAATCTATATTCTAGATGAAGTGTACGTTACAGATCAGAAAGCCACCTCTACCAGAAGAATATATCCGCACATGGAGGCTAAGTGCCTGAGTTTATATCCGGGATCTAGCGTAGATCTTGATTGGGATAAAACTGCAGATGAAGCCGCTGCTTGGTACATGAACGAAGTACTAGATCAATACCATGTTTACTTTAAACCGACCAATAAGAACCATAATAAGAAGGAAGAGGGTTTAAGTTTAATTAAGGATCAACTAATACATAAACTTGTTAAGATTAGTGATAGATGCGTAAACCTTTGTAAAGAGGTTGAAGGATATGCAGTAGACGATAGGGGTAATATTCCAAAGCGACATGACCACGTTATTGATTGTTGGAGATACTTTAATGCTGCGGCTAATTATAATATGCACGAAGTACTGGAAGCTGTTCGTTATAGAAGCGATCAATCCACCATATCCGAAGGGCGCTATCGAGATCCGCGACACAAAGACGATATAGAAGATGATGCTGTGGATTGGATGGACAGCATATTTGACTTCGACCTAGACTAAAGACTTGATTTTTATTATAGATAGTACTATAGTAATACTACCGAACTAGAGGAGATACCTTCCTACAAAGGCGAAAAGTGGTATGGTAGTTGCTAACTATTTAATTTATATGGAGGAACAATGGAAATACAACAACTTACTATGGCTACATCAATAGCGTCAATATTCATTTCAGTATTGGCATTAATGTTAAGCATAACTATTGCTATTATAATGGTAGCCAGAGAGAAAGCTACACATACAGTACAGTTAGTACCAGTAGATGAAGAAGTACAAAGAGCGAATGATGAATACTCGGCAGCACTTAAACGTCAGAACGATTTGCATAAAGAAGAAACTGAATTAGAGTTTCCAGAGTTTGCATTAGATGATGATGATAAAGAAGTGTGGAGCGTATAAGCAAAGGGATTAAATAATGTCAGACATGTGGGATGAAGAAGAAGATTTTGAAAGCACTGAGAAGGTAAAGCCTTTTTATAAAGTATTCAAAGGCGGTGATGAGAAAGAATTATTACTGTGGTTAAATAAAGTTAAAGGTGCGTTATCTCATAATGCTAAATCTAGAACGGCTACGCAACGTGGTAATCTTACAGCATATCGTGGACTATCTTCAAATAGATTTGATAGGAACAGAGACAGTGGTACACTTAGAAGAGGTAAACAATCAAACAAGTTTATCGTAAATCATTTAAGAGATCTAACAGAAACTAAAGTAAGTCAAATGACTCGCCTTAAACCGGCAGTTGAAGTACTACCTTCTAATGATGAGTATGCTGATAGAGCATCTGCTAAAGTTGTTGGTCTATTAATCAAACATTTATTTTATCTTAATAATTTAGACTTCATGACACAAACAATGCACAGACATTGTAGAATATTTGGTGAAACATTTATGTTTATTAATTATGATAAAGATAAAGGTGATCTAGATCCTGCCTATGTAGCAGCTAAGAATGAAGGTCTTTCACAGATTCAACTTCCTGATGGCTCAGTATATGATATGAAGAAACCACTTAAAACTGGTGATCTTAATTATGAAGTAGAGCTTCCTTGGCGCGTTTTAATGCAACGTAAGCTACGTCTTGAGGATGTAGAATATAACTTTAGAATAAGTGTTAAAGAAGTAGATGAACTTAAAGATAAATATCCAGATAAAGCAAACCTTATTAAGAAAGATGAAGATCTTGCAATGTTCGATATTGAGGACTTAGAGAGTAGATTCTTAGAGGACCACGTTATAGTATATGAGTTCTTTCACAAGAAAACTGGTATGATGGACGATCAAAACGTATTAATCACATTTACTAAAGACGTTATACTAGACCAAGAATTAAATAAGTACAGCCATGATAAATTAAACTTTGTACGTCTTACTGATATGGATATTCCAAATGTTCTTAATGGTGTCTCAAATTATGAGACTATTCTACCACTTCAGAAAATGTACGATAACGTATCTACACTAATAGCTAAAAACATTTATCTTACAGCACATGCTAAATGGCTTATGCCTAAAGGCGCTTGTAAGATAGAGCAATTAGGAAATGATAATACAGTAGTTCAATACTCTGGACCGATAGCTCCTCAGTTAGCACAAGTATCAAGTAATCCACCAGAAGTATATAACTTCAGAGAGCAGATTAAACAAGATATGCAGACTGTCTATGGCTCACAAGGTTTATCTAGAGGTGAGGTTCCAAAGGGAATCACAGCAGCTTCTGCTTTACAATTTCTAAATGAAATAGAAAATGAAAGAAACTCAACAGACATAAGTAAGCACAGCTTCTTAGTTCTTGCTATTGCAAAGATGTCAATCGCTGTAGCTGCTGATAACTATAGTATAGAAGATGGAAGAATGTTAAGAATCGTAGGTGAATCTAACAAACATCTTATAAAGCATTTTGATGTAGCCAACCTAAGTAAAGACTATGATATTAGATTTGATAATTCAACAGGATTACCAGAAACTAAGTCGGCTAAGATTCAAAGAATAATGGATACAATGCAACGTAACCCTAATCTATTCTCACCTGAGCGTTGGGAAGAGTTATTAGATCTTGGTTCAGCTTCTAGAGTAATTAAGTTGGCAACAGACTCTATTCAAGCAGCAGATTCTGAAAATGAAGATATATTAGCCGGTGAAGATGTAGGACTTCCTGAAGATTGGGAAGATCACTTAACTCATTGGGAAAGTCATGTCAGATCTATACAGAACCGTAGTTTTAAAGAAGAAGCCGGTCCTGAAGTACAAAGTGCCATGAAGCAGCACATATTCATAACAGAGCAGTTGATTATTGAGAAGATGCAAACAAATCCTTTATTCCAAGCTAAGGTAGCGCAATTACGATTGTTTCCTATATTCTTCCATGATACAGCGGCTCCAGTATCAGCTGAACACCAGAAAGCGATGGTTGAAGGACAAGCAAATCGAGGAGAGGAAGTCTCTGGAATGATACCCGGAATGGATAAAGAAGACAATAATGAAGGGAATACTTGATTTTATTAAGTAATAGTATTAAGATGGTACTAATAAATGGAGGGATAAATGAGTGACGAGATTGAGATGGTTGATATGGGGAGCGATCCCTTTGATGACGTAGTAGAAATAGAGCCAACAGAGGAAGTAGAGTCTGAGGACACCGAACAGAAAGAAGACGACGGGGAAGTCGTTGAAAGTGAAGAAGAAGGTTCAGAAGAAGAAGACGACGAAGAAGATGGCGACTCAGAAGGAAAAGAAGAGTCCGAAGAGCCTACCGACGACTCCAACGGAGAAGACGAGAAACCACTTCCTGACTTTGCTAAAGCAATCGAAGATGGGAGTCTAGAGATTGATATAGCTGATACTAAGGTATCGCTAAAAGATTTAAAGAATGACTATATAGGTCAAAAAGAAATAAGTAAACGCTTTACTGAATATGACATAAGAAATAAACAGTTAGAAGCGGATAAGAGTGAGATAAATGAGTACATCAATACGTTTGCCGGGCATTTAAAAAATGGTGATGCAATTGGTGCAATGCAATACTTTGGTACGTTTGCAGGTTCTCCTCCTCATATGGTTAAAGAACAGTTAATAGCTGCTTTAAGACCAGAGATATTGAGAAGAGAATCAATGTCACCAATGGAAATTCAAAATGAAAACTTGAATGACCAGAATGAATATTTAACACAACAACGTGAGTCCGAAAACGAGCGTAGCAGATATGAGCAATCCCAACAGGAACTTAGCTCTTCTATTAACGAACTTCGGGAAACTAATGGTATAAGTGAGAATGAATGGCAGGACACTATAAGCTACTTGGAAAAGACTTTGCCCGATGAAGGCAATCATTCCCCGGAACTTGTAAGAGATACTATCCTTTATGGTAGAATGTACGAACAAGCGGAGAGTATTGTAAAAGCATCAGGAGAGCGACTTGAAGATGAAGCACAGTGGGTTGAAGAGCTAGTAAATGTTAAAGAAAAGTATCCAGACTTTACAGATGACGATTTGAAAGAGGTACTACAAACAGCATTAACTGCATCTAAGACCAGTAATGTCGAGAAGAAATTGTCGGAGAAACTTTCTAAGAAAGTGACTTCAAGTAAACAAATTAAACAAAAGACCGTCGTAGAGGACATAGATCCCGAATTAGACGATTGGTTATAGAATAGCAATAAGCTATATAGGATAAATTATGAGTAGTTGGACATACACAGCAACAGACGAAGCAAACTTAATGAAGATTAAGTACGGTAAATTAATCGACAAGCAATTTAACATGGAAAATGTTCTTTTTGCAAGAATCAAAAAATCACAAGATTTCGTAGGATCTACGTTAAAAAGACCAGTAATTCAATCAATCGGTGGTGGTGTTGGTAACGGATCTCTTCCGACAGCTAACAATAATAAGATTGGTCAAGCATCATTATCAACTCAAAAGCTTTATGCTGTAGTTAGTATTGATAGAGAAACTATGAAAGCTGCAAAAACTGACGAAGGTTCTTTCGTAAGAATGACTAAATTCCCAGTTAAGATTGCAACTAAATCTTTTAACAGAAACCTAGAAAGACAAATCACTAGAGCGCCTATCGCTAACACAGGTGTTATTGTTACTGGTCATGCTTCTAACGGAAACGTAGAAGGAAATGGTTCAGTAGGTACTCCTTACATTATCGAGTTCGATTTTGCAGGACAATATTCTTTAGCTCATATCGAGTCTATTGAAATTGGCGACATCTTAAACGTAGGTACAGAAACAGGTGCTTTAGAAGTTGTTGACATCGTTGTTAATTCATCAGTTCCGGGTTCAATTGACTTTGACGTACATTTAGTAGGAACAAGTTCAATTCTTGCAACAGATGCAGCGACTTCTCCTTTAGTAGAAAGTCTTTATATGCAAGGATCTAAGGACAATGAGCTTGAAGGTTTAGAAGGCGTTATCGCAGCTACTTCTGGTACTTACAAAGGAATTTCAATTGGTCGTAGATGGCAATCATACAGCAAAGATGCAGCTTCTGCAGCTCTTTCAACTGACCTTATGAACGATGTTGTTGTTAATATTAAAAGACAAAGTGGTGAGTCTCCTAACCTAGTACTTACTTCTTTTCACCAATACATCAAACTTCTTAATCTTCTTGAAGATAACAAGAGATATAACCTTCCTGCAAAAGACAAAGCTTTTAAAGCTTCAGTTTCTTTTTCTGGTATTGAGTATATGTCTCCAGATGGTGCTATACCGGTTATGGCTTCAAGATTTGTTTCTGACGAAAAAATGCTATTCTTAAATGATAAGCATATTGAATTAGTTTGTCGTCCGGGTGGATTTGAGTGGTTTGACGAAGATGGAACTGTTTTCTTAAGAGAAACTGGTGACAGCTACGAAGCACGTTACGGTGGATATGCAGGACTTTTTATCAATCCGCATTTTCAAGGTCAGCTTGATAATTTAGCAGTATAATAAAATGAGGGGTGTAAAAGCCCCTCTATAACAACCCTCCATAGGGTTACAAGAGGAATCAAAATGAAAAGATCAATTCAATCAAACCAAAGACATGTAGTAACATTATCATTCATCGCAAACGCAGCAGGAACAGCATTAACTGGACTAGACGCTGCTCAAGTAACAATGGCTGATACAGGTACAGGTGTTAAAACAATTACACTAAAGGAGCCACTTCAAGACATGGTAGTTCAAGCGACAGCAGGTACTGATGATGTATCAACTGTTGTTTCGGTAACAAATCAAACAACTATTGTTGTTACTACTAACTCTACTGAAGCAGGTGCAGCTCCTACAGATGGTATCGTACACGTTACAATCCACGGTTCTACAGTAGCAGACAGAATATAGGAGTCCTAAATGAGTAATGTAGCAGAGAAAAGACAGATTGTTTTAACTAGTGCCGCAAGGACAGCAACAGCAACCTCAAGTGCGATTCAACTATCTAGTGACGCAACAGATGTAGGTATTTGTGTAGTAACAACTGCTTTTACTTCTGGCACTTTTACGGCAAAACTTCAGCACTCTTTAGATGGTGCCAAGTGGGAAGATGTTCCGGGCGCAGTTAGTTCTGCAATCGGTGCAGTAGGTCAGGAAACTGACTTCGCTTCTACAGCAGTTTTACCTATGGTTAGAGTTGTATTAACTGGAGCAACAACTCCGGTTGCAACACAATATGTAGCAGTAATTTACGGTTAGAGGGCGACCTCCATGCCTAGTCCTAAACATGACTTAAAACTGTTTTATTTAAAGGAAAATATGGCACAATCATATCTAGGATTTAGAGATATATTAGCTTTTAATAGTAACCCTAGTACAGATCTAGATGTTGCTGTAAGAAGTATACCTATATTGGGAGAAAATCCTGATGTAGACTCTGGTACAGTTCCTGAGACAGTATGGGAAATAGGTGGAATGTATGTTTTTCCTACAGCAGCCTCAGTATGCACCATTGTTTCAAGCAGTACTGACGACATTACTACATCGGGTACAGGCGCATGGCAAGTACTTATTGAGGGACTAGATTCTAATTATAAAGAAATTCTAGAGGTTGTTGCCCTAGACGGAACCAATAATGTAGTTTCTGTAAACAGTTATTTTAGAGTAAATGCCTTTAGAGTAGTTTACTCAGGTACAGCTAAATATAATGTAGGAAATATAACGTGTACGGTAGATAGTAAAACTGTAAGATATATTGCTGCAACAGAGTCTTTGGACCATACTGCAGTATATACAGTAGCTGCAGGACATACCTTCTTTCCTATAAATGTAAGTCATTCAGAAGAAAGATCAAACACAAGTATAGTAACTATAAGCAACAAAGTATATGTACCCTCTACCAATACCATATATGACTCGTCAGAGAGAGGTATTTCAGGAACAGACTCCTCAAATAATGGAGAACTATCTTTTCCTAGAATACCTGAAAAAGCGGATTATTATTTTGAAATAGCTTATGCATCTACTACTAATATTAGAGTTTTTACTGTGGCTAGAGGTCTATTAGTAAAGAATAATTTTTTACCAAAGATATTACCATGAGAAATAAAAAGAGAAGTACTTTTAGACGAATTGTGTTTGGACTAGTTTCCTTACCTATAAATCTACTTGCTTCATTACTTACCATTATATATATAGTAAATATAAGAGCTAAAGAAAAGGCTGATTTATATAATAATAAACTAAAATCTCTTACATATGGAACAGTATATACCAAAGAGTATAAGAGAGGACAGAAAAAATGAAAGACAAGATGGATTTAATCATTGCAAGAATAGACGACTTAAAGGATAGTTCAAATAATAGACTGGATTCAATCGACACAAATCTCGCAGAACACATGAGAAGAACTGACGTACTTGAGCAATTACATCAAGACAATCAATCTAGAATTACTACTCTAGAGGAACCCCGTAAGGCTTTAATTTTACTTAAAACTGTGGTACTCTATATAGCAGCCGTAGTAGGGGCGATATCAGCAGTATTAAAATTATGGGGGAAATAATGAAAGAGATTAGTATGGAACAGTTACAGGCGTTATTGGATTATTTACAAAAACAGCCTTATAACCAAGTCCATGAGTTAATACACAATATATTAATTATAGCGAATAAGGAATAATTTTATGGCAACAGGGTCAACTAAATTTAAAAATACATTAAACCTAGAACCTCTATCAGCAGATCCAGCGAGTCCGGCTCAAGGAGATATGCAATTCTCTGATGGTACGGTTAGGGCTGAAGGCTACTGGCAGTATAAAGCAGGGGCTTGGACAGCATTTGGCGGTGGAGCCAGTGGTATTAACTACATGGTAGACGACAACACTGACGCAGAAAACGGTATTGGTGATTGGGTAGAATATAACGATGCAGTAGGAGTTAATCCTGTTAATGGTGTAGACCAATTAACTACTCAATTAGTTACTTTCACACAAAACTCAACAACACCTCTAAGAGGTACGGCAGATTTCAAATACATAGCAACAGCAGCAAACAATCAAGGTCACGGGGCTTCTTGTCCATTTACTGTTGATTTGGCTGATAAGGCTCAGAAACTAACAATAAGTTTTGACTACGATACCAGTGCAGCAAACTACGCTGATGATGATATTAGAATATCTGTTTATGATGTAACTAATGATGTATTGATTAGAGTAAATGGTGAAGATCTAAAAGCAGGGAAAGGAACGCATTATGCTCAGTTTCAAACTGCAAGTGATAGTGTTAGTTACAGACTTATTATGCATCAATCGTCTACTACAGCATTAGGTTTCTCGGTTTATTTCGATAACTTTAAAGTCGGACCGACTAATATTGCTAAGGGTAGTATTATTAGTGATTGGGTTGACTATTCTACACACTTATTATCAAACACCGCAGGGCTAGGAACACCTACAGTAAATTATGCTAAGTGGCGAAGAATTGGCGACACACTAGAGATAGATGTTAAAATAGTCCCCGGAACAACGACAGGAGTAGAGCTAGAGATAGGTTTACCTAGTGGTTTAGTCATAGGTTCTGACTATAGCAACACAATAGTAGGGACTTTTCAAGTTAATCAGCAGGGGCAAACATGGTTTGTTCCTCTAGCCACTTCTGGTGATACTTTTTTAAATTTCTCTTATAGGT
>Ga0196901_1001812_pt1 | contig 10571 bp, 6 predicted proteins | sample CB_VirMetaG_FD_169099 | JGI IMG/M metagenome (GOLD analysis project Ga0196901, IMG submission 169099) | Freshwater to marine saline gradient viral communities from Chesapeake Bay - CB_1504_1 Viral MetaG (v3) (version 3) | ecosystem: Environmental > Aquatic > Marine > Coastal | place: USA... | reverse complement strand
GTGTTACATTAGGAGTACCCGATGGAGTGTTTGTCGGTGTTACATTAGGTGTTCCTGATGGCGTATTTGTCGGAGTTACATTAGGAGTACCCGATGGAGTATTAGATGGAGTATTTGTAGGAGTTACGTTAGGCGTACCCGATGGTGTATTTGTAGGTGTTACATTAGGAGTTCCTGATGGTGTATTAGTCGGAGTTACGTTAGGTGTACCCGATGGAGTGTTTGTCGGTGTTACATTAGGTGTTCCTGATGGCGTATTTGTCGGAGTTACATTAGGAGTACCCGATGGAGTATTCGAAGGAGTATTAGTCGGAGTTACATTAGGAGTCGCGTTCGGAGTACTCGATGGTGTGTTCGATGGAGTATTTGTTGGAGTTACATTCGGAGTTGCGTTCGGAGTACTTGATGGAGTATTCGAAGGAGTATTAGTCGGAGTTACATTAGGAGTCGCGTTCGGAGTACTCGATGGTGTGTTCGATGGAGTATTAGTAGGAGTTACATTCGGAGTTGCGTTCGGAGTACTCGATGGTGTGTTCGATGGAGTATTAGTAGGAGTTACATTCGGAGTTGCGTTCGGAGTACTCGATGGAGTATTAGTAGGCGTTACATTAGGAGTACCTGATGGTGTGTTAGTTGGAGTTGGAGTAATGAAAATACCACTTGCCGTTGGTGTTGGTGTAACATTAGGCGTAGACGATGGAGTTGGTGTTATATTAACAAAGTTACAATTAAAAATATGTGGAGGGATTGTTATCACTCCAGTAGCACCACTGATATAAAAATCAGTATTTACACAAGTTTCATCCAATAAATTATATTCTGTAGATGCAGTTAAAACTAAAGAACCTGTTGTTGAACCACTAGCAATAGGTATGGCAGGATAAAAAATAACAGGACTTCCTGAAGATACTCCTAATGTATTTTTAAAATTTACAGTAATATTTTCTGTAGCTCTTTCACTAGCAACAACACTATATGTCGCAATTGTACTTCCTTCAGCAACATTAGTAGTAATAACATAAGACGTATACGCAGTAACTGTGTGGGTAACAAGCAAATCATTACACCCATCTTGAGTGTTAACAACTAAAATCGTATATTGAGTACCAAAAGTAGAACCAGGTAGTGATATAACCACTCCTGCAGTCAATTGGTCCCTAGTTTGATTAACTTTTATAGGGGTTGTTGAGGTTGAACCTGTATAAATATCAAAAGGACCTATCGCATTAGAATCTAATGTCAATCGAACTATAAATTGCGCCATCTACTTTTTTTAATAATAAATACTTTATCAAACAAAAATATCCTTGACATTTTGTTAGATTTTATTAATTAGGCAGATTGACAGGGTAAAATTTCAAAATATTCGCAACTATTACTATCAACAATTTTTATCATAACTGACGGTGCACCATCAAAAAAGCTAGATAATGGAAAATCTCCCGTTGGTGATGCATCTGTCGTTAAAACTGCACAATTATTTCCATTAGCATCACAAACGTAAATTGTATATGGTGCAGAAGCCCCTCCAACCGAATTTATAGTTATTTTAGAAGCCATTATGAAACACAGTTAACATCGTAATTTATTTGTAAGGAAATTTGTATGACCGCACCTTTTAATGGGTCATCACTTCCATTACAATCTGATTCTATAGTAATAGTATTATTTAAATAATCTACAGTAACATTACCAACTTCATCTATTCCACTTAAAATAGTTTCAACAGTATTCATCCATTGACTATCTGTGGGTACTGAATTTAATGTTGTTGCAGTATAGAAAGGTACAGTATCTCCACTTACCCATCCTGTTGACCCTGTAATCGAAACTGAAGCACTAAACACCGCTTCATTTAAAACACAATTAGTGTTACCTGACGTAACATCCAAGAAACCTTCATTCAACATTTTTTTCATACTTCTTTTAGTGTTTGTGGTTGTCGTGAATAATTGTTCACAAACACCAATTACACTATAAGTCGTAACTACTGAAGAATTACAGGTTATTGTTACATACTTAATTCTCGTACAGCCATCACTATCCGTTACTGTTACGCTATAAGTATCTCCTGATAAATTATTAACAGAAGATGTTGTTGCACCATTACTCCATAGATAAGTAAATGGTGGATTTCCTCTTGTTACAACAACTTGAGCGGTACCATCGTTACCAGTGACACAATCGGTTCCAAATAATGAAAAATCGATTATACTTCCACTCGTTATGTTGAATGTCTTAACTACACTACAATTATCATTATCTGTAACTGTTAAAGTATAATTTCCTCCCGCCAATCCATCGAAAGTATACGCACTGAATGGTATGTCCAAAATTTGTTGTCCATCACTTAAAATAAAATCAAGTGGTGATGTATATCCTGAACCTACCTCAGCTAAAACCGCACCGTTGTTACCACCACAGGTAGCACCTGTTAAAGATGTGGTCACGGTAAACTTATTTTGAGATGAGATTGTTTTAGTTGTTGAATAAAGGCAATTTGTTCCCGTACCTGAAATGGTAATCAAATATGTGTCATTTGCTAAATTACTAAACGATACACTTTGAGCGGGTGTTGTCTGTGTTTGTTGAAAACCTGTTGTGGTACCTGTTATCGAATATATGTAGTTGTTAGAAAACGCACCCGATATTTGAATATTAATCTGACCATTTGATGAACTACAATTTGAATTAACAACAGACAAATTTACTATGTTAAATCCACCAGGTGTTGATAAATTACCACCAAAAGTTGCTTTACATAAATCAGAATCTGTTACATCTAAAGTGTAACCCCCACTTGTGAGATTTGTCAATGTGAATATTCTTGAGTTACTATACTCAACCTGACCTGTACTACCTGAATAATAAAAAGGTAATGTCCCCCCCGTAATTGTGAAAGTTAATGAACCGTCAGAGGTAAAACATGATGGTGTAACCGCAGATAATGAACCTAAACCCAATGGTGGTGTTAATCCAACCACTTGTGTTTTAGTTGTTATACAACCCAAACTATCACTAACAGTAACACTATATGTTCCTTGTGTTAATCCTGTAATAGTATTACCCGTTCCACCGTTACTCCAAAGATAAGTGTATGGTCCTTGACCTGTTAAACCTGTAACTGCTAATTTACCCTGATTATTAACACATGATGAACTATCTACGACCCAAAATCCATAATCTAAATTAGTAGATGCTGAAATTGAGAATGTTTCAGTATGTGCCGTTGCCCCTCCTGAATCCGTGATATAAGCATAATACAATCCCGAAGGGAAATTAGTAAACTGATAAGGGAAAAATGAAGCCGTTGCACCTTGATAGAAAGTATCACCACTATAAATCTGAATGTCATACGGAGCCGTTGTCGATGAACCACTTACGAAGAATGTACCGTTACTATTACCACATGTGGTACCAACAACATCAAATACTTCACCACAAAAACAATCACTAACAATTATATTAACAAAGAGTTCTTGGTTGTTAGGGGAAGTTGAATCACTTAATAACCATGTATAAGAACCACCACTTAACGAAGTGAAAGTAAATGGACCATTACTTGATGCTCCCGATAATGCAGGATTACCTGGTACAACATTTAATAAAGAATATGGGGCAACCCCACCACTCGGCTGAATAATTACGGCACCATTTCCAATATTTTCACAAACACCAGTTACTGAGAATGTTGCATCCAACGCATCACAAGGAAAAACACAAGATTCAGGATATACTTGAATTCCGTCATAAGAATATGAACTGTCAACACAGATAGATAAACCCCCATTATATCCTGTTTGTAGTACCCCACAACAATCGGTATAACTCCAAGTACTTCCGGTGGTTATCGCTGAAAAACAAGCCATTATTGACAACTAATTGTTATATCTAATCCCACATTTAAGTAGAGACGTTTATTTGTGAAATCATCATAACACGATGAGTTCGCTATTGTAATAGTATTACCATTTATAAAATAGTTAAGACCATCTTGGTATAAGTATTCAAGTTTTTCATCTAACGCATTTACCCAATCAGAATTTGTTGGTACATCATTACCACCATAACCAGTATAAAACTTCTGTTGAACCAAGATTGTACTATCCAATCTTAAATCAACATACCACTCACTAGTAATTGAGTTGGGGTCACATACCGTATACCCCGTACTTATCGCAGCTACGGTATCTGTTAACATTTGTTCAAAACTTGTGGCTGTTGTTGATGAACTTGTTTCAATCCAAGGATAGATACCACACTGAATTGTTTGGTCAATACAGTCATAACCCAATATTTGTCCGTTAAACTCACAAGGGACACATGAAATCGGTACAATCTCACAACCTCTTTGTCTTCTCCATACCACTTTTTGTCTATGGAAGACAGAGTTCTCCATTTTTTGTCCACCCATCCATAATGTTGATGCCGGTAATACCTGTTCTACCAATCTCATCCAATATTCACCCATACCTAAAGTGAAATCAATCATCTTTTGATATGTATATTGGTTTGATGGTACGTTAATTGCTGCTTCTGAATTTAAATAATCCCAATAAATCTTCTGTAATGTTGGATAACCACCACCCTTACCATCATTAATGGTCTGACGGTTTCTAACATTAATCATATTGTTATAGAAAGTTTGAGCAAACTCAAAGAATGTCTTCTCTTTTGGTTTTGGGTCAATAACAGTCCAATCAATACCACCAGGTGAGGGGTAAGGAGATGTCAATCCTGAATTTGGAATAGGGTAGTTATATTTTCTTGACATATCCCACACATCATATTCAAGACCTTGACCCATATTTAAGTACAAATCAATATTTTTGGCATTTAATACCAATTTTTCGTTTGAAACTCGGTAATATGCGTTGAATCCGTCCGATGTGTTTCTTAATCCAACATTTGCATTAGACCAAGATTTCTTATTGTCATAAGTTCTTGTTAATTCATAACCCAAACCTAAAAATGGTAAATCTCTGAACCTGTCAAAGTACATTTGACCGTATGTAAACGGTTCAAGTATGGTTTGAGCGTCAGGATTTGACCCGGTGTATTTTGTCGCGTTAACTCTATTAACTTCAGGTGACCTATGTTTTGGTGTACTCTCGAACCAACCAGCACCTTTTTCAAAAAAGAAGGTAGAATTGTTTGTCGGAGCTTGAGGATATCCTTGATTATCAACAGGATAACTAACCCTATCTAATCCTGTTTGGATAACAATCGAATCTGTGGTAAAACCTGTATAAACCGTACCTCTTATCTTAAAGGTTATGTTACTATCAAATGTAGGTGTTTCATCATTGTAAGTTCCTCCCGATATTTGAGCATATTTTGTGTTAAACACATCCATATTAATTGGACCATCAGCCAAATAAACAATCTCATTAAAGTCCACCAATGCTTGTGGTGCTCCAACGGCTCTCATTACCCATTCAACGGCTTTTCTAGTACCTTTTGATTTGAATAGATAAGCCGAATTTAAAATTAAATTTCGATAATACTGATAATTTAATTCGTTTGGTGTTTTATCTCTTGTTTGACCTGGATATATTGATTGATTCTTCGTACCAAAAATAGATTCCAAGAAATCATCATTTGTAATAGGTGAAATATTAACACCCCAACCCAATGTTTGAGCTAAGTTGAATAATAATTGAGATGGTATGTCATTTTTTGGATTATAATTAACTGAAGTCATATATGCCAACGCATCGATGAATTTTTTTGTTTCATCAAAACTTCTACCGTAAAGTTGTAATACCTTATCAACTTTTTGGTCTTCAGTATCAAATTCATGGAATGCCGCGGTAGTTAAAAATCTACTAATTAAGTTTGTCTTGAAACTATCTAAATCTTCAGCAATTACATTTAACTTATTTAGGTATCCATCAAATAAACTTGTTCTAATATCTATATTCCATAAACCATCAATAGGCCAAGTTATTTTTCTATTTATAATCTGATACTTTCCATCATCATCAGAAACAGGAACTTGGAAAGTTGCCGTATATTTTGGACTAACTAACCTATTAAGAAGAAAATCTTCAACCTCATCGAATGGGTCTTGAAACGCCTTCTCAGTTTCAAACTTAGTTGGCTTAATTACAATACTATCTGTTGTTGAAGATACGCCTGAGAAAGGATTACCAACAACAACAAAAGTTACAGTACCTGCAGATAATTTAACTGACGGTGTAAATTCATATACAGGATATTCAACTTCTAAATCATTAACATAAATTGCGTATTTTCCATACTGTTCAGTCAGATTTCTCAATGGACTAACCTCAAATGGTCTCACAGAAATATTTCTTGTGGCATTTTCAGAATAGTCGATGTCAAATGGGTTTTTAAACCTTGTTACATCAATGGTTAATGTTGTTAAGTTTTCTTGAGTATCATATGAAATATTATACGCAGTGTTTCCTGTTGTATAATCATAATACAATCTATCTACATCAATAGATGCGGGAAAGAAATTAATTATTTTTGTAATTGACGCACTAAATCTCTTTTGTAATGAACCATAAAGAGTAAAGTTTGTTATTTGACTTATATCATAGTTTGGATAAACTCTATAATTTTTTGCAATAAGTGTACGAGATTCTAATAAGTTACCAACCTGTAAATCTTCTAAGTTAATTGGTTGTGAAAAAACACCTGTGTTGAAACTTCTATTAACTTTCTCAACAACAGATGTTGTAAACTCAAAGTTGCCTTGAGTCAGACCTCCCCCATCAACAGTTTGTAAACCTACAATGTTGTCAGAGAAAGTTCCACTACCATTTCCAGGAGCAGGAGGATATCTGTACTTATTACTCGCCATTAACTAACTATGTTTGTGAAGTTTTTACTGAAATCAATATTATCACCTCTATCTTGACGAACCTCAAACAATAAGTTGTTAAACTCATCTCTAACCTCAAACAAGTTGTATTGTTTGTAGATATTATTTTGAGTGTCGTAGATTGTGTAGATACCATCCTCAATACTCTTAGTTTGGTTACCGTAAAGAGCAATTCCAAGAGTATCCACATCATAATTAGCCACTTGAATATCAAGAGTCATTGGATTAAAAAATGTATTTGTTACAATGATATTTTGATTTGGTTGACCGATGTATGGTGTTGCCGATGGTTTGTTTGTCGGTGCACTGGTTGGAGAAACTGTACAGAATAATAAATCACTACCACTGTCAACATATCTATAACGAATTGCTTTTTGTGATGTATTAACTAAGTTTGTCACAACTGGCTCACAAAAGAATGATGATGTAATAATTCTATAAAAGTTAGGAATTTTCGTACCGTCAGAGTTTAAATATTCAACTCGAAAACCTACAAGACCCTGGTTTACGAAACGGTTTCTGTAATTTTGTGGAACATTATTCAAATCTATTATAATACCTTTAACATTTGGTAATGATGATAAAACACCACAATCCGTGATGGTTGTTCTAATTTCTGCAGGTCTAATAAATAATGTATATATTCCTAGTTGATTAAATTCTGATGCGGGTAGTTTTAAATTGTACAAACCACCTAATATCTCTACGCCAGCATTTCCACCTGTTTGGTTATTGTGGAAATATGGTTTGAGGATACTGGCAGCATCTAATTTCTTTAAAATAAAATTCTCGGTTACGTCTCTTGAGGGTGTGTAATTAAGGATAATTTCCACATCTTCAGGAGACATGTCTGCTGGTCTTGTTGTTCCGTATGTTCCTAACGCCATTTTTTTATTCGTTTATGTTGTAGAAACCATATCCATAACGGACAAGGTCTCCAAGATTATCGACTTCTCCAAGCCTCTGTAGTCCTTCATATGCTGAATTCTTACCTCTTTCAATAAATATTTGTGATTGTATTTCTGGTTGCATTGCAACGTCTAATAAATTTTCTTCTTTTGTAAGTGGTACCGCAATTAAGTCATTTGCAGTAAAACCTGAAGAATTAAATAAAAATAAAGTTCTACCATTATTGTAATCATAGTAGGTTATATCATTAATTGTATACGATGTATAATCAACACCTATTGTAAGAACTCTACCATATTGTTGACCATCTTGATAAATTATAACTGAAGGGTCATACGGATTTTTTCCATATGTTTTTAAATCAGTTAATTTAGATTTTGTAAATCCTGTAACCAAATAAGGAACCGTCATATTTGCCGAGGTTACTTGAGCTTCAACAGTATTTTCTGAATCCCCACTAAATAAAAATTTATACGTTGATGATGTTCCTGTCCAATTACCACTATCAGATGAGAAAGTTATCTCACCATCTAAATTATTTACAGTAACACCTGTAATAGGTAAACTAATTGGTTTTGTGATGTTTACCACACCCCACGGGTTTGTTTGGGTTAATTTAATATAATAATTAGAAGGGTTTGTATTATAATTGTGTGTTATACTCGATAACGAGAACGACTCAATATTAGAACCGTCTCCCCAATCAATCTGATATGATGAAAATTGATTTAATCCTATAAATTGTTCAGAAGTATTATAAACAGTTATATTATATTTGTTGGCTGTAGTTGCAGAATACAAGAAATTAGTAATAGCATCATATTGTAACATTAACCCGTCAAATGGACTAAAGTAACCCATATCATTAAAGGTTTCAGTAAACAAAATAGGTATAGTAAGACCAGTCAGTAAACTAGTACCCCCCGTACCACCACTTAGTATTTCGGACATTCCTGAATAAACTCCAAAAGTATTTCCACTGAATGTTTCTTGAACAATATCAGTACTTAATACTTCAGGTGATATTCTAATATAATATTCTTGAGTTTCCATTATGGGTTAACATATTCATACCATTTTATGGGTGTTGTGGTCCCTACCCTCGTTAAATTACCCTGAGGGTCTTCGTAGTAAATTTTATATTCGTAATTTTGGTAGTCCAAAATACACTTATAATAAAACTTGTTGTCCTTATTAAAATTGAATTTATCAGGCATAGTACCCTGACATTCGTTCATCATTCTAACAAATTCACCAGTTTTTCCATTATAAAATTTGGCACTCATGTAAAATTCAGAAATATCCAAATAATCAGTATTCTTTAACCAATACATGAAAAATCCTTCTTTATCACCAATATAATCTAAAACATATTCAGGTTTTTTTATATTAACAGTTGTCGGTTTGTTTGTTACACCTAATTGAGCTGTTTCAGTAAGACCTTGTTGTGTTGGAATTACAACGGTAAAATAATTTTTTTGACTTTCACTACTTTTTGTATCATAAAAATCTAACTTGAAAAAACTGTTTTTAAAGGAGTTTGCAAAGTAGTATATTTCATCAGGAGTAAATCCTTCATTTTGATATGAATTAGTCCATAGGTTACAGTTGGTAGTACCCGTAACATTAATTGAATTATTATCATAAAAATAAAATGTATAATTAATATCGGTTTTAACATCAGACCCATCCCAAAATGAATGTGGAAATCTTGTAACTTCAAAATCTTGTACAGGATTAATTACTTGATTTATCGCATAATCTTCATACTCAACAAATCCTTGTTCTTTACCTAAATTGTCAAATTCTAAAACAATGGGTATATTGATTTGTTGTGTTGTTGGTGATAATGTTATACGATAATTATTATTCACAGTTATCAATTATTGCTTGGTTTATATCTTGGTAATAAATACCTTCGGTGTTTCTTAGTACAGGTGTTTGTAAAAACAATATTTGTCTAAATGGATAATGTGAGTTATTAATAAAAGGACTATCCACCCCAATACCATCACTGTCTATATAACCATATGGGTACAAATCTCTCCATCTCCATTCTCTATCATTCTGAGAATAAAAAGAATAGGTAGGTATACCATCAACCTCATTCTTATTCCCTGTTTCAACATAATCTGAAAACATCTTTATTGGTACATCATAATGAGGTTTATAACAATATCCCGATGGTAATGTTAATGAACTATTATCTTGGAATAATAATGGATTAAAACTATATTTGTGATTAATTGGGGATAATACAGTTTCCTTTTGTTCGTAATCATTCCACTCACATATATCTCCCTTAATAACATCACCAATTTTTAAATCTTTGTTGTAGTAAAATGTATCACTACCGATGGTATAACTATCGACAGGTATATTATCTTTATTTTTTAAAGAATCGTGAGACCACCAAGTATCTTCATTTACTGAATCAAAATTAAATTCCCAACCAATATCAATTGCACTATTATTTGTACTTGGATTATATGGTTTATTAAACCAACCCATATAACCTTTATTTAATATTGTCACAAATAGATTAGTTAGAGGTTTTAAATTATTATCAACTAAACCTGTAATATCAATATCCTTATCAAATGAGTAAGTAAAAACTTGGTTTCCTTGTTTATATGAAATTCTTTCAACTTTGTTCGGTGTTAATCCACTATATTCTAATTTCCTTCTAGTTGTAAAAGATGTATTTTCAAAGCCACCCTTAACTAAATCTAAATCATCAGCATCTGTCAGTATCTTATGTAATCTAACATAATATTTGGATGTTGTTTCACCACTATTTTTTAAATCA
>Ga0196901_1001811_pt1 | contig 10574 bp, 14 predicted proteins | sample CB_VirMetaG_FD_169099 | JGI IMG/M metagenome (GOLD analysis project Ga0196901, IMG submission 169099) | Freshwater to marine saline gradient viral communities from Chesapeake Bay - CB_1504_1 Viral MetaG (v3) (version 3) | ecosystem: Environmental > Aquatic > Marine > Coastal | place: USA... | reverse complement strand
AAGCGATGCCATTCTACCATTTCAGTTTCGAGAATATCGTTAACATATTGGATATCAAAGTCCAACGTACACCAATATTCTTCACGTAAGAAATCCATAATAACTGCTTCCCAGTCATAGAGTTTCTTTACGTTAAAACTCATATTAGCACCAAAATAAATGTGCTGAATATCAGGATTTGCATCTAGCTGTTCTTGAATACCATCTAAGTTTGGTTCGCCTACTACGAATAGTGTAGGCTTGCCAAACATAGCAGTTTGTTCTACTTCAGTACCAGTAAAGTACTGCCCTTTAAAATTGTTGTGTGCTGATTTAGTATCCATCGCCCCAGTCTATATTATCGTTGCGGTTATTCCATGCTCGTTGCTGAGCTCTTCTTAAATCTAATGTTAACGCTGTTTTCTTTTTGCGTAACTCATCTTGTTGATATGTATCTTTTGCTTCTGCTAGTTTTTTATTAACTGCGGTTAGCTGTCGTTGTATCTCTGCTACTGTAGGCATTTTATACTGATTCCTCAAGTTTGTCAAGTTTGCTTTCATCAAATTCAATGTCGCTAATTGGTTCTGGATCAGCAACATCAAACAATGCGTTAAACTGACGTGCAGCACTTATTGCTTTCTTTCCACCCATGCCACGTGCTCCAGGTACACCTGTCCAAAATCTTGAATAATGATCAAGTATCGCAAGTCTGTTGTCGTAGTCTGGTTCTGCGAATACAGCATTAATAATGTCTCGAGAAGTGATGCCGCCATCAAGTGGGTTTACAAGATTAGCAGGAATTCCGCCATTATCAAATACACGGTTTGCTTGTTGTACTGCGTTGATATGGTGCCATACGTTATGCCCCATCATTAGCGTATATGAAAACGAATCCCAGGAAGTTTTACCTTCTTTACCGATTTTATTTAATTCGCCTGGTGCATATTTACATATATCCTTAACCATTAGATTTGCACTAATAGGACTATCATCAAAAATTTTGTGAATTCCATCGTTAATAACTGCATCACGGAACGAACGAGTGTCGTTCGCGTACCCTTTATTATCCGCAGTCGGCTCCATTCTATAAGTCCAACGTTTAAGATGATCTGATGTTGAATAGGTATAAATTTGTCCATTAGCTGTTGCTAGGAACGGGCTTGCACTATCAAAACTAATAGTAAAACGAGGATTGTGATACTTGCGTACTGCACGCTGAATATCTGTAAGGATAACGGCCCATTCTAATTTAGAAGTACCTAAGAAGTGCATCCAATCATGCTTTCCTTCTTCTAGTAATCCATCATGAATAATGGTAACAATGCGCTTGAGTGCTAGATGTGGATCGGCCATGTTGGCGCCGCCCATTGCCCAACCACGGAAGAACTTTTCGTGTTTAGTGGGATCGTTATATTCCTTCATGATTTCATACCACGTATCAGCGTCATCATGATTAGAACCCTGTAATACATTCAAGAACTTAGCGTCATTAAACGAGTGTTCCATAAAGTATTCGTGGTTGTTGCGTGTAACGTCGATTGCATCCTGTACTGTGTGAATATTAGTCTTGGCAACAGCATCAGGATTATGAACCATCCAGGTTGGAATATCTAATGTCATTGAGTAATCAGAAATTTCACATAGCCATTTAAGTACAGTTGATCTGTACTTTTGTGCTTTAGCATCCATGTTTTTCCAATCTGCTTCCCACACGCCTTTAGCAATCTGGAATCCACCTGAGTCAGCAAGTAATGTAGTATGATTACTGCGTTTACGAATCATATTCTCAGCAGGAGCATCCTTACGTAAATCTAAATTAGCATGCCCTGCTGAATACAATCCCCACTGATAGTGGAATAATCCTTTGTTAGGGTTAAAGAAATTAAGCATCTCCATCTCTGGAATGCCTGCTGGCATACGACTTTGCTCGACATATTCTTCGTGTTGCTGCTTACCAATGTAAGTGGCGTAGAAGTTACTGATCGCTGGCAAATAAATTGCGTAGTCGTGCTGTGCTGCGGTTAGATCTGAGTTCATTACTTAGAGTGTGCTGGCAATAGATAAGTGTAAGTTGCAATGCCCGAATCAACAGTGATTTCGGCAACGCCTTGATCTGAAATGCGCATAGTTTTGTCACCAGTTAGATCCATAATACGAATAACTTGGCTTACAGGATATGCCCAATCGCCACGCAAATTACCAGCAACATCAGTCTGGAATACAAAGTTACCAGCGTGAGTTGAGTGATCGCCAAAGTAAAACTTCAGGTTGTTATCTTCAACTTTAACCTTAAAGTTTGATTCTTCGGAGTTTGCCTGGGCCATCATCTTTAAACGCTGAATAGCAGCCATAGTAGGTTCAAATTCAATGTCCCACTTGGCACCCTTAAATGTTACAGCCTTAAGTTTGTCGTCAACGATTTCTTTAACCATAAAGCGATAATCATTCTTGAAATCGCCTATTTTATTTTCAAAATGCAATCCATTTGGTACTGATTCGCCATTTCGATCCATTGTAGTTAAATTGATCTTAGCATTTTCTTTATATTCTGCTAGGTTAAGCAGGATTTTCAGTTTGCCTAAGTTGGGCATACCAAACGTGCCTAAGAAATCCGCATTAGGGCCAGCAAACTTACCTTGTACAATAACAGAACGATCGTCTGCAATACCGTCAATGCGAGTTTCTGTATCATCGCCGGTAATCTTAATAAGGTCGATACAACCTAAATCATAGGTATGTTCAACAAGGTCTAGTAGATAATCTCTCATGTTCTTTCCTTTTGTAAATGTTTATTATAAGATATTTAGGTTTAAATGTCAATGATATTTAGATAATATCTGTTTTTTGTGTAATAATTTTAGCCAATGCTTGCCCGCCTCGCATAGTTTTAAGTTCACCTGGCTTTTTTACTTCTAACCAACTAACATTAACGTCTTCATAGTCTACAACGTTTAATATTTCAAATCCGAGACCTTGAATCATTGCTTGCACCAAACTTCCCGGTGTGTACGAGTACATAGTATTTTCAACATTTTTAACGGCGCCTTGGTAGTCACAGTTATTATATGTAAAAATAAAAACTCCACCTGGACGAAGAACCCCATACATTTCAGTAAAATATTCTCGCATTATTTCGAGAGGACGATAATTAAAGAAATTCATTGCTACGCATAGCCCAATTTGGTTTTTTGGGATACCTTTGATATGTATGCTAGATGTTTCGCTTAAAAGTTTGTAACGCAGTCTTTCTTGAAATTCAGTGTTCCATAGTTTCTTAACAGATTCAAGTAATTTGTTGTGCTCATCAACTACATACAACGGACTGCAAGTAATCATTGGATCTAAATATGTTCCGGATTCGGGACGAATAAACAATCCTGGGAATTTCCACGAAGCGTAATGTTTAATTCTTGATAATAGGTATTCTTTGATTTCTTCTTTATAAATCAATGTGTTAAATAAGTGTCTATCAATAATATATTCCGGAGTATCATTCTTAGTCTCTTCATATTGCTGATAACTTTGTTGAATATACGGTGTTTGACGCTCTTTAACTAAGTCATCTAAACGGCGTTGATAAAGGGATAGTTGATCCTTAAGTTCGTCAATATTGCGTAAAATGCGCTTCTTTAAATCAATAAGATCTTGTTGTTCGTGGTACAACCCTGGATCATCAGATGTTACGTCTCCAATAATCTTTGATAATGTTTTATCTGCAAGATCTTCAAACTCGTCAGCTGACAGTTTGTTAATTTTGCTACGATATCCAACTAGTTCGCTTAGTATCATTCGAATGAAAATAATGTTTCAAAAGTGCTATTAGTGTCTGTACTTGATTGTAAATCCCATTCAAGTACACCTAAAAGATTTTCAACCTTTTGGTCAATTACAGTAGCTTCCATTGTGCTATCATCAAATGCCAACCCTTTAAACCAATCAGGTAAACGGTTTTCGTCAGTTGGATATCCAACCGAAGTAAATCCTAGAGGATTTGGTTTTAATTTACACACAATAGTTTTCATACCATCTGTAATGGCCATACTGTAATTATCACCATGCATCGCTCGCAAATAATTCCAATTAATTGCAGCACGAACATGTCCGGGTACTGTGACTTTGCCTTGTTGTTTAATCTTATTACCATATTTGGTTAGATTATTTACACGCTTGGGAGACCCTTTTTCCCAAGCTGGCAGATCGCGAAACTCTTTCTTAAATAGTTTAATCTCTTGAACAATTTCGTCACGCTCTGCACCCTTTAGTACTTTATTTAGAATATCTGACAAGAAATCCTGCACCACTTTAGGTGTATCTGAACGCTTTAGATCCAACCCCATTGCTTTTACTTTTCCGTCTTTGCCATCAACATCAAGGCGCTTACCTTCAAGATCATAAACAAGTAGCGCATAACGCTTCTTAGTAATAAACAACCCTGATTCTGCAACTACTTCACGACCACACGCAAGGATATTTCCGTATTCTTCCGGACAGTGAAATGCTCTATATGCAAATGGTGGGAAACTTGAGTTAACCTCATCGCCAATAGCATCATATAGTTGCACAGCAACATCTTTATTCCATATCATTTCCCCTGAATCAACTTTGTCCTTCATAACAGGCCATGCAGAGAAATAACAACTGTCTGTATCACCATATACAACACATTTGCCTACATGATCATACTCTCCAGTAAGTACTTGATTAATAAAGGCATCCATATGTTGCGCAATAGCACGACCGGTTAGTGTAGTTGACTGTCCAATACGCTTATCAAAGAATCTACAACCTGGATTAAGAATTGCACCGTACAAACTATTTAGGTTAATCTTCTTAACTAACTGTCGTTTATCCCAGAACGCAATGTCTTCTTTGGTTATTGCTTCCTTTTTCTTTGCTTGTAACTCTTTACGTTCTGCGTACCACCGTTTAAGCAACCCTGGCACAACGCCTTCTCGCTCATATGTGAATATTGTACCATTAGCACTCAAACATAAATTGCTATTAGAATTAAACACATGATGCCAAATATCTTTAGCACTATGTACCGTACTTTCGCCATTTACCCAATCAATCGTAATTTCTGTATCCGCACGCTGCTCCATTACAGCAGTATACTCGATGGTACCAAACAAACCTTCCCAAGCCGCAGCAAAGGATGCTTTATTATCCATACGGTCTTTGATAAGTTTATCAGTCATTATAGGGCGCAATTGTCCTACAATAGTTTCCGGTGCCATATTCAAAGCGCGAATAACTGACGGATACAGCGAATTAATGTCTACTGAACCTACCCATTTATGAATACCTTTCTTTGGATATGCTACATAAGCACCAGCAGCTTGACTATCTTCCGTTGAATGGCTCTTGCGATCAGGTACAACCATGCCACGTTCGTGTGCTTCGTTAATAATTGCTTGTTCTGTTACAGCAACAGCACCCATTGTTGTTTGTAGCAATACTGTATTTGCGTGAGCGAGTTCGTTTGCTAAGTCCAAGAAACGTAACTTTTCATCAAGCCTACCAAGAATCATTGTATCTTGTCTGTTATAGTCAATAAACTTTCGGAAGTCCATGTTGTATAACTGATCAAGTGTACCTTCATACTGTACCTTGCGTTCACCTAGTTCATATTCAGCAATAGCATCCAATGAATACGAATGCATTTCGTGATATGTATATTTGCGATACAGTTGCAAATAGTCCATATGCACACGCCCGATAGTATCGTATGTTTCTTGCTCAGCACCAAACCGTTCAAATGTACGCTTCTTGGGCAGTTGTCCCCACAGACAAAAGCGACGGGTGTCGTCCTTGCTTAGTACACGTGTAATACGATTAACTGTGTATGGAATATCAAAGCCTTCTGAGTTCCAACCGCTTAAAATGTCTGCGTCCTGAATAATGTCCAAAAACGCTAACAGCATTTCGTGTTCGTTATCAAACAAAAATGTGTTATCAAACTCTTGTACCTGATGCTTTGCTTGTTCCATTGTAAGCGTCTTAGGCGGGATAGCAAGTGTAATGCATTGCTCAAGCCAATCTAAATACACAGTAATTGCAGTAATAGCGTTAAATGGATCTTCTGGTGGACTAAATCCTCGTTCTTGATGGAAATCCACCTCAATGTCGAAGAATGCTGTTTGTAGTTTAGGTGAATCTTTGCCTTTGTAGTTGTTTTCTAAACAACGAAATACCGGCTTAAAGTCGCTTTCAAACAGTTCTTGCCCGCTGTGCATACGAACTTCTTTTTGAAACTCCTTATAGTTGCGTGTAGCAAATCTACTTACCGAAGTGTCAAAAATAGTCCTAAACTTACCTTTGCGATCCGGATAGTAAAACACATATTCGGCAGGAAACTCATTGTAAACCCGCTTTCCGTCAACACGCTCTACCACTAAGATGCGGTCGTGTTCTCGGTCATGTAATGCATCAACGTAACTCATATTTTCTTAAACAACATTATAATAGTTTCTTCTTTGCTTTGAATATCAAAGCGAGATAAATCTTCGCTTTTAATCAGCTCATACCCGTAATTATACATTATTTCTTTCTGTATTTCAACCGGTATAGTAACTGTTAATTGACTTGATTTATAATTTGAACTAATTTGCCTATCACCTGGATTACCTGGCTCAGATACAATTGACAAATTTCCATCAGGAGAATCTAAAATCAAATATTCTGGCTGACAGAAATTTACAATCCTTTCTAAAAATCCAATAGGATCAGTGAAGTGATATATCACTCCAAGTGCTATAACAACATCAAATTTTGGTTTCTCAACGATTAAATAATGATAGATGTCATCTTTTAATAATTTAACACTATTAATGTTATTAAACTTGTGATTTAACTCGGCAAAAAACGGATCAAAACTTTCAACTAACGTTAACGATTTAGGATTGATCTCAAGCAGAGCATGTGTGAACCAACCTGTTGCTGGTCCAATTTCAAGCACATCTTTTGAATCAACGCAATAGAAATATTCGTTAGCAATATACGTTAAAAAATTTAATACTTCTTCTGAGTAACTATAAAAGTTACGAGAATCGTTGTCAGATCCAAAGTTATTAATAGGTTTTTTGACGGTGATCACCAAGTCTTGCCAACAGTTTCTAAAATAGTTTCAAGTAATTCATGATCATGCTTCTCGTCTGTAAACTTACTTTTGTACGCAACACGAATAGCTTTCTTTAATACGCTTGGCTTAATTTGCATTTCTTCTGCAATAGCTTTGATTGTATCTGACAATCCACCTTGTAAAGTTTCAATTTCGGTCATTACCGCAATACCTTCGCCAAAAAGGTGGTTTAATTTTGCCTTTTGTTCGGCATTAAAAACTACATCACTCATGTATATCTCCTATATGAAAGTATAATTATAACAGACTCTTGTATATTTGTCAATAAAAAAGCGTGCATAAGCACGCTTCTATTTAACAATATCTTATATAGTATTACAATAACCCTGCTGTATATGGAACCTCTTTTTCTAGCTCTTCTGGTTCTGGTAACTTTTTAAATCTATGTTGTACGGGTGTAAATCCTTTTAAAGATTTTGCAACTCTTGTTTCTAGATCATTTAGACTTTGCTGTAAACGTTCAATTTGTAATCTATATTCAGTTTCAGCACGGGTCATTGCATCAATTTTTCTTTCATATGCAGTTTCTTTTGCATTGAGTGTTTGAATATGTTTATCTTGTAATTCATTTTCTTTTTCTAATTTAGCAATATTTTGATCGGATTGACGTTCTTTTGCTTCTAGATCTTTAATTTCATCTTCTGTACTAGATATTTCGTTTTCGATCTTTTCAATTTCAGCATCTTCTTCCTCTTCTTTGTCTTGGGTCATCTTAACAAATGCCTCTAAATCAGAATCAGCGTATGTATATCTAGCACGTGCTTGTTTAAGTGCCAATGCTGCTTTTGGGTCAGAGATAGTAACATCCTGTTGATGCTTACCGTCTTCTTTCTTTTCAAATAATTCGTAAAAGTTCATTATTCTTCATCCAAAATATTGCCGAACTTCTTTGGCTTTTCTGTTTTACTGCGTAACTCACGATCTGGCTTAGCAGCATTAGTAGCTTCAACTTCTTTAACAAAGTCTCTATAACTTTTACTTAGCGTTTTAACTAAATCAGCAGGTACTTCTCGCCCGCCAACATAGTCTTCGGTAGCAAGACCAGCAAGTTTACGCAGTTCATCGCTTTCATTACGTTTAGGATAAAAACGAGAACGTGCCATTGACTGATCGCCAATGCGTGCCTGTGCGTGTTGACTGGTCATTTGCCCTGATTTATCGTATGTTGTTTGTGTGCTAATTGGACCACGATCTGTGTAATCGGTATACGATCCTGTTTCTAAATCACGTCTCTGATGATATCCGCCAACAGTCGGAGTTGCTGTGGCAGTTGCACTACCGTATTCGAGATCGGTAAGTTTATCACCCGCTGCTTCGTCCATTTCGTGGTCTTCAACACCGTTCTCAACATTGCTAACGATGTCTTCATAGTTGTCCATTGTTAATGTGCTGCCACCTGTGCCTAGCGCAATAAGTTTTTCAGCAACATCATGTAAATCCATATCTGATTTTGCTTCCTCTCTAGCATATTCAAACATGCGAATCATTAGTGGAACATCCATAGTTACTGTATCAACAGGATTGGAATCTTCGCCAACTAGTTGTCCTTTAAACGGATGATCCTTCTTTTTATCCGGCATGTCGGTTGGACCAACCTGTCCAACACGCTTTTGTTCAGCACCTAGTCCTTCATTAACTTGTTGGTATTTGCCACTAACGGCATGGAACTTACTTAAAATATCATGCATTGCAGGATCTCCTGCACTTGAACTACGTGATGTAGTAGCATTAGTTGATTTATTACCAACAGAGTTAAGTCGTGCTAGAATATCATTCATTTGTGGATCATTCATTTCTTACTCTTCTTTTTCTTTTTTGGTTTATTGTATACACCCATATTACGGCTAATTGTTCCGCCTAATGGTTGTGCAACAGCAGCAATAGCACCTGCGCTTGTTGTTTCTGTAATTATGTCATTAATCTTCATGGGCGGACCTTAAATGTAAATCTATCGTTAAGAGCACAATCAGATAGTACTCTAACATCGTGCTCGCAGTATTCTACTCTTGGATTTTTAAAACGAAATGTTGCTAGTTGCGGACCAACTGGTTCTAATCGAACATGATGTACTTCGTTCACATCGCTTTCAATTTGAAGAATTTCTGTTAGATAAACAGGTTCTTCCCAGCGAAAAGTGCGTTCAGCAAACATTTCGTCATCAACATAGATACGGTAATCTGGTGGTAATCCTTCCCAGTTACAATGCAAATCTACATAGAGCTTTACAAATACTGTATCTTTCATACAGTATTTATCCTAAAAGTTAACGCCCTCCGTAACGTTTAGAAATGTCTTGTGATTGCTTACGTAGTTGTTTTTTATAGCTTCTTTTTAGTTTTTTTGCTTTGCTGCGTATTCTTCTAAGGTCGCTAAGTGATACTCTATGGTATTCGGGACTATGTGTAACATAGCGATAGGCACGATCTTTAATGTCCTCATTCAAGTGGCTATTAAAGCGTTCAATGCCTGTGAGTTCAATGTCTTCAAAGATATCATCGCTCACGGTAGACTCCTGTGCTACATGTTAAAAATATTTATACAGGTTAATCAGAACGATAATAACTGTACATTAACTGTATGCAGGAATTAATTTTATTGATTTGAACTGTAAGTGCTGCTGAATTTGTTTTATTAAACTCTGCTTCAAAGTCGCGCTTCATTTCGCGTAGTGTGCGCATTGTTTGCGCAAGTTCGTATTGCGTAGGATTTTCTGGGTCTGCCCATTCATCAGGCAACATACAAGTAAAAGTTCTTTCAGTTGGAAACTTTAATATCTTTCCCATCAACCTCTACCATGTGGTTTTAACATTTTTATTACCTAGTGCACCTTGTGTGCAACTGTTTGTTGTTGGATCCCAAGAGCCACGCATGTCTGCACACTTTTGCTGCTTTAACTTGTAAAACTGCATTACACTTGATTCGGGATCGTCCCAACGTTGTTCTTCTTCACCTGGACCAGGACCTGCTTGGTCGCCTGGAACAATTCTACCCGGTAAATCAGTAACTGGCTCGCCGTCTTTGTATAGTGGCATCCAGTTTGGATCTTGCGCTAGATCAACTGCTTGTGCGGTTTCGTCACTAACCGGAGGACCAGCTTTTGCTACTGCCGGTGCTGCCAGTGTTGCAGCCGCACGCTTGAGAAAATCTCTACGTGTCATGTCCGCTTCAGATGTGAATTCTTTTGCTCTCATAGTATAGTATTTAGTTTATCGTCTAGCTGGATGCGCTAGATAAGGTGTACTGCGAATATTAGCAACATGATCTACCTTGAAGTTGCCTTCCTTGTCCGAGTAGCTGCCAATATTATTTGCAATGAAATTACCAGCATCTTTGAATAAACTTTCATAATGACTACCAGCTTGATCTTCTATCCAGTCACCTAAGGTATCTACCATATGATAGATGTCTAATGGTTCTTGGGCATACTCGCCGCCTTCACTATAAAAATTATTG
>Ga0196901_1001810_pt1 | contig 10576 bp, 14 predicted proteins | sample CB_VirMetaG_FD_169099 | JGI IMG/M metagenome (GOLD analysis project Ga0196901, IMG submission 169099) | Freshwater to marine saline gradient viral communities from Chesapeake Bay - CB_1504_1 Viral MetaG (v3) (version 3) | ecosystem: Environmental > Aquatic > Marine > Coastal | place: USA... | reverse complement strand
GCATCAAGCAGTTCTTTGGTTGGTCTTCCCATGTTATTTTCCTTTTTTAATTAATGATCCTATAGCTAGTCCAGCTCCAACAGCTAGTCCAGCAGGTCCAGCAGCAGCCAAAAGAGGTGCAGCTCCTGCAATTCCTGCGCCAGCAGCGCCAGCAGCACCAGCTCCAGCAGCAGCGGTTCCAGCGCCAGCAGCACCAGTAGCAGCGGCTGATAGTGGGGCGGCACCAGCACCACCAAACAATCCACCTATAGAACTAGTTACAGGAGCAATAGCACTCTCAACACCAGCTGCAAGAGGTGCTGTGACTTGACCGATTGCATTAGTAATAGGTGCTGTAACGCTGCCCATGGCACTAGTAATAGGTTTCATGGCAGCACCAGTAACAGAATTAACTGCTGTGTTAGCTGCCTTCATACCAATTTGTTGTCCAGCAGAAGGCTCAATAGCTGGTGCTCGAGCAGATGCCATAGGACCGGGAGCTTGAAGCCGTGGTGGCTGTCCAACTCTGTTATTTAGATCTTTGAAAAATCCCATGATTATTTACCCTTTTTAGATTCTGTAGAAGTGCCAGAAGAAACAGATTTTTGAGTAGTTATCAGATTCTGCATACCAGTGATACCGCTCATATAAGCTTCTAGACCTTTAAGATCAGCGTCTTGAACTTCTTGTTCAATATTACGCTGTTCTGCACCAAGTGCAGCAAGTCCTGACATATTATTAATAAATGTTTGTGATTCCAGAGCACCACTATCTGACATAGCTCCTGATCCCCACATAGCATTGTCTTGCTTACGATTGTGTTGATCATATTTAATTTTAGCCAGAGCATTAGCGAGTTGAGCGTCTTTATCTCCAGCTGCAATAGCTTGACGAGAGCCACCCATAGCACCAGCTGTAGCAAACTGATCATTCATATTGCCACGTTCACGTGACATCTGATCAATAGCTTCTTGCTCCATAGCATCTGTCGCGGCAGGATCAAACATACCTGTACCAGACATTGCATCTTGCATAGTGCCTCGTGCAGCTGCAATAGAATCCAGACCACGTTCAGAGTTACCTGATGCAGTGGCGAATACTTCGTTTTGTAGATCAGAAGCTCCAGCTACTTTAGACAGTTCACCAGACGTATAAGACTTTCTCAAGTCTCCCATAGCGAGGCTCACATCTTTCTTATATGCGTCGTGTACCTCAGCAGTCTGTGTTGATGTATTAGTGGATGTTCCAGTGGACTTACCACCCTTAAATACCATACCAGCTTTCCAAGGGTTTCCACCCGAGCCTCGCCCATGGTACAGCATATGATTAAATAGGTTCATATTTTAACTCCATTGAGAAAACTCTGTATGTTTCTCTATACTTTTCTTTGTTGATGCCATCTACTTTATCTAGCGCTCTAGACCATCCTTTCCTTCCCCAAATTTGGATATCTTTACATCCATAAGTTTTAGCGAATTCTTCAAGTCCTGTGTGCCAGTCTTCCCAAGAAGAATTATTATCTGTTCCTAGGGTGATTAAGTGTAATGATTTATAATTATCATAATGAGAGAATTCTGTAGTACCGATACCTCTACACTTATCTTCCTCATCCATCAATGCCCATATTTGTACGTTACCGACAAGCGCCTTAGAAATAAGATGCTCGTATGTTGTTTCTTCCGTACCTGTAGCATGTGCCTCACGAGTATACTTTTCTATGAGAGGCATCAGCTTAATAATATCTGTCAATGGTATCAGAACCAATTCTTTCTTGGATTTCATTTGTGTGTCCTCAACTTAGTTTTCTTACCTTCCATCGAAAGGAAGCATTTAATACAGAAGTTACTTTTTTTGTGTATATATCTACAAGTAGTAGAACATTAGCATCAAGCTCAGCAAGAGATACAGGAGCAACCTTTACATCAATATAAACTTGACCAGCAGAAGTGTCAAATATAACATCACCTTCTTCAAAACCAGCTACAAATGAATAAATATTATCATTATTATTATAATCAATCCATGGAACACCAGTGTCAATTTCGAAGGATTCCTGTAGTTGGAAGCTAGCTGTATTAGGTACAGAAGCATCATCAGTAATAGCTTGAATCTCCTCAGCGATTACATTTACAATTAAAGCTTGTGACAAACCTCTTGCTAGTTTGACAAGGGCAGCATAGATGCCCCTGTCCTTAATTCCCATAGGAATAGGTACTACAATTCCCATTAGCGTTCTCCTTCCTTAACCATATCTACTTTCATACCAGAGATATTTGGATCAGTTGTACCATCCATTGCAACTCTTATAGTATGAAATCTGCCTAGTTGACGGAAGTCCATCTTATAATCAAGTGCTGCATTAAAAGTTACTGGAGTTACGACATTCATATCAACCTCTGCGGAAGACAAGGACGCTTTTACTTTCATATCAAAGTCGCCCTTTGCAGTAGGCCACATACCATTAATCTCTTTTACTGATTCTATCATCCCAAGGTCACGAGAGGTGAATTGAATCCATCCATCAGCAATTAGATCTGTACGGCTTAGTACATAAAGACCACCAGTAACAGTAGAGTTTGCGATTACATCCGCAGATGCAGCGACAATCTCTACAATACCATTAATCTCAGTTTCAATAATCTTAGTAACATTAGGTAGTGAACGTCTATAGAATTTATCTTCAACGTAATTGTAAACAAGTGCTCTAGTGCATCCTTTCTCGGTAGCTACTACAGATGCATCTCTATGTCGATAACATGTCCAAACCTCAGAGTTTAGTGAGTCGTGAAATACGAATGTAAGTGCACGATCCTCTAGTGAAGATGGTAGATCATCATAAAGACCAACAATGTTTTTATCTTCTGCAATGTCCATTTTCTCAGGACCACCTGTATGAATGTATAGTCCATACTGACCAACACAGAAGTGTCGGTTACTACCAATATCAGCTACACAATCAGCAGCAAGAATACCATCATCAAGGAATGCAGTTTCTCCAACTAGAAATAGTGGATCACCAGCATCCTGCAATCTAAACACTGAGTCAGTCTTATAGATCATCAGGAATTCACCAAGCTGTTTACCATCCACAACCTTACCCGGTGTTTGAGTAAGGAAGTTGTTACCAGCGGTGTTTCTAAAGGATGCGTACCACTCAAGACCAATAATAGAACCGATACTTGATACAGATGTAGACCACGCAACCTCAATAGGTGAGTTGATGTCATCTGTAAGAGAAACAGTGTCAAGGTCATTGTAGAGGTTCATAGCAATCAGGCGACCGTTATAAACACACATACGTTTTGTTGTGTACAAGTGCATTAGTTTTACATCACCAAGAGCAGTGATATCAATGCTGCTAGCAGTGGCAGTAAATACTTCACCTACGACAGCAGTACCACTACCACCAATAGATGTCCAATCATCAGTTGTTACTGTAGTGATTTGGTATACTGTGTACTGCGATACAGCTGTAAGGGCTGACCCAACTGGTTCTCCGAAGAAATTAGGGAGTTGATAGAAGTTTTCTCTATCAAATGAGTACATAGGTGGTGCCGTTACAGTGTTAAGAATTGCAACCTCATTAAAGATGAATGAGTTTAAACCATAATCTTGATCATAAGTAAATGGGTATACTAAGTTACATGCAGTGATAACAGCTGGATCTTCGTTACCACCTGTCACATATACAGAACCAGCATTAGATACATCAAGTCCTACTGTTAGGATATCAAGATATTCAGTTCCAGCTTTAGTCCACTGTGATATCTCAATTGGTTTTATTGTAGCAATGTCAGATGTGTACTCTGCTCCATCTGTATTTAATTGAAATAGTCGGACTCTAAGATCATCTTCATCGAAGTCGAAGACACCAGTGAGAGCGCCGTTGTTGGCTCTCATGTTAAGTCCGTCATCAAAGTAAGTTAGGTCCATTGATTCTCTTGGTTGGTCAGTAATCAGACCACCAAGTCCGAACTTCTCCAAAGGCGCTATTGGCATCTTCTTCTCCTTATTTTTTCATATTAGTGAAGTGTTCTATGATGTTTCTACCAAAGGCTGCGGAGATAGCTGCTCCAACTGCAATCCCATACCATTGAGGCATTAGGGCTAGCACGTTGAAACCATCTTCCAGATATGGTATAGCACCGGGTATAAACGCTAGAATAAGCGGGAAGGATAGGACAATTGTCCAGAACTCATCTTTCCAAGAATGGCTAGATGCGTCTGCCATAGAGTTTTCCCATGCAGTCTCTGCTCTCAGCCTTTCAACCATAACTTCAGCTTCTGCTGTAGCTCTAGCCATCTCAATATTGATACGGCCTTCAGCAATCACTTTCTTTCTCAGGAAATAGGATTTACCCATTGTTCCCAAATGTTCAATGATGGCTGGAATAAAACTTAGCCACATTATATAATCCTCATTGATTGAATTGTTTTACTTTCTGCGGTACATCTACGATAGATGATTTATCAGAAATATATATTTTAGTACCATCCCTAGATATTCTTATTCCTGTTGGAACATCAATATCAAAACTCTTTGATGCTGTCAGAATCAGGGGAACATTTAGTGAAGGTTTAGTACTCATAAATATTTCTTGGATACTACCAGACTCAGCAATAATAACTGAATTCTCTGTTGGAGATAGGCAGAAACACGTAGCAGCTGTAGTTAGTGCAGCTAGTGAGAAGCCGTCCTCATACACAGCAGTACTTACATCACGGCCTGTCATTGAGTATCTTCGCATATTATTATCATCTTCAAGTGTATATAGGTTTGCACCATCAACAGAAACTTGACAACATATTGGGTTAGCTACTGTAGCGAACTCTCTATATAGTGCATCATAGTTCCATGAGTTAAATGGATCATAATCAATCATTGTAGATAGATCTTCCACTGTTCTCATTTTCCACTGCTTTATCTTACCATCATTTACATCAGCCATATATACATTTCTGCCATCTTCTGTAGTAAACACATCAGTTGGTGTTATTTCAGATGGAGCTGAGAAGGCAGTAGGATCGTAGAATACAGATTCTGAATAAGCCAGAACTCCAGTATCAATTTCCGCCGCTGTACCAAGATTATACTGTCTCAATTCTTTTGACAAATCTTGGGATGTATACAGCTTATTCTGTGCTGGATTAAGATTAAGACCAGTAAGGTTTCTTGCTTCTAATGTGCCGGGATAGGCTGGATCAATAATTTCTAGAACCCATCCACCAGTACGTTGTCCTGCCTGAAAATCATTCTGGAACCATAGCCATCTACTATCAGCTGTTAGAAAAAGCCAAGGTGTAACGATTTCCTTTGTTAAGCTAGAAGCTGCACTAGAAGGAAAGTCTTCATTACCTGAGTCACCAACAATATAGTGAGGAGTTAAAATACCATCAAGATAATTATGAAGACCAGCAGCTGGCAATCCAGTAAGGGCCTCCTCATAAGTTGCGATACTCCACCTGTGTGTAGGTGAGGAGTTTGGTGCACCTTTACTAGTAGACCACCTAACTCTAACTCTTACGTTAGCTAATGCATCTGTATCATAAACTAGATCATGTATATCCCACCAAGTTCCAACGGAGTATGGATTGTTGAAAGAAGGAACATTGTTTGCAGCTGCAGAAAGTTCCCACTCTCCGTATGAAAGATGCTTATCTGTAATTGTACTCCAGAAAGGGATAGTTTCATCACTCCAATCACTTATTCTATAAACTCTATCAGCATTTGAATAAGCTAGATATAGTTCCCCTTGAGAATTATCATCTAAGTCATCAGTATTAGTAATCCTAGTCATTCTTGATTGTTGAAGACCAAGAGTCTCCTTAGGAAATATAGTCAGGTCTTGAGATAAGTCTGACAACTCTCCAGTAGCAATAGGTAGAAACCTTGAGGCTTCTAGAGGAAGTAATGGATTAATAGGATTAGCAAACCCTCTTATAGCTGGTAAGTTAACATTTCTAAATCTTCCATCACTCATAAGTTCGTAAGGAAAATTATTAGTTATTCCGATGTATACGTCACCAACTTCCAGATTATCAGGGAAGTTCAGATCAGTTGTTCCCTGAGCTTCTTTTACCATTAGACTGTATAGACCTCCGAAATTAATCCAAATCCATCAAAGGCTGCATCAATAATAGTTGATTCAGATACCTTAACTTTCAATGTGAGTGCATCAGTATAAGGTGCACGAGGAAGAGAAATTGTTATAGCTCCAGCAGTTGTTACTGTAATAGTATCAGTTGCCTTTACTTCGTTTACATAAACATCATAGATTTGATCTGTTACTGGTAGGTTACCAATAAGACCAAATGCGTATTCAGATGCTATATCCAGAGTTTGATCATCATCAAGATCAAGCCTATAGAGAACTTCATCACTATTAGCAGGAACAGAATTTAGGTAGAGAGCAAACTCAGATGGCTGATAGTTGCCAACTGAGGATGCTACACTCTTCCAATATCCTTCTGATTGATACTCATAGGTTATCTCATCTATAGTAAGACGATCACCAGTAATAGGTGCGTCTGGAAAGTTAATTGTTGCCATGAGTTAATCCTACTTAATTATAATTATGATGGTGGTACGACAAGGGCGAAAGAGACATATCCATCGGAAACATCTGCACCCCAACTATGTGCTGCTACAGCTCCTGCCGAAGCTTGAGTTCTTACAGCTACTGAGACTTCACATGCAGTAGGATCTGCCGATCCAAGTTGAAGAGTTTCAACTAGAGTGTAACCAGAAGGAACATTTGATCCAGTATTTGCATCTGATCCATCAAAAGATACTGCAGTTAGAATTAGGGAGTCAGCTACTGTCGAGGTAGTAGCTGCGACGTTCAGAGTAGAACCAAGAGCTTGTGTGGCTGCACTAATGGCTTCTACAGGATCAACATTAGTAATCCTTAGCATAATACCACCAATATCTTGACTATCTGCAGGGTCCATACTCCAGTTACCTGTTTCAGTACCATCAGCTACTTTTGAGTAGATTGATAGAGTACAGTCAGTTGTACCATTACCGCCATGGCCTTCAAGTGACCATCCAGATACCATATTAGAAGCCCAGATGTTAACACCATTAGTAACATCAGATACAAGGAACACAATTAGAAGGTCACCGGATTGAATACCAGTTGGGTAAGGTATGTCAATTACCGCTGATGACGCCAGATCAAATCCAGAAGTAGACGTGATAACAGGTGGACCACCAGTGTCAATAAACACAGATGATGCGATCACTCCCATAAGAGTATTTACCATCATGTTGTCAAATCTCCAAACAGGTAGTAAGTATTTGCTGTATCAGCATCTTGAATAAGAGTACAGGTAGACCCAAGTACTCTTGTGACTAGATTACTGTCAGCGGAAACGATTGTTACACCAGAGCCAGCTACAAATGTAATCTGTCCTGCAACAGCTTGAATAAACGTACAAGGTTGAGCTCCTGTGAGGGAAGGCGCAACAGTTACCGTAGCAGCCGCTGTGTTCTTCTTAATCTTAGTACCAGTAAAGTCAGCTTGTACTGTTGTATAAGCTCCAGTAATATCCTCTTGTGTTATGACAGGAGAATCAATCCATTCAGTATTATAATTAGTACCATCAATCTTAGCTAGGATTTGTCCTGTGGTTCCTGCAGTAGGAACTCCAGCACCAGTAGCACCAGTAGCGCCATCAGCACCAGCGGCACCATCGGCACCAGCAGCGCCATCAGCACCATTCGAGCCAGCGGGACCAATTAGGGACACTCCAGCTGGCCATGTACCAGCAGCTTTCTCATAGAAAATAGTATCGGATGTTGTGTTGATATAAGTGTCACCGTCATTACCTTCTGTGGTTGGGTCTACAGTACCATATATAATTTGTGTTCCGTCAGCACCAGTAGCACCAATTAAGGATACTCCAGCTGGCCATGTACCAGCAGCTTTAGGCCCATAGATCGTACTTGTCACAGAGTCAATATAAGTGTCACCGTCATTACCTTCTGTAGTAGGTGCAACGACTCCATAAATTATTGTAAATCCATCAGTACCATCAGCACCAGCAGCACCAGCAGAGCCAGTAGCACCAAGTAGTGATGTACCAGCTGGCCATACACCAGCAGCTTTAGGGCCATAGATTGTACTTGTCACAGAGTCAATGTAAGTGTCACCGTCATTACCTTCTGTGGTTGGTGCAACGACGCCATAGATTATTGTAAATCCGTCAGCTGGACGTGCGCCCCAAGCAGTGTTGAAGTCAGTACCGTCAAGCTTAATCAGAATCTCGTTTGTGGCACCACCGATTGGGAGTCCTTGACCTACAGGTCCGGTTGCTCCAACATCACCTTGGATACCTTGAGGACCGGGGAGTCCTTCCCCAAATGGGAGAGATAGATCAACCCACTGAGAGGAAGTACCATCATTCCAGTAGCCATACCAGCGACCATCTGATGTGTTAATCCATAGGATGTACCTATCAGATACAGGTGGAGTTGGTCCAATCCAGAGGACTGTATCACACAATCCTGAGCCATTAGAGAACGAGTTACCGATACCAGTAAACTGACCACCGGGTGTCCTGCCTGACCCTTGAACCGCTGCTCCATCCCCACCGAATGAGCCACCGGGAGTTGGGTTTGTAATAGACATATTATTCTCCTGTTAGAGAAGACACCCGCCAGAGTAATGTGTTTGTGCAACACCGCCTCTTACAGCACGTAGTCTAGCTTCTTTATTATTCTCTTCAATTTCTTGATCCCTAAGCTGAAAGAATGCCATAGCCTTCTCTACATCTTTAAGGAATATATAAGCTTCTGCTTGCGTACCATATAGTAGCATCTTCAGATTCTCATCACGTAGCCAGTTTCCTGCAAGAGTTCCACAGTACCATCCAGCTGGAATATCTGGGTCTGAACCACTTGCATATTCAATCTGTGACAGTAGGTCTGGGTCATTAACAAATGCCTCAGCTCCTTCTGCAGATGTGATAGCTGCTTCTACAGCTGCTTGGCTTGCTTCAAAGTATACAAACCCTAGGGCGATGTTCTCTGCAGTAATAGCGAACCGTGCATAAGCAGATGGAAGTCGCTTATAGTAGTGGAGCTGCATGATGTCGCCTACTTCCAAATCTGGGTATACGACTAGCTGGTTATTCTCTCGTGTATAGTAATTTCCATCATACTTTGTCATATTATCAATATAGAATGATCTAATGTCTGAACGTGCATTATACACATCAGTCACTTCACCATCTGCATCAACTTTACGAAGCTGAATGAATTCGATTGTATCACCGGGAATATCTACATATCGTGTTGCAGTTACTACTGGATCATAAGTGTAGGTTGCTTCCAAAGGTGGAATTCTTAGTGATCTGTAAATATCATCTGACGCGAAGTCGACAAAGTTCTTAACGAGGGCATTTGGCAGAACATTCGCATCTCTGTTTGTATAAGCATGGATCAAGTCCACGAAACGTGTGTAGTCTACCATAATGGTACTCTCTCTTTAGTTGGATAAAAGATAAGGATAATCTCGCTTGATAATCGCTTTAAAATTCTTCATCGTGTTAGGGTCTTGTCCTTGAATAGGGCAATGGATGTCAATACCAGTTTTGTTCTTAATCTCAATGCAAATAACATCAGGGATTGTACCAAACTTCCGGTAACGCTTATTAGGGTTACTGACCTCTGCGGCAAACTTTCTTTCAGCTGCTGCTTGAGCAAGGATTTCACTAACATCTTGGCCAATCTGGTATCCAGAATCATCTGCCTTTAATGTCATATTCAAGTGTTTTGTTTCATCAATTTTCATAGTAGTGTCCTCTACTTAATTTTCTGTATGTAGCTAATAGTATTTCCAAATGGGTCACATTTATGAATGGCCTCTATCTGGATGTTACTCCAATTAACTGTATTTATCCACCAAGGACCAGTAACATGATTTCCTAATCCTCGTGACTTATAAGAATCATCAGTCTCATAATCTTCTAAGAATTTAAAATTTACACGCCAACCATTGGAGTCAGTCATTCTTACACCAACTAGTTCGCATCCTCTAAGCTTATCAAATTTTACATATACCACACTTCCCGTTTCTTCTGATTGTTCTAAAACATGAACAACTCTAAAGTTGTTGACTACAGGGAAGAACTTAGATTCAAAATCTCTGTAATGGAATGAGAATATTCCAATTTGAGTAGCTAGGAAAATAATAATCCAAGGATACTCTCTCTTTACTAAGTTAGACAAGCCCATCTAAGATTCCCTCCAGTCCAGATAGACCTGCATAGGTAAGTCCGGTGATTAAAACTGTAATTACTAGCCACATAAGTCTTTTCCTATCTGACTTTAAGTCTGAAACATGAATAATAATATCCTCATGTTTTATCTCAATTGAATTAATACGAATGTCATGTTCGTGTAGTTTAGTTAGTAAGTCCATCCTGTCCATGTTGGCCATGACACTCTCCTTAATAGTTAAAGTCTAAATATAGTTATCCATGAATCAACTTGATCACCGGGATCTAGTTTGAAACGAGTGTATACTGAATACTCTTCTATATTCGTGTATTTCTTTTTACCAATAGATTTTACCTTTATCCACGGACCATC
>Ga0196901_1001809_pt1 | contig 10576 bp, 12 predicted proteins | sample CB_VirMetaG_FD_169099 | JGI IMG/M metagenome (GOLD analysis project Ga0196901, IMG submission 169099) | Freshwater to marine saline gradient viral communities from Chesapeake Bay - CB_1504_1 Viral MetaG (v3) (version 3) | ecosystem: Environmental > Aquatic > Marine > Coastal | place: USA... | reverse complement strand
ACTTGACTCCCTTTGAAGGTACTGTCTCTTAGTGTTGATAGTATAAATTCTATCTCTTTTTGTGTCAATGCAGTGTCTGCTGCAGGACTCTCTTCTATAACTGGTTGTCCTTTTAGTCTTCCCACGATACTCATAACTTTTTGTTTTATTTTAAGAATATATGTAAATCTCTCCGGATTGTACTTTAATGTTACCATTTTTCTGGTATTTAGGACTATCTATTTGGCCAGGTACTGCTAAATCTATCACTGCTGACATATAAGCTTCTGGTGCCATGCTATTGGTAGCAGAGTCGAAGTTGGTTTGAACTCCCCATCTTGCTGCTGTAGCTTCATATCCGAAAAGATCTCCAAAATCTTGAGTTCCTTGCTGTACTACGATACCACCATCGCCTGCTGTAGTCGAACCAGAAGCGAATAATACGAATCTATCTGCTACTAGTAGGTTTTCTGTGTTTGCAAATGAAGCTGTACCGTAAACTGTTAAATCTCCTGTTACTATTGCGTCGGTAACTGAGATACTATCATCTAAGTTTATTGTTATAGTCTGACCTGATGCAGAAGTGTTTACATTTGTACCTCCTGTTAAGGTGAATATCTGTGTTTTTAAATCTACATCGCCTGATGTTGCACCATCTCCGGCAAAATCTAAAGTAGTTACTATTCCTGTTAAGTTTGAACCATCTCCTGCAAATGACCCTGTGAAAGATCCTGTAGCAGATACATTAGTAAGTGTTAATCCGTTAAGAGTAGTTGCTGTAGCTCCTAAAGCTATGTTAGTACTTCCTAGAGTTACACTACTGTTTGTTAATTTAGCGTTGGCAATTGAGCCGGCTAACATTGCATTGGTTATACCTAATGCTTTAACTCTGAGTGCGTCTGCACTGATTTCAATTGAAGAGTTATCTACGTTTACTGCTAGAGCTGTACCTGCTCCTCCTGATAAACCGTTTCCTGCTATCGAGGTGTTAAGTTCTGTTGCTGTAATTCCAGCTGCTGATACTTTTACACCTCCTGCTCCTACTGTTAATGTACTGCCGTCTGCCTGTACTGTTACAGTTGCTGGAGCTGAACCGTCATAAATAAAATCTACGATACCGTTGCCGTCTACTAAGTCTGGTAGGTTAGAGGTACCTACAAAAGTACCTGTAAAAGATCCAGTAAATGAACCTGTTGCAGACATTCCTGTAATTCCTACAGGGTTTGTAGATCTAACTACTGTACCAGTACCGTTACTTCCTACTGTTGTAAAAGATGTTGCACCGTTTCCTACAAGGAAATTATTAGTACCCGATCCTGTTAAGCCAGTACCGCCATTCGTTACTGTTAATGCTGTGTCTAATGTTAAGGCTGCTAGTGCTGCGGATGATCCGGAGACTATGACCTTTTTCCAAGTTGCCATTTATTTTATTTTATGTGTTTAGTTGTACGGTTATAAATATCAGCTTCCAAAATAAAAATCACCACTTGCAGAGAAAAACATTCCGCCTCGTATAGGGTCGGGAGTATCTATTTTCTCCTGCAGTACTGCTACTCCTTGGTAGTTGATTGAAAATATGTCTGTTGATGCTGAGGATACAGTAAATATATCTCCTGTAAGAGTTACAGAAGCGGATACGCTTCCTGTTGCTATAAAGTAAGTAGTCTCTCCCCGCGGTCCTATTGGCCCTAACGGCCCTACTGTTGCAATCTCTACAACTCTAGTAACCGGTTGGGTTATTATGATTTCTGCCGGACAGTTATTATCGACAACTTCAATAATGTTGTTGGTAATCCCTATGGAGATATCATTGATATTAGAATCAATCGTTATTTGATTGGGGGTAGACATCTACTTAGCTGGTGGTTTGTCTAGATAATGCTATTCTACCTTCTATTACTCGTGTTCTTGATACTCCTGTTGTTATTTCTAAATCATAAAAAGCGTCTGCTGCGAATGTTAATGAGTCTGCTAACTCGTAACCTATGTAAACTCCTATACTTCCACTTGTGGTAGAGGTTTCTAAGTTACTGCCGGACATGCTTAAGAATGCATTGTCGGTTTGTTTTGTGTAGGTATCTCCTAAACTTGATGTTAATACTAAGTACGTATCTCCAGATCCAGAGTACGTGGATCGAATTTCCATTCTAGCTGTGTAGTTGGTAAGATCGATCGGAACCGAATTAGAGTCTTTGTACTGTAGTTCAAAATCTACGGTAGTTCCTTGCTCTAATACAAAAGAATATCTTCCTGCTGCCATCTTTAGTTATAAATATCGACAGAAGCAGGAAGATTTAGCCTTTAGGCTTTTTCTTGTGGAATAAACTCTCCTTTTTCAAGGTCGATAGAGCCGTCTCCATATTTTTCGTTTAACTCTTTACCTAATTCTTGATCAGATTTACGTAATTCGTCCAACACTGCGAATAGTTCATCTTTACGTGTATCAATATCGTACTGATACGCTTCTAGATTTCCTAATTCTAAGATACTGCTCTGTCTTTTACTTTGAAGTTCTTGGATGCTTTTGATTTCCTCTTCTGTTAATTTTTGGTTTTCCATTTTTATTTATAATATTACTTGTTTAATATAGACTACTTGTTCTTGAAAGGCAACTTATTTTAATCCCTGTAGTTAATAAATACATCTAATATAGGATCTACTATCTGATGTCTGTGGTTTTGCTCTAGGTGAAATACTTTAACTCCTTTTACTTGGATTTCTAACTTTCCAAAGAAGTCAAATCCTGATTCTTTCCGGTTTCTTAAGTCGCATTGTGACATATCTCCACAGAATACCATTTTAGAGTTTCGTCCTAGCCGGCCAATCATTAATTCTGTTTGTCTCATAGTGGCATTTTGTGCCTCATCAATGATCACGCAGCAATTAGAGAAGGTATTACCTCTTAAAAATCCAAAGGGAGAAACCACGATTTTACCTTCTGCAACTAATTTCTCTACTTTAAGCTTTCCAATTAGTTCATGCATTATATTGTACATCGGAGCAGTAAGGTAGGATAGCTTCTCATCTACGCCTCCTGGTAAGAATCCCAGATCCTCTCCTGCGGTAACGTACGGTCTTGCTATAATTAGTTTCTCTATTTGCTTATTGAGTAGGAGGTCTAATCCTGCTTGAATGGCTAATAAAGTTTTTCCTGAACCTGCTTTTCCTTTGATAGCGGTGATTGGATTTTCTAGCATGAAGGACTTAGCTATTTTTTGCTCTTCATTTAAAATGATTCCAAATTTAATCGGACTTTTGAGCTTTCTCTTCTCTTTGAAGATATCATCGGTGTGATGATTACTTGTACCTGACATAATAACTTTCTCTTTAATATAAATAGCGATGGTATTGAAAGCAACAGGAAATTAAACAAAAAAAAGCCTGACTTTCGTCAGGCTCTTCTTAAGTCTATGATCTCTCTAATTATAGAGTGTTCAAGCCGCTTACTACGATTTTACCGAAGTATTCAGGTCTAACCATTTTCTTAGCATATCTAGTAAGTAAACCTTTTCTAGGTACGAAAGTTTCAGGATCGTAAACCATTGGAGTCATTATTAGAGGAATATATGGAGCAAATACAGCACCAGTCTCTAAGAATTGAGCACCTTTGAAGCCCATAAGAATGGTATTCTCAGTCATGTATGGGTTTTTGTAAACAGTGTATCTGTTACTGATTTGACCCATTTTCTGTACACCAAAAGCGTAAGAACCTTTAGTTACATCTCCATCAGAAGATGAAGCGAAACCTGGGATGCTTTCTAGGATTGTAGCTACTGTTGGAGAAACTACACAGAAGTTAGCACCACCTCTTAATGTTCTTTGGTGAATGATGTTAGAAAGTTTTTGCATTTTAGTTCCTAAAGTTTGGAACCATGCACCTTGGCTGTTGTAGAATCCACCAGCGTCAACACCAGCAGCTGTAAATGCAGTTGCACCAGCGTTGATGAAGTTGTTGTTAGCAGCTGACCAGTACTCAGTACCTGCAGCAGCAGAAGAAATCAACATGTCAAGGATCTCAAGATCAATCTCTAATGAAATATACTCAGACATTACTGCTGTTAATTCAGCTTCAGCGTCTAATGAGTGATAAGCATTAAGATCTTGTGCAAATTCTGGAGTCCATTGTGCTTTTAACTTTTTAGTTTTAGCTATGATACCTTCAGATTTCATTGCAACGTTGATCTGTGGGATAACGATTTCAGAAGCAGATTCAGCGTTTGGTACAGCGTAAGCAGCACCAGCTTCAAAATCACCTCTTGCATTGTCTGCAGTAGCTTTGTTGTAGAATACTGTGAAAGCAGTTAAGGTTGGGATCTCAGCAGTAGTGTTAGCGCTGAAGAATTCAATGCTTGTACCGTTGATCTTAGTAAATTGTTGCAATACAGTAGCGTCAGTAACAGATCCAGAATTAACGATAAAGCCTCTTACAGCTTCAACATCGTATCCAGGTAATACAGAAGCAACGTTTGCGATAGTCAATTTCTTGATAGTGCCAGCTGCTACTGAAGCAGAGTAGTTGCTATCGAAATCAACGTCTGCAAAAGATGCAGAGGTAGCAACAGCTGTTGCAGCAGATGCAGAGAATTGGTTAGTAGAGTAAGCAAATCTACCTGCTCCGTAAAGACCACCAGTGTTAGTGTTACCGAAGTTAGCAGAAGCATCTCCGTAAGTAGAAGCACCTGCAGTGAATGGGTTTTTAGAAGTTCCGTATTGGAAGTCTAAGAAGAAAACTAGACCAGAAGGTAAGTTCATTGGTTGAACAGAAACAAATTCTTTTGCTGCTATTTGACCAAATACTTTTCTTACCAATGGAAGAGCTACTCCAGCCCATTGCTCACCGTTACCAGCGTTAAAGTTAGCACCAGTACCAGTAGAAGATTGCTCAACTACTAATTGTTTTGCTTGATTCTCAAGGATCATAGACATGTTGTTTTTGTCTACGTCGTTGCTCATACCTTCTAAAAGGCCTGTTTTTGTCCATTTGCTCGCTAATCTAACCGCGTCAGATTGCAAACTGTGCCATGGATTGGCAGATTCTAGTAAATTTTGTACAGTTGACATTTTTTGTTTTTTTAAATTTTAAATTAAACCTGCAAGTTTTTGCATTCTAAGAATCGCCGGATCAACTTCCATTACAGGTTTTCTTGGGGAAGTTCTAGCGATTGTAGAAGAAGCAAAGTTTTTAGACTCTCTAACAAGCTTCTTAGTAGCTTCTTTAGAAGATACTTTCGTAAGATTGTTTTGTAGAGTTTCGTAAACTAATTTTACTTCTTTTACTGTTTCTGCTTTATCAAAAGCAGCGATTGTTTTCACTTTGTCAGATCCTTTGAGAGTTGTCTCTTTAAGAATCTTGTTTAAATAAAGTAACTTAGAGTTAAGTAAATTAACTTCATTTAATTCGGTACGTAAAGTTTCGATAGTGTTCATTGCTTCTTCAAGTTCCTCTTTAGTTTTAGAAGCCTCGTAAACTTCTTCTTCTGATTCCTCTTCAAGTGGCATCTCTGGTTCCATTTCTGGCTCCATTGCTATCTCTTCTTCACCTTCGATTTCACCTTCTTCGTCTTCTATTTCTTCCTCTTCTGAGTCTTCCATTTCTAATTCGTTAGCTTCAATCATTTCGTCTACAACCTCTTCGATAAATGCTCTTAAATCTTCTTCTGTCATGTTGTCAAAATCGATTTCCACATCTTCACCTTCTACTTCTTCAGATTCTTCTTCTTCAGATTCCTCTTCTTCGGGTTCTTCGGTAGCTTCTACCTCTTCTTCCTCAGCTTCATCTAGTTCAGCTAAAAGTTCTTCTAAGTTAAATTCCTCTTCTAATGATTCGGTTTCTTCCATGTGTTTTTCTTCTTCTTCCTCCATTTCAGTTAATTTTTGTTCGAACATAGATTTCAATCGAGGTGTAATAACTTCTTCTAGAGCCGCTTTAGCATTGGCAATAGAAACTTCTTTTACGGCTTTTGCTTCTGCAATAGCTTCTTTAAATAAATCTCGGTTTTTTTCCATTTTCCTAATAATAAATCTGTTTGGGAAATACGCTTATTGTTAGAGCGTAATAAGGGTTAATTTTAATGTTAGTACTATATTAGAGAATAGCACATAAGTAAGGTACTCATTCGAATACTTACTATTATATATAGGCATTGCTCCTATATAAAGCTTTTTTTTAGTAAATTAAATTGGACATGATCCAAAGCTACATAAAATCTCTTGAATAGTTCTATGTGCTTTACTGTAGTCCTTTACATGTCCTTCTAGCCCTTCTTTTATTACGCTCATATAGGAGCCGGGGTTAGATGGTGTAGATACGAAATCGAAACAAAGCAGATCGTAGTCATCCTGTACTTCCAGTACTGATCCATTTGTCTTTAAGGACCCTGTCCCTCTAGAAGAGACTCCTACAGTTATATTGGATTCTATAAGTGCTTTTAATATATTTCCTGACGGTGTTGGTAGTATTTCTACTTTCCCCATTACGTTATCTCCGTCCCACCATATTTCAGTTATGTTATGAGAAACGTTTTTAAGGTTAATTACGGTAGTTTCTGGATGATCTAGCTCTCCTACAGCTCTATTCTCATTTACAGACTCCATATACTTCTCGATTTCTCTCTCCCAAAGCCCTCTCGAGTAGTATCTACCGTTCCCATTCTTAACTTCTACAGTAGCTAAGATACCCGATACTACAGGATTCCCTCTCTTTGAAAGTGTTCCTTCGGAGATTAACCCTACAGTAGGTCGAAATATATTAGTTTCTATTAGTAAGTTGCTCATGTTATTTTTTAGTACTTAGTACTTCGTCTATAAGTTTTTGAAGTAGTCTCAACTCTGGGCTTTCTTCTAGGGTATTTTCTGCTTCTATACCTTCTTTTAGGTTGCCGTATCCACTAGACTTGTATTTACCTTCTGCTTCCTTAGTAGGTGTTTCAGTGTAGCCTAAGCCTTTTACCCCGAACTGTCCGTCCTTTACGTAGTATAAAGAGTCCTTTGTTAGGTTCTTAGCAACGATTGCTTTTATCTGTTCTTCAGTTTTAGCTTCGTTTTTAGGATCTTTCATCTCGGTGTAGTACCCTTTTAAGAACTCTGCTCCGAATATATTATCTATACTCTTTTCATCGCTGTAGTCGAATCCTGCTGCTTGAATATCTTTAACTTCGGCAGTTGTTTTTTTCTCTTCGGCTTTTGCTTCTTGTATATTTTTATTAAACACGTCAAACCAGTTTGTGTCTACAGCAGTTTTAATTTCTCTGGTTTCTACTATTATACTTCTTTCTTTTAACTTGCTTACGATTTGTTCAAAAGTCTGTACGTTAGTTATGTACTGAGGAAATTCTCTTCTAGCTTGCTTGATAAAGAGTTCTTTATTTCCTTTCCCTTCTTTAATAAGGTTATAGTTAGTCTGTAGGTTTTTCATTGTTTATAAATAGTACTTGTCTTAATGTTTATTACTTCTTCCAGAGGTCTTTATACTCCATACCTTTAGCTTTCTTTCTTAGCTGTTTTTGATTTACGAGTTTATAACCTAGGTCAAGGTAGTAGTTTCGAGCAGATCCCTTAGCGTTCTTATCCGGGTTAAAAGCGAATGGGGTGCTGTAGGCTCCTGCTGCTGATGAGGTACTTACCTCTTTAAGTTGTTGTTTTAACCAGTTTTTACTTTTCTGTTTGTTGTTCATGACAGGTTGTTAATTAACTCATAATACTGTAAGAGGTTTACTATATTATCGTTAGTAACTGTTTTAGTCTTAGCAACAGGGGTAGCATACTTTAAAACTTCTTCAAGTTTAATCTTTAGAACTTCATCTACATCACCGTTAGTTTTAGCTACTATAGCTTCCCGTATCTCTACAATTTTATCATTGTAATAGTCTCTTAATTTACTCGTATTGTCAATAGAAGTAATAACCTCCCTTAATACTAGTTTTTGTTCTGGTAGGAAGTGGTCGTATTTTTCGTTAAATTTCTCTAACATAATACGGTACGTAAGTATTTTAACATCTTTAGGATATGTTTTATATTCCTCCATTAACGTATCTTCTTTTGTCGTTGCCGGTGTTTTTATAAGATGTTCTAGTATTGTTATTTTATTGTTAATAGTATCTTCTGGTGTGATTTTACTATTATTTTGATTCTCGATTAGATTATTAAGAGCGGCGTAAATCTTGTAGTTAGGTACTTTTACTTTAAAGAACTTCTCTACATCGTAGTTATTTTTAATCTCTTTAATTAAATTATACCTTTGCTTTTTAACTTCTGTGCGGTTAAGTTTGGTTGCTGCTTCTAGTAAAGAGGATATTACTATTTCTGATTTAGTTTCGCTTAGGTTCTGAAAGTTGCTTAGTTGCTCGTATAGTTTATACTCTTTCCCAAGCTCCGTATTAACGAAGTATCTTTTTAGAGTTTTAATTGCAGGTGAATTTGTATTGTTCATCGTATCTGCAGTGATCTGTCTAACTAACAGTTCAAATAATAACCCTGTATTTTTATATTTGGAATGGCGTGTCATAAGTTAAATTTTTAATCTAATAAATTTACAGTTTAAGTGTTTTTCTATTTCCTGCTGTCTCGTGATGTCTCTGTCTGATAATAGTCCATCTTTTTTAAAATGGTATTCTTCATCTATCTCCAATACTACATTATTATCCCTATCGTATGCATCTAAAAAGTAACCTAGTACTCTTACTTCCCCACCATTCTCTGCATGTTGGAAATGATACCCGTGCTTACTTCCGTATGATTCGATTATTGATATTGAATCTTTGTTGTAGTTCGGCATAATCTGCCCTTTTGCTGTGGTTATTCTGTTGATAGCAGATAGTCTAGACTTTTTATTTACTTCTGGGGTGCGTTTATATGGGTAGTTTGCGGTTTGCCAGCCTTTCCCTGCATTAGCACATAGATTGCACTTTCTATTTTTCTCGATCGATTCTACTAATACATATACAGTGGAGTATTCCAATAATTCACTGCAATCTGGGCAATTTTTTATATATGGTGGTTTTATGTGTCCGTACTTACTACCGGACTTCATCCTACTATCAGAATGTCTGGTTAATCCGGTATTCCAGGAAATGTGCCCTTTTTTAAACTTACTACTATTTGAATCCATTTTTTAGCTTGTGCTTTGTAATAAATAGTATGTTATATCTCTTCTCGTATTTGAGACTCGTCTAGCAAGCCTCCTTTTATCTGCTCTTGTTCAAAGAGTTTAACCTTTCTCTCTTCTAATCCTCCTATAACTCTAGAGTGTTTCGCAAGTTCTCTGCCGGCTCCTTCGAAAGCAGATGCTCTTCTTGTAGTAGGCTGGTCGTCGTTTTTCATAACATCTTTTCCTAATCTATCCTTACCGAGTGGGTCATTTTGAGTACCTAGGAAAGTTGCTCTTTCTTGTGGTCTTCCCATTACCGGTTCATCTTCGTTATATCCTGTTGGAACATTCCCAGGTCTGTCATAGACTCTACCTTTTCCGTAGGCTGTTGCGATGTCATGAGGTGTTCCAAAGGATTGTCCTGTTTGTTGAGGATCGTTTCCTTCGGCTTCTATCTGACTCATTCTAAATGTTCTCTTAGCGTCTTCTGCAGTAAGGTTTCTCATCTCCTCGTACTCTTCTGTTGACATGTGGAAGATATTTTCATACATCCAGTCAGAAGAGAACATTTGAGTCTCTTTCATTGCTGCTACTAGGGCTACTTTCTCTGTCAATAGTGCTACTTTCTCTTGATCGTATATTATGGAAGGAGTTGTTAGTGCTAATTCAAAATTAGTTAACTCGTCTTGTGTGTATCCTTGTGAGTATAGGTGTACGAAGGCTATTTTATATAGCTCCGATATCATTATTCTCTGTATCTTTTCAACAGTTCTTGCAAATCTAATATCTTCTGCAGCAAGAGTAGCTTTTCCTGATAGGTTCTCATCGTATCCTAAAAATGCTTTAGGGACCTTAAGAGCGGCGAACAATTTGTTGCGTAAGTACTCTACATCTTGAATTCCATCGTACTGCAATCCGCCTAATGTATCTATTTTAGTAGTAGTATCTCCGTTTCTCATCGGAATGTAGAAATCTTCCATAAGATTCTGCATATTATATTTTAAGTTGTACTGTCCGGTTTCTGGATCAATATAAGGAGTCTTTTTTATTTTAGTAATTGCTTTTTGAATAAAGTTTTCTACTTCTGTAGGAGCTATTCCCCCTACGTTCATATAAAATATTCTCTTTTCAGGGGCTCTTACAATTCTATGTATTAGCATTGCATCTTCCATCATAGTATACTGCTTGAATAGTTTTCTAGCAGGTTCTAGGTAAGATCTTCCGTAAGGTATAAAGTTAATATCCGTTAAAAGTCGAAAGTGGGCCATTTCATAGTTATCGAAGTAGATAGCTTGTTGGTCGTTCATGCCGGGTACGCTGTAGTATCCTGATGCTTGTCCGGATAGTCCGTTCTCATGATATTGAAACCGGGTAGACATTGGGTGATCTACATCGTATCCGTCTTGTCTCTCTATATGGTAGGCAGTAAATGGTATTGCATTGTACACTCCGTATTTTTCTGAGATTTCTAGTTTTAGGAAGAAGTCTCCGTACTTACATGCATTTCTAATC
>Ga0196901_1001806_pt1 | contig 10586 bp, 8 predicted proteins | sample CB_VirMetaG_FD_169099 | JGI IMG/M metagenome (GOLD analysis project Ga0196901, IMG submission 169099) | Freshwater to marine saline gradient viral communities from Chesapeake Bay - CB_1504_1 Viral MetaG (v3) (version 3) | ecosystem: Environmental > Aquatic > Marine > Coastal | place: USA... | reverse complement strand
AGCTTAGCAGCATATTCGTCATCTTGTTTAACTAGAGCAGCCTCGACATGAAGCTGAACTTTCTTGTTAAATGCTTCTTCAATTTGCTGCAATGTATCCTCTGTAAGGATATCTTGAGCTTTTTCTTGGAGTATGTCAGTGATGTTTTCCATAGTTAAAAGAGTCTTTTATTAGAAGCTTTTTTAATTTTTTGCTTCATTTTATCTTCAACAACAGCAGATAAATTACCGTGGGCTTTCTTATACTCACCATCGATAATATTTCTAATAAAACTTCTTATTTCTTTACGGTGCTGTGTCATATGATATATATCTATTATTTATACTTTATCGTCCAATTTTATCTAAAAAGTCAATAATTTGATCTTTTAAATAATCATTTAACTCTTTTTTCGGTAAGGTTTTTAAACTTTCTTCAAAAGTTTCATATGTCTCTTCCCATCTACCATCATTAGCTAACACAAATTGCTTAGATTCTAATATACCATTAACAAATGCTTTTGGGCAAGAAGGATCGGATACACAATCAACTGCAACCAATCTCATTTCAGAAACTTTACTTACTCCAGGGCGTGTTTTTTCTTCAGATAACTGACCTAATGCTCTTGAGCTCATACCGACTTTTACACCGTCGTTAATTAAACTCTTAACAATCTGACCACAAGGGGTGGAAAGAACTTTAGATTTACCGTAGAACATATTACCTTCACACCAAAGGTCAGTAACCATATGACAAGCACGTTCTAGGTCAACTTCAGCAGATGTTGGATGGTTTAACTCACCCATACTTCTGTTTTCTTTAACCATTTCACGCATGTAACGATCTACTTCACGTTGTAATTCATCTTTTGGGTAGTAACGTTTGTTGCGGTTTACATCTTCAGCCATCATGTAAGGACCTTTAATATAAAGAGTCTGGCCTGAACCTGTGCTCTTTTCTTCAATGATATATTCAAAGGCCTCTTTAGGCGCCGGATTCTCTACTAGTAATCTGAAAGACATCTTATTTATTATTTATACAGAAAATATATTTTTTTAACATCCAAGCTCTTTTTCTGTAAGTATTTTGAACTCAATACCTTTTTTCTTAGCCCATTTCTCAGCAGCTTCCCATTTAGCTTGATTAACTACCCACGTTTTTTGTTCATATAACATAGTGGTTTTTCTTTTATACTTTTTAGGTTCAGGAGCTTTTACTTGAGAAGACGGTTTGATTTCAATTAGGTAAGTTTTAGCACCGGTGGATTCTTTTATAGTAATTAAACCATCTACAAAATATCTATGAATTCTACCATCAAGTGGGCTCTTGTAAGGTATAATTACACCTTCACTATTCCAAGCAATGATGTTAGGGTTACAATCACACCATCTAAAAAATTTTAACTCCCAGCCTGATCTATAGACTGGGAGCTTTTTGCCTTTATATTTTTCTCTTAACTTTGGATTAAACACACCTTGCTTAAACGGCATGTAAATATTTAAATATAATTCAATTTTATCAAATCACCGACCCGGTAAATTAACCAATTAAAAAAAGTGTTGGTTCAGCATCTCCCATACCAGGTGAAGCACCAGTATATAATTGCTCTTCTAAACGTTCTTTTTCAGTACGACCTTCTTCTAATAAGTCGTAATTAAGAACACCACCTCCAAACAATTGAACATTACCGTACTTACCTCTTACTCTACCTACAACAATTTTGGATAACGCAAGAGCGTATTGGTAAACCCATTCTTCTTTTATGACCCATGAAATAGGCTTTTCAACATAACATTCAATTGTACCCCAGAAATTAGAATCTTTAGGTTCTGGATACATTTGCATGTACTGAGTACGTTCATTAAAGTTAATTGATTTTCTTAATGCTAACATTTTTTCACGGGTGTCTAACCAGTTCTTTAACACGTACCAACTGATTAAGTCAAACCCGTAATTACCCATTGAGTAACTAAAGTATGTCTGTTGGGCTAATGTTTGTTCAATAGTAAAGAGTGTATTAACACCATCAGATGAACCTTCTTCAAAACCTCTTACAGATACAACCTTTCTATATTCATCTAACAAATAATCATAACTTTGATTAAGAGCTAATTGATCAGGTTTAAGCTGATTACCTACTTGAAAGATATAAGGATTTGCTGCTTCACCAATAACCATCTTACTTAAATCGTAAAGAGGAGCGAATTGTTTACCGCATTTTTCTTCGTATCTAAAATTGAAATTAGGGTTTAGTTTTTCAGACTCTGTGGTTGGTACATCTGTTTTTACTGTATCAGCATCAGCTGTTCTAGAAGCAGAAAATAAAACATCAAGTCTAATCCCTTTACCCCTTTCGTAAAGTTCAGAATTAAAAATAAGATATTCTCGAGTAAAACCTGCGAACTTTGTAAACATTTCAACAGCTATACTAATGTTTTCATACAACTGATCTTGATGTATTTCAACATTAACAAGTGGAGCTCCCAATGAACGTGAGATACGTTCACCTAATCTATTATAACCGCAAATAACGTTATTAAGATTAGTGGAGTAAAATGAACTTAGTGGCGATGCTGCACTACAGTCTATTACGTTTGCCATAAAAATATTTAAGCAAAGTTTTCTATAGTTACTACCATTGAATGTGTTTCCCTGTTACTGTTAGGTACTATAGATTTGAGAGGTAGTTTATTAATCTTTTTATTTTTACCGTCTACTTCTATAAACATATTCAACCACCATGGTGTTCTCTCAGTTGTAGTACCGTAACTTTTAAATGGAGATACTGGTGTATTATCTTTACAAATTTGAGATTGCCAAATAAAATTTTGATAAATTCTTTCGTTTTGTGCACTTATGTTACATACACCTGAAACCCTAGTATTATTTTCCCCATCCCAAAATATATAAAAAGTATATGTGCATTTAGGTTCACTACTACCAGATGTATCTAGTCTTGCATGAGTATAATTAACTATTGATTTCTTATAATTAGTATAATTTTTATCAAATAATAATTCCCATCCACCAGAAGTTGTACTAGTGCTTAAATTAGAAGAATAAATTATTTTCGGTCCAGTTATAAATCTTTCACTGTTAGCTTGGGGTCTAAAATATTTGTCAAAATAACCTGTACCCTTGTTACCACCTAAACTAAAATCTGCAGTTGAAATTGATCCAGAGTAAAAATCAGTTCTATTATCTGCAGGAGAGACTTTATCAGTTAAATTAACTACACAACCGCTATCATCAAAAGTTACGGTTTCTATTTCATTAATATTTTTATTTATTAAAGATACAGAAGAACTTGCATTGTTAAAATTTAAATAACTTTCATTAAATTTTATAGGAAATAAAGCTGTGGAATAATTTTTTAAATAGCTTACAAAATTTTGTAAATTGACTTTATAATTAGCGTCATTAGGAATCGTACCAATAAGCAAATCATCATAAGCTAATTCACTTTTTGCTGCAGAAACTAATTGTGTTATACTACTTTTAGGCATTATATAAGATTTGTTTGAACTAAACTAATATTTTGTGCACTATTTCTATATAGACCATTTATAATAATACCACATAACGGTAATCCTAAAATCTGTTTATTTGGATAATCAATTATTAATCTAGGATTTGCGACATAAACATTGCTGTTAATTGTACCTTGAATATTATTAACCCCAGCTGTTAAATTAGCGCTCATTAAAAAGCTACTATTATAATTACTGTTAGATCCTAAAATACCCGACCCGGTTACTCTTGCGTTTTCCCAATCAATTTCAATTTTAATAGTAGAGTTTGCATAAGTTTCGGTATTATAACCATTTCCTTGAACCATTTCTATAATCGACTTTTTGAACCTACCGTAAGTTTTACTAAAATAGTGAGTCCAATCATAGTCATTTTCTTGTCTGTCACTATAATTAATTTTTTGAGCATTTACATATGTTGCTCCTCTTATACCTTTTGGATTCCAATAACTATTTGCATTAAAGAAACCAGCATTACTATCACCAGGCCCTACATTATTACCTGTTAAATTAGAAGGCTGTGCTGTATTAAAATCAGAAGTAATTTTTGTTTTAAACCATGAAGCTGCAGTACCAGCGGCCATAAAAACTTCTTCAGAAGCTTGAGTATTGGAGCTGTTTGAATAGTCATACACTCTACCATATTCATCAAATTTAAACGCTTTTACATCTCCAAGATTTACTGTCTGCCCAGCAACTTTACTAGCAATAGGGGTTTCAACCCCGTTTATATAAGCAGCTGGTAAAATAAACCTATTATTAAAAGGTATTGGAAAAAGATTAGTGTAATCTTTTAAGTAAGCAGCAAAATTTTCTGTTGTTATCTTTTTGTTAATAAATTCTACATTAGGTTCAGACACGTCAACAAAAGTAAGCAAATCATTAGGGTATACTTGATTTGCTGCAGCAAAATTTAATTCTGAAATCTTTTGGCTAGCCATTTTTTAATATTTAATTATTATTCTGTGGTATCAAAGCGTATTCCTGCAGTATATAATCTCTGCGAGACTCACTATTTTCTAATATAAAATAATCAAACGGATTAGTAGGAAATGTTTCTAACATTAATCCATTGTTATCTGATTCTAGATAATTAGATTTTCTTGGTGGTGGTGTGATATTAGTTTTAAATAAAGTTAAAAGTTGTAATTGCAAATCTAACACTTTATTAAGTACCCTATTAACTACAGCTCTAGAGAATATTTCATTAGTACCTATATAATTATTCATATCAGTTTTATAGTTAGTTATGGGTAATTCAGAAGGATCAAAATAAGTTATACCATCAAAAATTAATGCCCCTGAATTGTTCATATCTGCATTAACTTTTCTATAAATGAAATTTCTTAACTGTAAAGTGTTGTTTAAAATTTTATAAAGAGATTTATTATATGCTAAACTAGAAGCAAATTCTTCCTTCTTAAGATGTAATTCATCTTTACTATAAATGTCAAAGTTATAATCAGATAATAAATTTAAGTAATTTTCATCTTCTAAAAATCCTAACAACATACCTCTACCGTTTGTGTTTCTATAAATGTAAATTAAATCTTGTTCATTTTTAGATTCAATTAAATTCATAAATTGAAAACAACAAACATCTCTTTTAGGTATACCCATTTTAGTTAAATCGAAAACACCAATTAATGTTTCATTATCAGTAAAATATTTGTATACATTTATTCTAGTTAACACATAAAAAATATTATTAGTGGGGGATATAACTAAATCCAAAAATTCTTCTTGTTGTGTACTGTTAACCGATACATCTACAACGGTTAGTACATTTAAATTTAAATCAAGGGTGGTTAATTTTCCTTCTTTAGTAAGCCAATAAAATTTATCGTTAAAAAGTTTTACAGATACAGGAGGGTTAAGTTTATAAAATTCAGCTTTTCGTATATTTCTTACAAAGCCTAAATCTTCATCATAAACTTTAACCATTTGATTGCCTTGATCTAAAACGTAAAGATAACCATTATAAAAATCTACAATTTTAGGTTGTCTAAATGAATAGTTATCTCTAACTTCACCTTCACCTCCTATAATTTCAGTCTCATAAAATTTATTAAATCTATGACTACCTGATTTAGTAAAACCAGCGACGTTCATTCTTACTACATTATTTCTTAACTCATCAGAAACATACAAACTATCATTATAGTAGGCTGAACTATTAATTTTTAAGAAATCTAATTTATTATATTCACCGTACGTTTCTGTATAATTTAAGAAAGTGTAATCATTAGCATCAGAACTATATAAATTAGCACTTAATGACTGAATTCTGTTATCTGAACATAAAAATAAAACATTAAATCCAGATAATGAACCCGAGGCAATAGAAAAGTTATTAAGATTATCGTAATTAGAAGGATTAGCTAATACATCATTTACACTTTCATTATAAATGCTAAATTCAACAGTACTATAACCTTGAGTTACTGTTACATTAACGTCATTTCCAAACAAACTAGAATACGTTTCAGGATTTTTATTACCAAAAAATACACCACCGTCTTCACTAGTAATGTTTAATTGTAAAACACCATTTGATTCTTCAGTATATGATGAAGTAAATCCATAGGCAGTAAGTTGTTTGTTAACAGCTTCTACTGATAATTTATTACCATTATAAGTACTTGATATATCAAATGATACATTCTGACCTACAGGTAAAAATTCAACTTTAGGGTTATAATTATCATTGTAAGTAAAAACAAAATTATAATTATTACCATCTTTATCTGAAATATAAAAATATGGTATTGAATTGGTGTTAACACTACCGTCATCATTAAATGTAACTCCAGAATAGAAAAAATTACCTCTAATTGTTACATTTAAATCTGTAAATGAAGGGTAATATGTACCTAACCAACCTTGATATTGTTTGGGTAAATCAGGATTGGCATATTTTGATACTGAGTAAAGGTATAACAAATTAGATTGTAGTAAATCTAAACTTGTATTAAAGTTATACCCATTAGCTAACTCATTAACTCCTATTTCAATATCAGATTTATTGTATGGAAGTTCAATCACAGAACTTAGTGTTCTGTTAAACGAATAACTATAGTCATTAAACTCTGTTGAAATATTAATCATTATCTTTTTCCCAAACAACTTTGTTAAGTTTAGTATTAGCTGGTAAAACCTTTCTTATATTTGCAAATATTTCTTCTGTAATATCTTGCTGTAATGCAGTTTCAGTAATACCTGTATCTTGAATTGAAACGTTTAGTAAGTTACTCTTTCTACCAGGTAATTTATTCTTAAAGAATTTATCGATATTTTCAACGTAACTGCGTTTACCTGTAGGTAACTCAAATAATAAATCATTAATCTTATATCTACTTCTAATTATATTAGCTATATCATATAGATATAATGGTGTATTGTACATATTAAAGTTTTTCAACTTAAAGTTACCGTAATTATAATAATTGATATCATTTAGATTATCATTTAGTTTATTATTGCCGTAACTTGGTTCAGTTCCAATATACATTGCATTGTCAAATATTGTACCAAAACTATATTTACCACTGTCAAATGGATATGTATCAACGTTTTTACCGTCAATATAAAAGTTAAACAAACCATTAACAGTATCAAACGTTACAGTAAAGTTATGATAACCTGGAGATAAATTAGATAGAGGGTAAACTAATGTACCGGTTTCAAATGTCTGCACATCATAAATGTTAGGTAATTTTATCTTACAGCAAATATTTTCTCCATTATCATAATTGTTTCTCAAATAGTTATAATTGTTAATGTTATAATTAACGGGAAAACTATCTAAGCTTAATTCATTTCCAGTAATGGTGTTGACTGATTCTGTAAAGTCTGTTTTTGTTCTTGTGTAAGCTACCCTACCGACTACATTATTTGAACTTAAACTTACAATAGAAAGATAATTATCTATTTTTTTACCACCATAAAATTCATCAATTAAGTCAATACCTTTACCTAAACTGTTATCAAACCCGGTTATTGAGGAAAGTCTATCATTATAAGTGATATTATCATAACTATCAATTGATACAATTTTGTCTTTATCGTATAAACAATAAAAATTACCAGCATTATCAAATGTGTAATCTAAAATATTACCTTCTACTTTAAGACCTATTTTTGTTGTATCTATATTATAATATTGAATAGATGTATTACTATTAAAGTAAATTTCATTGTTATATACTTTAGGATTAGTACCAGATAATAAATACACCGTTGTTTTATCTGCAACAATACCTTGGTAATTAATACCTACTCTTACTTCATTATAGTCTAATTCAGATTGATCTTTATAAAATAACGAATTTATATCTAATCTATACCAAGTATTACTTACTAAAATGAATGCATAATCACCATAACTATAAAAATATTTGTCATTTTCATTATCTAAAAATGGTAAGAAATGTTTATCAATTGCAGTACCTATATAATTATATTTTGTAACATATCCTTTTTTATCGAACACTAAAAATATACTATTAGGTTCAAATTTTAGAATACACGCAATTTCATTATCATTTGTTATGGTCTTTACTCTAACACCTTGAGTATTAAAAAGATATATATGATTTGAAAAATATGAAACTGTATGTGGTGTTATTTTTCTATAGTTAAAAATACCAAACCCTCTGTTGGTGTAATTACCGATTACTTGCGATCCGAAAGGTCTATCCCAATTTTCATTACTTAAATCAAAAGAAATAGTAAAATTATCAAACTCTGATATAGTATCTAATGGTATAGTTAATGTTTTTGTAAAGTAATTGCCTTCAAAAATTATTTCACCAGTATTAATTTTTCTATCATAAGTTAAACTGAAGTAATAAGGTAACCCATCGACAATTAAATCAGAAGATAAATTATTAATAAATGAAGTACAGTTTTTATTACCTATATGATGATAGGCATATAATGCTCCTTTTTCAAAGGTTAAATTAGATTTGACATCATAAAGATCATAAGCATTATTATCATTATTAACCATACTACTAATCTCATCAAAATTAGTAGTTAATCCTGTAGAAGGATTTGTTAAAGCGTCATAGTAACTAATATTAGCAGGGTCGTAATATCTATCAACCCAAATACCCTTTTCATTAATATTTTTACCACCTGATAACCATGTGCATAAAAATGAACCTGTTTGAGTATCGGAAACACTTCCAAAAGGTGAGCTATCTCTATAGTTGTTTAATTTCTTAAACACTTTATCTGCATAATAAGGAGTATCACTAGCAATTGCACCGGATGAAATTAAACTACTATCATTTATATTAAGTTTAATATAAGGATAAATTTCATAAGGTATATGAAAATAACTTAGAGTATCCTTTTTAAGTACTTTTGTTAACGTGTAACTAGCAAATCCTAAACCAATATTCGAATTACCAGTTTCTTGATTAACACCGGTAAATAAATTTTCATAATATCTATGTTTGAAAGTAGGGTGATTAGGAAATAAACCACCATAAGATTGAGTATTAGATACCGTTTTTTGATTCTTTAAATTTAAAACATTAACATCAAACTTTTTATTGTTATAAGGGTTAATGTTATAGTATTCTGTATTGAATAAAAAGTTAGATTTATATGTGTATTCACTTTTATTAATATCAACAGTTAACTTTCTATTATCTAAACTCTCTTCGTATACATATTGAGATGTTGAAAGTTTGTCATTTATAGTAGAAGCATTTATTCTTAATTTGAATAAAGCATTATCCCTAAATGGTTTGTATCTATTTGCTGTAGGAGCCGGTTCAAATGCTAAAGAGTTACTAGATTGTTCGTAAGTAAGATAATTTACTTTATCAAATATTTTTTTGCTAAATGTGATAACGTTAAATGTTTTATCATACGTATATTGAAACGTATTAATATCCCCTGTAGAGACTACATTAGTTCCAGTTAACATTACAAAGTCATTATTAAGATAATCATATGATAAGTATCTAGTTGTTGAACCTTCAGTATTTTTTATCTTACAATTATTACCATCTAAAAAATGAACTTCAAAAAACGAGTTACTATCAAAATAATCCGCTAAAACTATATTAGTTAGAGGTTGATTATTAGCAGGTAAAGCTGAAAGATATCTTACATTACTAGTAGCATTAGCAGCAATGTAAGATGTAAATGTATAATTAGATGGTAATTGAAGTTGTTCTAATTCTAGAAAGTCTTTATAATCAAACGCATCTGATAGGTAAAAAGATGAATATTTGTTTATCGACGTATCTCTAGTAGCGGATAAACAGTCATCTAAGGTTAAGTCGAACCCATGGTAAGTGTTTCGGTTTTGTATACCGAATTTAACATTACTATCTAAACCATAGGTCGCGCTTAAACTTGTAAAATTGGAACTATTAAGTACCTTTACTTCCATTTAAATTATTTAATATAGAAGCATTGTTTAGTTCTCTCTTCTATCTTCTGCTTTATAATATTCGAATCTTTCGTGGTAACAAGGGGTAGCTAAAAGAATTGCTGGTTTTAGTTCACCTTTTACTGTTTGCTGATACATATATGACATCCACGTCTGTTCAAACGGTGCTGCCCATTTCTCATCAAGAAACATTTTCTTATTACCTTCCTTAGATACTAACTGAGGCCAATTACAATAGAATATCTCTCCATCAGTATATGCAAGACCATCCATACAATATATGTTATTATAGTTAACTAATGGAGCGTTAGGATCTAAACCATTAGCAGGTAAGAATTTTTTATGTGGCCAAAACTTTTCTCTAACTTCTTGAGGAACATTATACCAAGACCATTGAGTACGATTATCACCAAAGAATTCAGAAAAGCAGAACTTTAAGAAATCAAACCCATGCTTCTCCATAATCTTATGAGTTTTGTCAAACAAATTAGGAATGTATCTTCTAAAACCACTTTCACAATAACCAACTTCTTTATCATGAATGTACATGTCATCTTCTAAGAAGATATAATAATCACCATCTGTTTTATCAAAGTGTTCTGCTACCCATTGTCTTCCTCCGCAAATACCGATGTTATCTTTTTTATGTTCGGTAAATCCGTATA
>Ga0196901_1001802_pt1 | contig 10610 bp, 11 predicted proteins | sample CB_VirMetaG_FD_169099 | JGI IMG/M metagenome (GOLD analysis project Ga0196901, IMG submission 169099) | Freshwater to marine saline gradient viral communities from Chesapeake Bay - CB_1504_1 Viral MetaG (v3) (version 3) | ecosystem: Environmental > Aquatic > Marine > Coastal | place: USA... | reverse complement strand
AGCAACTGGGTTCAGATAATTTCAAGTTTGAAATCCTGATGCTCTGCGACAACAAGCGAAATCTGTACTACAACGAGATGAAGTTACAGATGGAGCTGGGTGTTCTGGAAAGCGACGCTTACTACAATGCCAACGTGGGCGGTGTTCGCTTTTATCGACCAGTTCGTAGCTACCTTACCGACAGTCTGAAAGAACGCATGAGCGGGACAAACAACCCCGCTTATCGAGGAGCGTTTTACGTTACACGCAAGGATAAAAGCCTGGAAGTTGTCTCGGACAAGACCATGAGGGACTGGTGCGCCGAGAATAACTACAACCATAGGCGCATATCGGATTTGCGTAACAAGAAACAGAAGAGCCACAAAGACATCCTGAAGGTGGAATACGAACATGAACGAAAAGACAATTGATACCCTTGTGGACGACATCTACGATCTGTTGAACAACGGGAAGTCCAAGCCTAACCAAGAGTACCTCTTTGGCATGGCTGCCAGCATCATGGACTCTGTGCGGAAGCAACTGTGGTTTAGCAGCACGCCTCGCAAGAGTTCGCTTCGCATGTCCAACATAGGCAAGCCGTGCGTCAGGTCTCTGTGGTACGAGATCAACAGCAAGGCCGAGGCTGAGCCGCTGTCTCCCCAGACCAGACTGAAGTTCATGATGGGCGACATCGTAGAAGCTGTTATTCTCTACTTGGCCAAGGAAGCTGGTCACAAGGTAGAAGATCAGCAGCGAGAGATCGAGATTAGCGGCATCAAGGGACATATTGACGCAATAATCGACGGTGAACTTGTCGATGTAAAGTCGGCCAGTTCGTATAGCATGCGTAAATTTAAAGACGGGACATTACCAAATGACGACCCTTTCGGATATATTAGCCAGATCAGTGGGTATGCCAACGCTCTTAACAAGTCGCGGGGAACCTTTCTTGCCGTTGACAAAAGCAGCGGCGAACTCGCCGTCTATACTCACAAGGATATTGAGGACACTAGTGACCGAATTGCATCTGTTGTATCGGCTATGCAAGACACAGATGCACCTCCTAGGGCTTTCAGCCCAGTCACAGACAGACAGACGGGTAAACAAAAGCTAGGTGTGAACTGTTCCTACTGTCCGTATAAGAGCGACTGTTGGGCAGAACACAATCTGGACCTGAAGTTCCGCTCTGGCAAACCGGTGTTTTTCGTAGACGTTGAAGAGACCCAAGATGAGAACGAGCACAATTTCTGACGAGATACTCAGAGACCTGAGCCATGCGTACAGTTCTACGGACGTGTTGGAACTGCTTGACATCGACACCTTTGAACTGGTACTAGCCCTTCGCGAGAAGATCGCAGAGAACCTGGAAAAGTTTGACCTTAAACCTGTGGATTGCTTGAATGACACTCTCTAACCACCTGCCTACCCAGTACCAGCAGTTTATCGCGCTGTCTCGCTATGCTCGCTGGATTCCCGAAGAGCAGCGCAGGGAGACGTGGAGCGAGACCGTTGATCGCTACGTGGACAATGTTGTTCGACGGGTTATTCCCAACGAGGAAACTGTTATCAACAACATTCGCGAAGCCATCCTGTCTCTGTCTGTCATGCCCAGCATGCGGATGATGATGACCGCAGGACCGGCTCTCGATAGGGACAACACCGCTGGTTACAACTGTAGCTACATTGCCGTGGATGACCCCAAGGCCTTTGACGAGGCCATGATGATCCTGCTCTGCGGCACTGGCGTGGGTTTCTCCGTAGAGCGGCAGCACATTGCCAAGCTGCCAGAGGTGCCTGAGAAGCTGTACGCTTCGGAAGATGTGATTGTCGTACACGACTCAAAGGAAGGATGGGCCAAGGCTTATCGCAAGCTTCTGGCCATGCTGTACGCTGGCGAGATTCCGCGATGGGACACTAGCAAGGTGCGCCCCGCTGGTGCAAAGCTGAAGACGTTTGGCGGTCGAGCGAGCGGGCCAGAGCCATTGGAAGACCTCTTCCGCTTCACCATTGAAATCTTTAAGAAGGCAATGGGGCGAAAGCTGAGTTCGCTAGAGTGCCACGACCTGATGTGCAAGATCGGCGACATCGTTGTCGTTGGCGGCGTGCGTCGGTCGGCCATGATCAGCCTGTCTAACCTGTCGGACGATAGGATGCGACATGCCAAAAGTGGCCAATGGTGGGAGAACAACGCGCAGCGCGCTCTGGCCAATAACTCTGCTGTCTATAACGAGAAGCCGGACATTGAATCGTTCCTGCGCGAGTGGACCTCTCTGGTAGAAAGCAAAAGCGGCGAGCGAGGCATCTTTGCTCGCTACGCCGCCGAGGCTCATACCGCTAATAACAAGAGGCGAGAGACTGGTCACGAGTGGGGTACCAATCCTTGCTCTGAGATTATCCTGCGGTCCAATCAATTCTGTAATCTTACCGAGGCTGTTGTTCGCGCCAGCGACACTCGCAAGACCTTGGAAGAGAAGGTCAGGCTTGCTACCATTTTGGGAACAATTCAAGCCACGTTTACCAAGTTTCCGTATCTTCGCAGATCATGGACCAAGAACACCGAGGAAGAGCGTCTGCTTGGCGTGTCGCTTACGGGGATCATGGACAACGCTCTAACGTCTGACCCTTCGCCTGCGTTCTTGGACCATCTTCGTATGGTAGCAGTGGAGACCAATAAAAACTGGGCTCGTTTGCTGGGTATCCCCCAGTCGGCTGCAATTACGTGTGTTAAGCCGTCTGGTACAGTTTCACAGCTTGTAGATGCTGGCTCCGGCATTCACGCTAGGCATAGCCCGTACTATGTACGTACAGTGCGCGGAGATGTGAAAGACCCTTTAACTACATTGATGATAGAGCAAGGCGTTCCGTGGGAGCCTGAACTTTTTCACCCAGATTCTACGGTCGTCTTCTCGTTCCCTCAGAAGTCTCCTATGGGTGCCGTCACCCGGAACGACATGTCCGCTATTGAACAGCTTGAGACATGGAAGAAGTACGCTTTGCATTGGGCTGAGCATAAGCCCTCCGTTACCATTAGTGTTAGAGATGAAGAATGGATGGACGTAGGCGCTTGGGTCTATCGCAACTTTGACATCTGTTCAGGTATCAGTTTTCTCCCTCACTCGGATCACACGTATCAACAGGCTCCGTATCAGGACTGCGATAAACAGACCTACGAAGACCTGTTGGCAAAGATGCCCACCAACATAGACTGGTCACGGCTGGGCGAATTTGAAAAGGAAGACAACACGTCTGGTATGCAGACGCTTGCTTGCACCGGAGGAGTATGCGAGATTGTCGATCTCACGTAAATGCGTAAAGAATTGCCGCTTGGACGAGAACAAGGAGTACTGCACTCGCTGCGGCAGGACGGTTGAGGAAATCCACGAGGCCTATGATAGGTACGTAAAGGAGAGAAAGCGTGAACGACAACGTGATCAGGATAGCGCCTAGGCCCGAAAGGTTTGAGATGCGCTGCGGCAACTGCGACGGTGGTCTCTGGGCGTGGCACTATCAAAAAGGCTCCAACTTGATCTGCTGCTTGATGTGTACAGCCGAGTATGAATTGCCCGGTCTGGAAGAGCAGGCAGAGGCCGAATAGCAAAAGGGGGTACCAAGTAGGTACCCCTTTTTGTTTACGACAGCCCGTCGTCTACGCTGGTGTCTACGCCAATTCCTTGGTCCCCACCACTCATACCGCCACCGTCAGAGCCAGCAGGGGCAAAACTCTGGGCAAAGTCCATAACGTCCTGCGGCGAAAGACCGACAAAACCATTTGATCCAGCAGGGGCCATGCCGCCAGCATAGGCGTTAGCCACAGCGGGGGACACATTAGGCGGTCCTCCCAGAAGACCAGAAGCCGTATTGACTGCGTTCATAAACAGGCCAACCGGACCACCGACAATGGTTCCCAGAATGCCAAGCGGCGACGGTCCAAAGTTGATACCAAACGGGCCGGGGATGTCAAACAGCGGCGTTGTGATCTGGTTAAAGAAGTTGTTATTCACACCTGTGTCAGGCGGGCCTGGATTTACAGAAGCATCATATCCGCTATTAACTACAGGCGGGATATACGGCTGCTGAAAGACAGACGGTGTGGGTTGTGTTGCCAAGAGAGCCATTGTTACCTCGCGTTCTTAACCATGGAAGCACCAAAGTACAGTCCGACAATGGCACCTAGCAAATGTGTGTCCAATGGTGTCAAGACGAGTCCCTTCATGGCCTGCCACTTGGTCTCTTCTGAACCGTCAAAGAACAGGAAACCGGGGTTCCACTGCGTGTAGCCAACAGTGACAGACACGTCTGGCCAGAAGACGGCCACAACCTTGGGCCATACGATCACAGCGCCTACAGCAGCCAACGCTATGATGCGGCGTGTGACCTGAAAACCCTTGTTCTCATAGCGACGCGCAAGGTCAGTGGCCTGAGACTGCGCGGCCAAGCCGTCTATGGCGCGCTGAAAAGCGTCCTGCTTGGCCTTCTGGCTCTGTCCCCAAATGGTCAGCAGACCAGACAGCAAGCCTGAGCCAAGCATGGTGATAAGTTCTAGCGGTAGACCACCCATCATTCCCTATTAGTCCACTTCTTAACTGTTTCTGTTTCCCAAATGCGGAAGCCTAGCCAGACAATGGTAAACAAGCTGGCCACTGCTGGCAGCATGTCGAACAAACTACCAAAAGCAACTGCTCCAGCAGTGAGGTCAATTGGTGTTTTGTCGTCCATCACTGTTCTTCCATCTTCATCAGACGATCTCTAGAATCTGCCAAGGACGTTCCTTTAGGAAGATTAATTTGAGACAAAGATAGGGCTTCGTTAAAAATCCTTGGGTTCAGATATTTCCTAGTCAGAGCACTGCCCGGTTTATTTTCAAATTCAATAATGCCTTTAACAATATCAGGCAAATCCGAAAGTTTAACCCGGTCACTGCCTACTTTCGCCCTCACATACTTATAGTATTCCTCTGTTGGGTTTTCACTACGAGGCGCATATTTGTTTATCATCTCGCGCAAATTTCCGTCAGAGTCTTTAATCTTTGTTTTGACATCTCGCATCAATGCTCTGAGACCCATCTGCGGACTGTCGAATATAGCAAACCTGTTATCCGTTCCATAACCAGTATCGTCAAGCATACCGGCCCAGTCTTGGTTCCTTTCCACGTTACCCGGATTGTTATACTCAACTGCTCGCGATGGCTCTGCTGGCACCTCTGGCTTAACCATGGGCTGAGCAGCAGATAGCAAAGGCTGTACTGAAACTGGTTTCGGAACTTCAGGTTTTACCATGGGCTGGGCAGCAGATAGCAAACCCGGCACCAGAAGGCTAGCTAGCACGTCTTGAAAATCTCTAGCCATCTTAACGACCCCTTGCTATGGCTGCGCCCTGAGCGAGACCCTGTTGGCCAATGTTGGTCACAGACGCAGGCTGCTGGCTAAGACCCTGAATGCTCTGCATCAAGGCAGCCATAGATGCTCCAAGACGCTGCTGCATCTCAAGCTGGCTCTGCTCTTCCTGCTGAGCACCAAGGTCAATGGGAGACTGTCGAACAGGCGTTACTGGAACTTCAGGACCAGTTGGGACATTCTGGTGCTGCTCGTTCATATAGGCACCGACAGAGGCAGCGAGCAAACCGTTTCGACCAGACATGGCCAAGCTGGCAGACTTTTGAGCGGCTTTAATAGCCTTCAATGCTTCTGGCGTCATCAAACTTTCGACCTTCTCTGGTGCTTGCCCAAAGCCCAGCCGGGCATTAAGCTGCTTCCAAAGAGGACCACCAGGTCCAAAGTTTTTCATGGTGTACATGACGCTTAGCGGTTTAAGGACTCCTAGAACAGAACCTTGCATTATGTTTCTAAAAATACTAAACGGCACGCTGGCAGCGGAGATAGAACCAGCACTTGGGTCTACATCCAAAGCACCACGGATAACATTGGCCATTCTCATTGTCGGTTCATAATACTGCGAACCAAACAGTTCCTTCAAAGACGCCGGGTCTTTGTTGTTTGCCCTAATAAGATCGTCTGCCCATTTCTTCAAAAGAGTATTCTGAGCACTAGCCTCCGCACCGCCAATGCTATACAGACGGTTGGTCAACTGGCTATAGAACAAATCTTGATAGAACTTAGCCCCTTCTGGGTCTATTGCCCTATGGCGCGCTATTTCCGCCACCGCGCTCCTAATGTCGGCGTCGGCAATATTGTCTCCAAGCCTAGCAATACGATCTACAAAGTTCTGAGCTTCCTTAAAAGTAAGCATCTCGCCCAGTTCTGCCAGACCTTCCGGCTTACCGTCAGCCAGCTTTTTAAGAGCAGCCTTGTATTGCCTATAAGCAGTGTTGTCAAACAGACGATCATAGGTCTTTTTGAATTTCTTCTCAAAAGAAGTGTTCTCAAGTTTTTTTAGATGCTTGTATGCAGCCTTGGCATTCGTTCTTATTTCGTCAATAGACTTACCAGCCATGTCAGACAAGTCAAACATGTTTCTGGTGTGCCGCATATACTGAGTTGCCACCATTCCAAGCAATTCGTCAGCGTTGGCCACATCAGAGGCTTTACCGCCGATTTCATCTATGCCTTTAAGCGCGGTATCCAAGTCTTCTACAATTTCTCTAAACAGAGAAGACTTACGACCACTAACAAGGTCTTGCACAAACTCTTGCGGATTTTGAGCAGTAGATTCAGTTACTTTACGAAGGCTTTTCTTGTTAAACGGAGAGATAAATTTCTTATACAATCCGTTTACACGATTGAGTTCTGTTGAAAAACCAGGACCAACTGTTTTATCAATTGTATTGATCAGTGACTCTGTGGCAATAGCCGCCTGTCGAACATTGTTGCGGCCAATGTTGCGGCTTGACATAGAATTACGCAAACCCTGCTGTATGTTATACAGGTCCAAGGCGTTTACGTCTGTGGTGTTTTCTGCAACAGAACCCAAGTATTCCTTAGATTGCTTGGCAAAGTTTCTGTATTCTTCGGGGATATCCTTCAGAGAATCTTCTACTTTACCTTTTTTGCCAACTGCCTTTCCATCTTTGAACTCAACATTGTTAGCAATGCGCTTGACAGAACCACTTTGTCCAGAAAGGCTATCAATAGTGTTAATAGCATCTTCGGCAGTTACGCCCAGATCGTCTGCAATCTTGTTTAAAGTTGCAGCTACGTTATCTTTAGACACAGTGACTTTGCTAAGACCAGACAAGTTTAGCGCAGGGTTAGGATTAGCAACGTCACCATACAGCGACGGGCTCTTAAACTGTTGAATGCCGTATTTAAGCTGACGCTCAAGGTTTGTTGAAATAAGATTTGTAATTTCAGATACGTCTAGTTCAGGACCAGTTTTTGCCTTGAACTTATCATAGAATGTGTCTATCTCGTTCAGAGTCTTATTGACCAAGTTCCTCTCTGTCTGGTTAAGAGAGTTCCGCATGCGCTGAGCAATTTCTATCGGAGACAGTCCCTCAATTTCAGCGGCTCTGTAAAGAGAGTGGTACTTCTCAAGGAACTGGACAGCCTTCGCTGGCAGCGCGTCGCCCATGTTCTTTGCACCAACGCCTTCCAGAACAGTGAACAAGCGCCCGCTAAGCGACCCCTGATCGCCAAGCATGTGCTTAAGAGTGACGTAGGGGACAAGTTCTTCGGCTTGATCTGGCGTCAGTCCGGCTTTAATAAAGTCATCAATTGCCTGTGCTCTGGCTACCTGAGCAGACTCCGCTGTAACAGCAATGCCACGGTTGGTCGTCTTACCGACACCCGCTTCAGCGGCTTTTGAGATACGACCAGCCAAGGGGGCAATGGCTGCAAAGGGCAGACCAAGAGCAAGCGAGGCGCCAGCCACCGCAGCACCCTCAGAGCCAACGCGAGTCAGAATTTCACCAACGTCTTCTCTGTTGCGGCCTTGCAACACTTGTACAGCTTCGAGACCAAGGTTGGCAGCCACGTCGCCAGCAGCGGCTGCGGCTGAACGCCTACCGAGGCTGGAAAGCGTAGAGAGGAAACCCCTGGCAACCAAGCCGCCAGCACCTTTGATCGGAGTTGGAGCAAGAATGACCTCTGCTGCCGTGGCTGCGACACCAGCGGCAATCTCAGGAGCTATGTCTACCAAGTCGTACAGATTGTTAGACGTACCGTCGATAAACACCGGGCGATTGTCTTTAGGCTCAATCCCGCGAGCGCGAAGACCGTCAGGAGTTATATAGACACCGCCGTTGTCTGCAATGCCCCAATTGCCCTCGCCTACTTGCTCGTCTAGAGCAGCCTTGATCTCAGCGGGGTTGCCGCGAGCCAAAGCCTGCCCAAAGCGAACACCTACGTCGGGCACACCGTCTCGGGTATTGTACTCTTTTTCTATATCGTAAAAGCCGCCATAAGCCGCAGCACGATCTGGAAAAGTTTTATAGATGATGTTTTGAGCCTGCTCGTCAGACAAGCCTTCCGGCAGTTGAACCTGAGAGCCGTCAGCAAGGGTATAAACAGCAACCATCTGTTTTCCTAACGATTTCCTTTGGACACGATAGTCAGCGGGTTCTTTTGAGGTGTGGTAAAAAATTCCCCAGGTATTCCGGTGGTTTCTACAATATTACGGTGGAACACTTGCCTATCTTTGATAAAGTCAGAAACTTCTTTCAAAGCATCCAAAAGCTGTTGTTTGCTAGTAACCAAATCAGGCGTTGGTAACTTACTCTCAAGTAGCTGATAATCTTGTCTAGACAATCCGCCACCACCTGCCTCAGCGGTACCAATTGTGCTCAGAATAAGAGAACGAATCTGTCCATATTTTTGCTGCGGCGTCTGGCCAGCTGCTCCAACAGCACCGCCAAGATATGATATAATTTCATCAAATCCGCCTGCAAGTCCGCCAACCGCAGCTTTGGGGGAATCCAACATTTGTTGTATGTCGGTTAATTTTTTAGCAGTTTGAGTCAAATCTGAAAGCGTCTGAGCAGATTTGTAAATATCTCCTGCGCTAAATTCAAATCCCTTTGGCTGCGCTTTGATCAGTTCTTTTTGAAGTTCTGTAGCCTGCTCCTGAGCCCTTGCTCTAGCAGCAGCTTCTGCGGAGCGAACATTGTAGTCAGCAGCGGTGAGACCTTGAGCAAACGCCTGTAGCCCCTGACCAGCAAAACCCGGCTGCTGGAACGCAGGGTCTCGAAAACGCTTGAGCAACTCGTTTACAAACGGGTTTGACAGGATGTCGGTAAACGTACCACCTAACAGAGTTTCGTCCCTACGTTGCTGTCCTTGCAAAGCAGCCGCCTGTCCACCGTCAAGACCCGCTTTCAGAGCTTGTTCCGCTGCGTTTACAGGAGTGAAAGGCGGTGAATATCTAAACGCATCTTCAAGCGGCATGCCGCCAGTTAAGGCCGTAGTGGATATATCTTCTAAAGGAATTTGAGGCCTAAATAGTTCATTTATTTGATCAAGACTGGGGGCAGAATTCGGAGTAATGACCTTCATGTTTTTCACATCTGGATATTGAACTACGCTAATTTCCCTAGCCCGTTCAGAAATAGGAGCGCCCCTGATCCGGTCTACGCCAGGGTTGTAAACAATAGGATTGCCAGCTACGTCGTAAGCAGACGCTTCCGTAGCCATATTAAAAAGGTCAAGCAGACCAGCCATTGCGTCCTCCTAGATCAAGCTGCTAAGACGCTGCCTAGGGCGAGCGACAATAGACATCTGTGCCTGTTGCTTTACAAGTTCGTTAACCAACTTGCGAAGGTCTGTAACATTAAGCATTTCTTGCGGAATTTCATATGGGCTCTGAGTTACCCTGTAGCCTACATCTCCGCTGGGCATGCGAGCAAAACTGGCCGGGTCACCAGAGATAGGTTTTGGAATACTGGGCTTCAAAGCATCTTTGCCAGCAGTTTCAGAAATATCCTTTAAAGCCTTTGCTATTTTGCTTCCTTCGAAACTATACAGCCCCTCTTCTTCAGCCGTGGGGTCAAGTGGGCCATAATCGTCTTGATACATAGCCGCAATAGCTTCTAGCTTATCCACATCGCCGACATCAGTAAGGTAGTCCTTCCCATACGGACTAATTCTATCTACCGGCACCAGTTCGCTAGCAGGCGTAAAGGTTGCTCCGCCAAGCTGTCTGTTGAGCCAATCACCCATTTAGCACCTTCCCGTAATCGACGCGGAAGTAGCCATCATTGCCCATGACAACAGCTTCCGGCATAAACTTGAGAACTTCCTGCGCCAAGACACCAAAGGTGGGCTGGTCTTTGGCAATCTCCTTGCCCTCTTTTGTCCACTCCCAGTGATAGAGCGGAATACCGTTTGGCAGCTTGCCGATACGTTTGATCTCAGTTTTGAGGCGAATGTCAGAAAGAAGAGGAGCAACAGTGCCAGCAATACCAGCAATTTGCTGGAACGGAGACGTGCCGGGAATGACCTGACCAGTGGTTCCGCTGCTTGTCTGCTGCATTTGCGTGCTGCTGCCAAGACCAGCCAAGCCGCCAAAGAGGTTGGCCATGGTGATAAGCTGAGCACGCTCTGCTTCTTGCTGCTGCTGCGTAAGACGCGCAACGTCAGCCTGCTGAGCGGCCTGTCGCGCTTCCACGTCCTTGCCAATCGCTTCCTGAATAGTAGCAGGCGTGAGACCGGCCTGTAGATACTGCTGAGCCAAGCCGGGTA
>Ga0196901_1001801_pt1 | contig 10615 bp, 17 predicted proteins | sample CB_VirMetaG_FD_169099 | JGI IMG/M metagenome (GOLD analysis project Ga0196901, IMG submission 169099) | Freshwater to marine saline gradient viral communities from Chesapeake Bay - CB_1504_1 Viral MetaG (v3) (version 3) | ecosystem: Environmental > Aquatic > Marine > Coastal | place: USA... | reverse complement strand
ATTTATTGAGTTTGTAAGTTCTACAATTCTATTGACATTGTTTTTTGAAATTGAATTATTAAAGTTTAAATCAACAAACATAGTCCCCTCAGTTTGACCTATTAAACTACTAATTCCTGTTTTAGATATTACATCAGCATTACGAGTTACTGAAGATGCAACCGTTGGGATATATGAAGTTGGGTATGAACCCGCTTCTAATTGAGCACCCCAAGCATAAATATAAGAACTATTTCCAGTATATGTTTTGACAGATGAACTTGGATTTCCAACATCACTTAAAGCTAATGTGGTTACAGAACCTATTAATATATTTCCTGTCAATGATAATTTAAACCAACCATCTGAATATTGAACTATTGAATTTGATACATAAGTGTAAGTTCCATTTGCTCCTGTTTGAGTAATTGTAAAATTATCAGTATCAACTACTACAAATATTTCATTAAGAGCTTGTACTACTCCTAATATTGCATATCTCCTAGTTCCTTTTTTAATAAAAACGCTTGCGGTATAAGTTCCATTAGAAGTTGCTGCTCCTGATGAAATTATTCTATGTACACTATTTGTAGTGCCTTCATTAATTGTATCTGCATTTAAACTACCAGCAGGGGAATTTATAGAATTTGCAGTAATTATACTTGCTTGTTTAGTCCAGGCTGCATTATCAAATTGCTCTGAATATGTAGCTACATTCGTTCTTTGTCCTTCTACCAATAAACTCGGACAACTTCCGTTTGTGTAATCAATACGAGGAATGTTTAAACGTGTTGTAGTTGGGAAATATTCTGTTAATGAACCTTCTTCTAATTGAGCACCCCAAATAAATAAACCCGATGTTCCGTCGCCTAAATAAGAAGGACCTAACGCTGAATTGTTTGAGTCTAAAATAAATAATTGCACCCCAAATGTTCCACTCATTGGAATACTCGTAATCGAACAAAAATACCACCCATCCCCAATACTTTCTATGCGAGTTGTTTCAACCGAAGAACTAACAAATCCAACAACACCATTTTCAAGGTCAAAATTAGCTCGCAAAGTTGTGGATTGACCTTGTATTCTGAACCAATTTCTTTCGCCTTTTTTTGCAAAACAACTAATAGTTATCTGGCCATCAAAAGATAAAATACCTGTTCGATTAATTAAGTGATTTGCTGTTGTGGCTGTTTCAATTAATTTATCAGCTGTCATTGTTCCAGCTGGTGAAATAATTACATTTGGCGTAACGCTTACTGCTGATTTTGGCCATATCGCATTCTCAAACTGCTCTGAATAAGTCAATAAATTTCTTGGTACTACTTCAATCAATCCTTGCTCGTTTACCCTCGTTGCTGTTGTAGCACGAACAACAGTCATATCGCCTAACGTAGTGTTTGGAACTACATCATACAGTATACCTTCGTTATATGCGTTGGGAGTGATAACCAAAGAAGCTTCTTTAAGTAATCCTATAGCGTTTAATTCAGTTAATGTAGCGTCTAAACAAGCCTCTGCTTCAAATATACTAGTTGGATACGATAAAACTCTTTCTTTAAAAGCTTTAATTAATTTTTTTACATAGGAAATACCCGCACTTGCGTTAGGCCAACCTATACCAATACCAATTCCAAATCCCATTAGTAAAGTGCTACTATATCAGCGCATGTTGTATTCAGACCATCGTCATTGTTTGCGTATACATAATCAACAATTACTGGTAAAAAAGTGCCATCCGGTATATTCTTGAATGTAGTTTGATTTTGACTAGTAGCGTAATCAAAATTACCACCAACCACGCTACAAACTAATGTACCACCCGTGCCTATATATAAAGCAGCGCTGTTTAAAAATTGCAAATTTGCTGGTTGATCTCCAATATTACCCTCAGGTACTATTCCCATTGCTCTTGTTCCAAAATCTGGTTGATTACCGTATTGTCCCATAATTTATTTTTTAAATATTCTATTGTATATTTTGTTTTTATTATTTACCTGCTAATTTTAATCTATAATTTTGAGCAGTTACATTTGCTTTTCTAGCATCCTCTGTTGACGCTTTGTCAGACTCATATTTTTTCTTTAATGCCTCTACCTCTTTATTACCGTGAGGATTAAATTTTGCAGAAGCAATTGTTTTACCACCACCAGTAGTAATGAAAGAATCACCACTTGGCTGAGTAACAAATTTTTTCTCGTATCCTTTTGCTTTAGTCATTCCAGACTGAATATCAGTTTCTGTTCCTTCTATTAAACCTGTTCCTGGTGCTTTGCTTGCAAATTTTTCAGCAGCTTTTACCTCTTCAAACGTTGCTCCAGACTTCTCTTTTTTAGCAACTTGCTCTTTCATTTTTTTTGTTTTAGGCTCTTCTTGTTTAAAAGGGGAAGGAATTCCATGACCTGTTTTTGCGTAGTTACCTCTACCTGGAGATTGTTTAAATGCCATTTTGTTTTATTTTTTTTGTTAGTTATTTTATTTTTGTATATACTATTGTACCATTTATAGGACCTTTAACAATACATTGTAATGTATCTTTGCCAATAAATGTATATGAACTTTCTGCTTCCCAGTTATTCTCATCTCTAATTGTTTTAACAACTAAAGTATTATTTACAATCTTCATAGAAATAAGCCTTAAAACACCTCCGTCTACCGTACTAAATTGTACTAGTTGTAATCTATTTTGTGTATCTTTCCAAAATACAGTTTGCGATGCATGACGATTTGGTTCCCAGTATCCAATTAAATTATCTATACTAATTTTAGATTGAGCTGAAATTGTTAAGCTTAATAGAGCAAACACTATAATAAAAAGTAATTTTTTCATAATTAAATAATATTAGATTTATATAATATTATTATTACGTATGTTTACTGTTTTTTATACGCTTCCATTTCCCAAGGTAATTTTTTACTACCTTCTTTCATAGTTGCTCTTGAATATTTTTTACCTTTCCAGGTAACGTGTGTATCTGTATAATCTAAATCGCCGCGTTTCATTTGGTCTATATGAACCTTCTCGTGAGATATAGTTTTACTTTTACGTAATTCTAATGGAGAAATATCTTTATTGATTAGGATAGTCCCATTTGATTGCGCCATACCTAATACATTGTTATCCATATCTGTACTATAGATTGGAGTGTTATCAATGTTATAGGAGGAGCCTGCCATTTTAAATGCCATTTAGCACTTTTTCATTTTAGCAGGAGTAACTGTTTTACCCTTAATAGCCATTACTGCAGCTTTAATAGCTGGTTTAACTTTTATTTTCTTTTCTGTAATTTTTTTAGTTGCCATATCTTTTTTTTATTATTGTTTTGCTTTTACTCTTTGTATAATAGACCCTCCAGCACAACTTGGCTCATCAAACCTAAGCTTAATACCATCCTTACCAGAACTAGATCCTTTACCTTTAGGCAATCCAGTTGAATCAAAAGGACCGTCCCATATTGCAGTTGCTCCAACACCACTCATAGCGGCTTCTTTATCGTGCTGATAAGATGGATGTTTTTTTGCGTTTATATTCATCGTTTATTGTTTATATATTTATAGATTATTTTGTGGCCAATTTGAATCAATATTAGGATCCGTGATTGGTACAGGACCACCAACAGATCTATCATATGAATTTGCAACAGGGTTTCCAAAAGCACTTGTAATTGCACTTTGTGCTCTAGGGGAAAATGAAACTGGTGCGCCAGACGGTTTAATTCCTGGATCAACAGTATTAATCATAGTACCCGTATTCGCCGAAACCATTGGATCAACAGGCACAGCAGGAGCAGTTGCAACACCTGCAACAGGCGTATTTGTATTCTGCTTATTAACTTTTGCTTCGATTGATTTTCTAAGCATACCTTGCATTCCAAAGTCACCGCTAGTTTGTTGCCATTTATTAAGTATATTGCTAGTAGCTTTACTCTGTGGCTGATTAGCATTTGCTCCTCTACTAATGGATCTAGTATTGTTTATCATCTTGTTTTATCTTTATTAACGTGATTAATTGCAACTTGTAATACTTTATCGGTATATGTTTTACCTCGCATTATAGTGTTTCTATGATTACTTGTTGGCACGTCTTCCGTTCCAAGCATTATACGATACATTCTACTTATTAGTTGTTTACACTTAAATGAAACTTTATATATGTTATACTTTTGGGTTGTATGGTTTCTATTCCGCCACACTACTATCCACCCTTCTTTTAACAAATTGTTCCAGCGTTTATTGTCCCAACTATATGCATATGTACCAATCTTATAATCTTGCTTTGTGAAAAATTCCATACAATCAAAGTATATTAATAACTCTAGATCTGCATCGGTTAAACCATTGTTTCTACAAGCCCATCTGCGTATTAAACGATAATGTTTTAATAGCCCAAGATCTTTTACATCCTTTGCCTCTAGCTTTCTCATAAAACAATTACAACATCTTGCAATTTTATAACCTTGTAATCATTACCTTCAAAATCTATTCCATGACCAGCGCTCTTATCGTAATAAATAATATCGCCAACATTTAATGATTTTATATCTTCACTTATAGAAACTATAATAGCCTCTTTATATCTTATATTCTCTTTATCTTTTTCTGCTAGAATTAAACCGCCATCTGTTTTGCTAAGACCTGTTTTCTTTACAGATATTATAATGTTGTTACCTATTGCTTTCATGATACGCGTAAGTTATTAATTACACAATCAGTTGATAATATTGTAACAGCTACAGACGATGCATTCCTTAATGCAGATTTTGTAACCAATAGTGGGTCAATAATCCCAGCTTCAATCATATTAACATACTCACCTGTAATTACATTTAAACTATGTCCGTCAGCCCGAGGCTCGAATGTATAACTAATACCAGCATTGTTTAATATTGTTTTATATGGAGCTTGAATAGCTTTCAGTAATACATCTCCTCCTACACTTGATATTTCAAAGTTTTTTGACGCGTCCAGCAAAGCTATTCCTCCCCCTGGCACAATACCTTCTTTAATAGCAGCTTTAGTTGCGCAAATTGCATCTTCCACTCTATCTGCTTTTTCTTTTAACTCTATATCTGAATTAGCCCCTACTTTTACAATAGCTACCTTTGCAGATAACCTAGCTAATCTTTTTTCTAATCTAATAACTTCGCCCGGACTAAGCTTGCCTTCTAGTTGCTCCTTAATTGAATCAATTAATGTTTGAACCTCTTCAGTAACTCCACCGACTTGGATTATAGTTTCAAAATCATCTGTAATACTTTTTAAGCAAGTGCCTAAGTGCTCTGGCTGGATTAAATCCATATCGTCACCCAAGTCTTCATTTATAATTGTTGCCCCAGTTAATAAAGCAAGATCTGCTAACGTATCCTTTTTATTAACACCATAAGTTGGTGCATTAATTACATTTACTTTTATATTACCTTTAACTTTGTTCATTGCTAAAGCAGATAAAACATTTGTTTCTACATCTGCAATAATCAATAAAGAACGGTTTGTTTTAATTACGTATTCTAATACTGATTGTATTTGTCTAATACCTTCAACTGGTGACTCAATAATTAAAACTACAGGATTGTCTAATTCTGATGTTCTTTTACTAGGATTAGTTATAAAATTTGAATTAACTAAACCTTTATCATACTGAACACCTTCAATAACCTCTATTTCTGTTTCTGCACTTGATGATGTTTCCATCATAACAATACCGGTTTCCCCAACGGATCTAAAAGCATCGGCAATAATCTTACCAAGTACTGGATCATTGTTTGTGGATATAGTTGCAATATTGTCAATCATATCTCCTGTAACCGGAACCGCGATAGATTCTAAATAAGTTATAACCGCCTCAGTCATTAATTCAATCCCATTCTTTAGCTCTCTAGCATTGGTTTTAGATTGTACTTTATAAGCCTCCTCTAAAATTGCGTGAGCTAATACTGTTGCAGTTGTAGTTCCGTCTCCGGCTTCTTTAACTGTTTTGCGAGCAGCCTCTTTTAAAAGCCTTGCCCCCATATTTTCTACTGGATCTAACAAGATAATACTATCTGCTACTGTTACTCCATCTTTTGTAATAATTGGTCTACCTTGACTATCTTCTAACATTACGCATTTACCGCCAGCACCTAAGGTTGAACTTACTGCTTTTGTTAATTTTGTAATACCTTCAAAAACTTTGTTTTGAGCCTCTAACCCAAAACTAAGATTCTTTACTATTGCATCTGACATATTTGATTTTATTTAATTTGATATAGTATATATATTACTTATATTTTTTATTTTTTACCTTCCTTGCCCGCCATACCCTTTTTTATATAGCTTAGAGGTTTTAAGTTTTGAACTTTTAGTTTTAGAGTGAATACCAGGTCTTGATATATTCTTTTCAATCTTTAATACAGAAGCTGTTTGTTTTGCCATTCTATTTATTTTTTAAAATTAACCAATGTACGTTTTATACGCTTTCCTAACAAACAAAGTAACAGCAACCAAAAATAATAATAGTAATGAATATACAATGATATTTGCTGCAATACTTTCCTTTTTATCAATAACTTTTGTTTTGCCATCTACCACTTCTTTTTTTACCACCTTAGTTGTTACTACGGAGTCCATACGCTTAATATCTGACTCCTTTTTATTATTTACATATAAACTATTAGCTTTAATTTTTTTAATCTTTAAAACAACGTTTTTATAACTCTTACCATCAACTATAATTGTTTTGCTTGAATCAATAGGGGTTATAGTAATTTCGCTACTGTCAATGCTTGTAACTATGTTTGTAGAATCCGTTTTTATTTTGTTTTCTATAGTTGTAACTATAACTTTTGTTTCTGCAATACTATCTTTTTTAATATCTATTTTTGCAATATCTGTTTTACGAGCACCGCAAGATACCAATAAAAGTATTGATATAATTAATATAATTCTCTTCATTATGATATAATAGTTAATGTTATATTTTTAGCAGCTTGCATTTTTTTAAATAACTTATCAAAAGCTTTTCTTGATTGTCCTATATAGTTTTTATTTCTAGTCTGTCCAACTAAAATACAACCTTCAGTATCATGATTAGAATTTCCACTATGTATACGAACTCCTTCAAAGTTAGGGACATCGATCAATAAAGGCAGTAATCTTTTAAACCTATTTGATTGGTTTATAATTACTCTATACGTTCCTTTAGGTATTGCCGTTTCCCCTTTAATCTTAACAGGTCTTTCTTTGTCTTCTAAAGTGAAGCATTCAAATACACCGTCTATTAGTAATTCACCTATTGTAGAATTCTCAGTCTTGTAAAGTCTCTTTACTGTTATTACCATCTTTTTTATTTAATCTAATTAATATCCAATCATATATTTTCATACTGGTATATACTATTGATATTAATAGTAATAGTATTTTTAGTGTAGTTTCCAATTTTGTAAAGCTTAAGTAAATAGTTAAAGCGTTTAATATGTATAAGCGTATTGATCCCTGGTCCATTATCTTTTTAGTTTATTAACCATGTCCGTAAATCCTTGGATGCCTATATAAGCAGTGGCTATTATAACCCAATCAGACGAGGTTAAATATCCGGAAAATAATCCTGCGCATGCAACTATAAAAACAGATAGTTTTCTACTAACCCATTTATTTATTAATATATCTAATTGTTCTTTACTCATTACTATTTAGCTTTTAAAATTTCAATCTCTGCTTTTAATTCTTTGACCGCATTGATAAGAGCAAAAGTTAAGTCGCTTGAGTTAAAGTCATATAGTTCTGTTTTTTCTTCATCCTCTTTATTTAACTTTGCCTTGTATGTACTGACTGTCTCTGGAAATATTTCTTTCATTTCTTGAGCTATAACCCCAGTGTATTTTGCTCCTTTAGTAGTGCCCGCTAATCCATTGTATTCATAGGTAACTGTATTAATAAGCAATATATCCGCTAATCCTTTTGTATAAGGTGTAACGTTTTCTTTTATTCTTGAATCACTAAATACACTCCAAGAACCACCTCCAGGTTTTGCGGCTGATTGTCCTGCAACTAAGGAATAAGAGCCATTACTAGAAAAATAACCTCCAAAACCAGCATTTGAGTATCCATAAATCCCATAAGTATACGTTGACTGACCAAAAATCCCCCAGCCATAATCACTAGCCCCATAAACTCCAGTATCCTCACCCGCTATTCCTGAAACAGCAGGACCCGAGTTTCCAGCACTAGCAACATCTATTAATATTGCGTTTTCTGAATAGTTACCTGCGTCAACTATTTGTTGTAATGTTGGCATAGTTGAGGTAGAGCCGTTTGCCATTAAAAACTGAGCGGCGGTACCACCGTCTTTTACAAACGATGCGCCTTGCACTGTACCTCTTAGCCTAGTAGTTAAAATATTTGTATTTCCTAATACAACCGTATTTGAACCTAAACCTGCCGCGTTGTAACCTATAACTATTTCATTTTGATTGTTATCTAAAGACGGTTTGGTGTCATTTCCTATATATACCGAGAAATCACTTGTGGTATTTGGAGCTCCAGCAGGGGTTACTAAGCCCGCGTTAACTCCAATACCTACGTTTTGATTACCTGTAATAATATTTCCAAGCGCAAGTCTACCAACTGCGTTATTTTTAACAGTCGAAGTAGCTAAATAAAGAGCTCTGTATCCAAAAGCCGAATTTTCATTTCCACTAAGGTTTGTTTGTAAACTTTCTGAACCTACCGATGTATTTGTATTACCTGTTGTGTTTGTCGTCATTGCTTTAAAACCCACGGCTGTATTATTGTTTGCCGTATTTGCGTTTAAGGCTAAATTACCTATTGCCGTAGTTTGGGTTCCTGCTACATTTTGAAATAAGGCGTTGCGCCCTAAAGCAGTATTAGTAGTAATAGCTCCACCTCCTTTGCCAATAGTTACTCCGTTAATTGTAGAATCAATAGTTGTAGTTATAGAGTTTGCAGTTACATCTCCATTATTTGCCACTTTAAATACTACTGAGTCTGTACCTACAATATATTTACGAGCTACAAAATAATCGCCCGTATGCGCATCAAAACTACTTACTTCAAAACCACGAGAGGTTCCTGAAGTAGCGGTTAAGTCGGCAAAAAATCCAATATTATCATCATTTGTGGCGTTAGCTAAAAATCCAACTACAGAACCTATTAAAGTTCCCGGAGTTTGTCCGTTTATGTTTGCAACAAATGCATCCGGAGCAGGGTTATAAGTTGGAAATGCGCCTGTTTGAGTAGGGATTGTAACTGATATTCCGTTTTGAAATACACTAGTTTGATTTGCTAAAGTAATATCAATCCCTTTTGCTACAGTTGTTGGGACTGCAATTGTGTTACCAACATTCACTACTTGTTGTAGATTTTGTGGCGCGGGTATATCACTAGTTAAAGCAATAGTCCCTGACTTATCAGGTAATGTGTAAGTTCTTGAAACAGTAAGTGGATTAATTATTGTGGCATTAGCAGTTCCGTTATTCATTGCAAAACTATATCCGTTGTCAACATAAAACATAGTTGTCCCACTAGTTGCTCTGCTTACTGAAAAATAATCATCTTGTATACTTATTTTAGCGTAATCGGAATTTGGGCTATCGTATAAATATAATTCACCTATCTTAGCGTCTAATAAAGATGTGTTCCCATTAGTTAAAACTTGGTTTAAGTTATTACTAGGACTTGTTATAATGTATGTTGATAAGTTTGCTATTGATAAGCTTTTAGTTTGATTTTTAGGTTTACCACCAACTAAAGCGGTACTTGTGCATACTAGTATATCTGTTGATAGTATGTTATTATTTGGTGGGTAACTATATATTATTGCCATATTTTTTAGTATACTTTGGTTAGTGTGAAATTTTTTGAAACAATTGAGTTGCCCGTAGAAGCCGGATCCCATTGGGCAGTTATTACAAGTGTGTTATTTATAGTGGTATTAAATGTAGTATTATTTACCGTGCTTAACACATAGCCTTCAAATTGGGTTCCTCCATTTCTAATATAAGAAAACAATCCGCCTGAGGAAATAGATGCCACTGTAGCTCCGCCTAATTCCCTAACTGTAAAGTATAAGTTCATAACCCAAGGCTTATCTGTTGCGGCAGACATGTTGATTATACCAGTGTCCGCAAGAATTACTCCGGTTAGTGTTTTAATCCGTATGTGTAAAGTTGCTGAACTTCCTGAAGACAGTATGCCATCTAGCGCACAAGTAAAAGAATCTCCAATAGAAAAACTATTTGCGGGAATTGTTAATGTACCTACTCCAGACCCTACTATCGTTGTTTCTACAGCTGTATTTGCCACTGGTATGCTATTAGCAGTTTGCGCAAATAATCCATAAGTACCACTAACTCCAGGTATTCCCTGTATTCCTTGTTCGCCTTGTTCGCCTTGTTCGCCAGGAGGTCCTTGTGGCCCTTCCGGAATTTCTTCTGACACTAAAGTTATAAGATCTTGTATAGGGAATAATTTTGTAGGCATTCCATCATCTTCAGTTCTAACACCTAATAGATAATCTGGTGCCTCTGGCTGTGCTACTGGGTAACTAGTTATTATTGCCATTATTTTTTTGTTTTAGCTTTTATTTTCTTTGCTTCTGAAAGCATTGCTTTAGTAGGTTTTTTACCACTACCTTTATTTTCTC
>Ga0196901_1001800_pt1 | contig 10617 bp, 10 predicted proteins | sample CB_VirMetaG_FD_169099 | JGI IMG/M metagenome (GOLD analysis project Ga0196901, IMG submission 169099) | Freshwater to marine saline gradient viral communities from Chesapeake Bay - CB_1504_1 Viral MetaG (v3) (version 3) | ecosystem: Environmental > Aquatic > Marine > Coastal | place: USA... | reverse complement strand
TTGACGCGTTTTCTTGGTTATGCCGCATGGTTGAAGGTGTATCGCCACCGCGAGCTTCAGCGCAGAAACAAAAACTGAAAAGTTGGAAAGATAAATTAGGTCAGTACATTGATGCTGATGGACTTAATTCGGGTGGAGCAATGTCAGCATGAGCGACATTAGTATTGTTAAAGAGCAGTATGAGCGGTACATCTATGCGCGTGATAACGGGCATACAGATTTTTTACAAAAGGCTGAAAAATGTGATGCCTTTTATAATGGGGAGCAGTGGAACGCGGCTGATAAAGCCAAACTGGCTCGTCAACGCCGTCCGGCTCTAACGTTGAACAAGCTCCTCCCCAGTGTTGCCGCGATTCAGGGGCAGCAGTTATCAAATAGATCAGATGTGAGTTTCCGCCCAAAAGACGGTGGAAACCCAGAAACAGCAATGGCGCTCGACAAGCTGTGGTTACATATTTCTCAAACCAATCACCTTGATGAGCTGGAATCGGATGTTTTCACTGACGGTATCATTACCTCTCGTGGGTTTTACGACGTACGTATGGACTTTAGCGATAATATATACGGAGATGTTCGTATTAAGTTGCTTAATCCTTATAACGTCATCGTTGACCCGGATGCTGAAGAATATGACCCAAAAGCATGGAAAGAAGCATGGTTAACTAAGTGGTTGAGTCACGACGACATTGAGCGCCTTTATGGTAAAGACGTATCGAAGCAGCTCAAAGGTAAAATCCAATCACGCTACGAAATCGGATATGACTTTGTTGACAAGCGCTTCGGGAGCTTCGGTGGCAGCGAACGGAGGGTTGGTGACGAATTCGACCCTGATGCGACACACAGGCGGCGATTCAGGGTTTTAGAGCGTCAGCATAGAACGAAGTCTATCCGACCCCATTTTGTTGATATTATTACTGGCGAGACTCGTGTGATCCCGGAAGGTTGGGGTCCAGAGAAGATTGCAATGGCGGTCCAGTATTACAATTTGCAGGTTATCAAACGCCCGTATGAAGAGATTCATTGGACGGTAACGATCGATGATGTGTTGGCGCACAACGAGAAGTCTCCGTATAGCGACTTCACCATCGTGCCTTACTTCCCCTTTTTCCGCCACGGTACAACAATCGGGCTGGTTGAGAACATGATCGACCCGCAGGAGTTGTACAACAAAACCAAATCGCAAGAGTTACATGTGATCAACTCGACTGCTAACGGTGGTTGGCAGGGCGAAGAAGGTCAATTGGCTAATATGTCCGAAGAGGAGTTGGAACATCGTGGCGCGGAAACCGGGCTTGTCATCATGCGTAAGAAGGGAACCCTTCCGCTTGAGAAAATCCAGCCAAACCAGATCCCTTCTGGACTCGATCGAATCGGCTATATGGCGGCTGAAGACCTTAAAGAAATCTCAATGGCCTCAGACTCCCTCAGAGGATTCGACAGAGAAGACGTAGCCGCGAAAGCGATTATGACCAAGCAGGCGATGGGCGCATCAAACTTCGCCATGCCATTGCACAATTTACAGCGCACTCGCGGCTTGTTGGCCTATCGGGTACTGGATCTGGTACAGCAGTACTACACTGAAGAGCGCGCAATTACCGTGACCAAATCGGATCTGGCGGCTCAGCCAGAGACCCTTACTGTGAATCAGATGTCGCCAGAGGGCGAGATTCTGAACAACTTGCAGGCCGGTGAGTACGAGGTTGTGTTGACCACTGTTCCGGCTCGCAACACTTTTGAAGAGTCTCAGTTCCAGCAAGCTAAAGAACTACGTGAACTAGGTATTATGATTCCGGACGACATTCTCATCGAGAACTCAACCCTGTATCGTAAACACGAGATTGCCAAGCGTCTGAAAGAAGCAAATGGCGGTGGTGAGGCTTCGCCAGAACAGCAACAGATGATGCAACTTGAGCTTCAGATCAAGCAGCTTGAAGCGCAGAAGATGGCGGCTGAGGCCAAGAAGATCGAGGCGGATGCGGTGCTCTCCCTTGTGCGTGCGCAGGACATTGCTGAGGGTGAAGAAGGTGATGGCGGCATGATGGAAATGCGCAAGATGCAGAACGAGAACGAACGGTTCTTGGCTCAGCACGAAGCGGATATGAAGAAACTCGACGCAGAGCTTGGGTATAAGTATGCCGAGCTGGATCAGCGTAGAGCGGAATCTGATCACAAAGCAAACATTGATAAAGCCAATGTGTTGACCAGTATCGAGTCAGCCCGCCGCAAAGCGGATAATGACGATGCAAAATCCCAAATCGCCGCCCACCAAGCACAAACCCAACGTAAGGCTGCGGAACGCCCCGCACCGAAACCCGCAGGAGGGAACAAATAATGGCAAATGGTTATGACGAGAATAAGCGACGTGCCGCAGAGGGTCGTAGTTTCCAGCGTAGGAGTGGTTTTCCAAAAATAAATTCGGGTAATGCCAGCGCGAGCGGATCAATTGATAACCCGAACGCACCGGAAACTGCCCAAACACGCAATGCTAAAGCGAGAGCGTCAAACAATAGGCTTAATAAACCTACTGCAATGAAAACAGGTCCAAGCGAAGCAATGGGTGCGCGCAAAGCTCGGTCAGGTAGGATGAATATTATCAAAGCAAATGAAGCCACTGGTGAATATTCTAAAAATAGGCCAAGTCCGCGCACTCCTAAGCCGAAGGGTCGCGCTGCGCGTGCTACAGCACCCGGTATGCTGAATACTGATATGAAGAACTACGCGGCACAGAACAAAGCGGCGGCTCGGGCAAAGATGGTACAAAACGCTAAAGCCGGTGCTTTGAAAGGCCTGCGCGGTAATCTGATCGGTATACCGCTCGGTGCAGCAATCGGTGTTGCTGTAGGCCAAGGCAGACGTACACCAACAACTAAAGGCCAGATGGGCCGTGTTAATAAGCTTCCCCCCAAGCCGACGACTGCGCCGATGGTGAGTCCTCAAGTACAGGCCCGCCAGCAGGCTTTGATTAATGCAAACCCCGGCATGGCCTCTTTGGCAGAGCAGGATTTAAACAAACGTAAAATGTAACCCTAATAGGAGCCACCCCTATGTCTGAAGAAAATGAAGTAGTTGAAGAAGAAGTAATTGATCGCGGCGATGAAATCCTTGCGGAAGTGGAGGAAGAAGTTGACGCGATTGAAGCCGAGGAAGAAGAAGCTGAGGAAGCCGACGGCCTCGAGTTAGAGGACGAAATAGAAGATGATGAACCGAAGGCTAGAAAAGAACCGATGCTCCCTAAATCTAGGTACGACTCCGTGGCGGCTAAAAACCGCGAGTTGGAAGCGCGGATTGCCGAGATGGAAGCGGCCGGAAGGAACAAACAAGCGGCTCAACAGCGTGAAGAGCAAACTGCTAACATGGAAGACTACATTTCGCAACTGGACGCGGATTACGCCGAAGCTGTGAAAGATGGTGATACGGATGCTATGTCCCGTATCCGTAAAGAACAACGTAATGCTGAGCGCGAGATGTATCGTATGGAGATGCAGGAGTCTGATCAGAGGTCAGTATCTCAGGCACAGGAACAAGTGCGCCTTGACCTGACCATCGATGCTATTGAGTCTCAGTATGACCAACTGAATCCGGAATCTGACAACTATGCGCAGGATGTAGTGGACCAGATACAGGAGCTACGATCAGGGTTTGAAGCGACAGGCCGCTACACCCCAACGCAAGCGTTGGTTCGTGCAGTTAAGTTCGTACTCCCGGATAACCCTGCGGCGGCAGCGCAAGCTGCTCCACAGGCCAAACCGAAAGGCAACTTGGGTAAGAAAGTTGCCGCGGCCAACGCCCAACCGCCCTCAATGGATGGCGTCGGTGACCAAGGCAACTCAGGTGGCAAAACCACGGCTGATCCATCTCCAATGGAGATGACTGAAGACGATTGGGCCGCATTACCTGAGTCTACTCTTAAACGTATGCGTGGAGATGCGTTTTGAGTAAACTACGAGACAAAATTCTCGCACGGCGCGAGGCCTACCTCACTCGTGAAAATATGACACGAGAAGAGTATTTGGCTAGTAAATCTGAAAAAAAGGCAGCCGCTAAAGCGCGGTATGAACGCAGACAACAGGAGGCTAATTCAAATGGCTAAAGGTAAAAAAGGCGGCGGCGGCAAGAAGTGCTAAATGCCATACGCCCCCGGTAAAAATCCACTACGCCCAGACGAAGCCACGCGACAAGCGATGGCTGAGTCTCGTATACGCAATGCAAATGCGTCCCCACAATCAGTGGGGCACGCACTTTCGCAAGGCGTACGGACTATACCGGGAGGAATTGCACGACTTCCTTTGTTACCTGCTTACTTGGCAGGCGATGTGCCCCCGGAAGCAGACCAACGGCTCATTGGCGGCGTCGTTGACCGCGCAATGGGTGTAGACCCCAATTATCAGCCGAAAGCGGACTTTGAAAAGATTGCTTATTACGGCGGTCAATTTGCAGATGTCGCAATCCCCGGTACGGTGATTCCTAAGGTTTATCGTGGCTTAAAAACAGCATCAGAAGTCCCTTTTGATGTTACTCGACGTCAAGCAGGAGGTCTTCGTGACGTTGCTGATGCGTTCAAGAAGGGTTATCAGGAAGACGTAGCCAAAGGGCCAATCCTAGCGCAGAAGGAAGATTTCCCTGAAGCTGTACAGGCTGGTGCACCAATGACGCGGCGTAAGTTTAATACGCTGGCTGCGGGTACAGCCGCGGCAGCAGCAATCCCTGCGACTGCGTATCAGGTTACTAAAGCGCTGGACGCGCCGGTTGCAGAAGCCGCAGCAAAATCGTCGGCGCACGTTGCACCGAAAGCCGCAGCCGCAGTAACGCGTCTTGTTACACCCGAAGGTACAGCACTTTTATCCAAAATGGATAGCCGTTTACTTAATCATCAAGCAATGAATGCGGCTCGATTAAGGCATAGTGCTGAATTCTCCGCTCTTCAGAAACAGATAGACGTAGTACCGACAAAAGCATACAGAAGCGATAAACTACCGGGCGAGTACGGAAAAGTTTTTGACGAGTATGATAACGCTCTAGCGAAAGATTTTCTTGATGCACCACGACGGTATGATATTAACGAAGCTGCATTAAATGCAGAGAGGCAGTCTGCCGTCCCTCTGGAAACAGAATACCGCCATACTGGAAAAATCAAAGACTATTTGGGTAGAAAACAACTACAAGCGGATAAGTTTGGAGACCGTTTTCCATCGTTGAAAAGGGTTAACCAACTAAAAAAAGAGAACCTGACAGACCGCGGTTTCAAGGGACAACTTTCTGGGAATGAAGCTGCATTCTCTAATATGCAACAAGCTAAGAGAATGCACATGGATGTTGGTTATCGTATAAATGTAAGTCACGATATTAAACGTGCCATGAATGCTGAGCGCAAAGGCATAAAACAAGACGTTAGTATTTATGGTGATGACTTTAAGTGGGCGGAACACGCTGCTATTAAAGATTTAGTTAAGCTTCAGCGTGAGTACGACAATGCTGTAAAATTTGGACAAACAGATCGAGCTAAATCCCTTTATGACGATGTTCAAACCGTCCGTGCGGAGCTATCCTTTTATGATAAGGGCAGAAAGTACGTCACGGGCGACATAGGAATCCCTAATGTTAATGAGGCGCGAGCATTTAATAGCGAACCACAGTGGGTAAGGGACCGTATTGATTACAGTCCTTACGAGGGGTCTTTCCGTGTCGTTGATGATCAAACGGGAGAAGCCTTTATATTCGGTTCATCTCAACCATCAGAAGCAGTCGATTTTGTTAAAAATCCAGATAAATGGGTAAGACTAGATAATGGTCATTATGGGCGAGCAAAAGATTACCCTTGGATGCGTAAAGAGTAATTGTTGCATTTTTTACAACACTTGCTACCATTCTAATATTCGAAGCCGGTGAGCGATAACATCGGGGTCTATCAGAACGACCTAAAAGGGTTGAACCAAAAGTCCGCAGGCTCAAGCGATATGAGTATTTTGACAAACCATTTGTATTTAACAGCATAGGAGATTGCCACTATGGCATTGACTAACTTTGCTGCACTTACAGACGAGCAGAAAACAGTCTGGTCTATGGACTTTTGGAAGCACGCCCGTAACTACAGCTTCATGAACAAATTCACTGGCACAGGCCAAGACTCACTCATTCAACGCGTAACTGAACTGCGCAAAGATGAGCGAGGCGCTCGTGCTGTAATCACCCTCGTAGCTGACCTGCTTGGTGACGGTATCGCAGGAGACCGTACTCTGGAAGGCAACGAAGAAGCCATGCGTTCTTACGATCAGGTTATCCGTATTGACCAACTGCGTCATGCTAACCGCAATATGGGTAAAATGAACGATCAGAAATCCATCGTCCGTTTCCGCGAGCAGTCTCGTGACAAACTGGCTTATTGGATGGCTGACCGTATGGACCAGCTTGCTATCCTCACCATGTCTGGTGTTGGTTACGGCGTACACACCAACGGTGCTACCCGTGTAGGTTCCGACCTGATCAATCTGGAATATGCTGCTGATGTTAAAGCAGGTTCTGCTAACCGCGCTTTCGTCTGGGACGGTACTAACAAAGTTCTGTCCACCACTCAGACTCAGACTGACATCACCCTTGCCGCTGATAAACCGACTTGGGAAATGTTCGTTGAACTGAAAGCACAGGCCAAGAACAACTACGTACGTCCAGTCCGTACTTCTGACGGTATCGATTTCTACCATGCTTTCGTTACTCCAGATGCTATGGCTGCTCTGAAGAAAGATCCAAACTTCATTGCTATGGTTCGTGACGCCGGTGTTCGTGGTGCTTCAAACCCACTGTTCAAAGGTACTGATACCATTATGGTTGACGGTATTGCTATCTCTGAATATCGCCATGTATTCAACAACAAAGGTCTGGCAGATGGTTCCCGTTGGGGCGCTTCTGGCGACGTAACAGGTTGTCGTATGCTGTTCTGTGGTGCTCAGGCTCTGGCTTTCGCCGACATCGGTGCTGCCTCTTGGGACGAAGAAATGTTTGACTACGAGAATCAGATCGGTATTTCTACTGGTAAGATCTTCGGTTTCCTCAAACCACAGTTCCATACTGACGTGACCAACTCTGTTGAAGACTTCGGTATTATGACTGTAGACTTCGCCACTGGAGGTAACGACTAATGGCTATTTCTAAAACTTATGGTCACCAAGACCAACTCGTATGCGTTGCAGAAATTGCCGTTGATGCGGATCTGGCAGCAGGTACTTATGTACTGGCTGACCTGCCGTTCGATGCCATCATCCTGAACGCAAGTCTGGTTGTTGAAACTGCTGTAACTGGTATGACTACCCCAACCGCTGCGCTGCAACTGCATCGTGCCGGTGGTGCGTATGACACCCCAGTTGCTCTGTTGGGTGCAACCGCAATCGACGCCGCTGCTACTACTGGCGCAACCAATGCGACCGTTGCATCTTCTGATGCGATTCGTATGGACGAGTCTGTAGACGTAGAAGTGGTAATCGCAGGTACTGGTACTGCTACCGCTGGCCGCATTTATGTGGTTATCGAGTACACTCGTACTGAGCGTGCACGCGAAGTTCGCTAAGGGTTCACACCCTCGGTGATGAGAAGGGGGTCTTCCGTAAGGAATACCCCCTTTTTTCTTTAAACTACACGACCCTATAGGGTTGGGAGACTAGAATGCCTGTAGAAATGGTACTACACTATGACCATCGCCACGTTTCTAAAACTGGTCGTATTGTTGGATTTAAAGCTGATGTCCCATCGATGATCCCCGACGATGTGGTGGCTGAATGTGTTGCTTTTGGTGCTCGTAGAACAGACAGTAAACCGGCTGTATCTGCCCCACCGAAGCCAAAGAATGAAACTGCTCCAAGCGGTATTGCTCGTAGTGATGCAATCAAGGCCGCTTTGGTAGTATTGAAAGAAGAAAACGACGAATCTAAGTTTGCTGGAACGGGTCGCCCGAAGGTAAATGAGGTTTCTAAGATGGCGGGCTTTACCGCTGATGCTAAAGAAGTATCGGACCTTTGGGACGAATTGAATGGCTCTGGAAACGAGTGATATTTTTAATCTTTTAAGACTTGAATTAGACGACAAAGAGTTGCCGGGTAACGGCGACTCTTCGTTCTCTCTTTGGTCGAATGAAGAACTATACCATTACATTGATGACGCTCAACGAGAATTTGCCCGAGACACGCTCTGCCTCGCTGACGCTTCTACTTTTAGTGCTGTTCCAGTTACTACTGATGATCCTTGGGTTACATTCGATTACCGAATTGTAGAACTGCGCCGGGTTTATCTTAACTCTACCGGCAATGTGGTGGAGTTTATGACGCTGAATGACTTTGAACGCGGCGGCAACTATCCCGGTGATTACGGACAGATGAAGCTCAATTCCAGTTGGAAACAGTCTTCAGGAATTCCGTCTATAATAATTACCGATATGGAGTCGGGTAAGGGTCGTTTGTACCCAATCCCGAACGCTGATGATTCGCTGGAGATGCTAGTCTACCGCGAGCCATTGGAGGAGATCGAGGATTCTTCTACCGACTTGGAGATTGATCCCAAGTTCAGAAGAGCCTTGGTGCATGGGGCTGCAATGCTGGCCTATGCCAAAGATGATGTTGAGACGTTCAATAAGGACGGTATTGATACGCATCTCGTATTGTGGAATCGAGCTAAAGAAGAGGCTCGATCTTTCTTTAGAAAGAAAACTCGTAGAGCACCCGTAACAACTTATGGTGGAATTTAAAAATGAGTGATAACGCTTTTGGTAATTTTCAAGAGAATGAGCTGCGAACTGGCATATTCCGTTCGGCAGACGTTACGGTATGGGCCGCGTCTACTGCTTATGTAGTTGGGGATAAAGTTGTTCCGTTGACAGGTACGCCTGATGGAAACGTCTATTTATGTATCGCCGCTGGTACTTCAGATTCAGCGGAACCTACTTGGGCCACTGCATTTGGTTCAACCACTTCAGAAACCGGTGCTTCAACCGTACAGTGGGTTACTTGCCAGATCGGTACATTGAAAACTCCATTACAGATGGCCTTGTTTGACGACAGTGAGACAATAACATCCATTTTAGATGGCCTTGGCACGGAAGTTACCGGTACATCTTACGCCCGAGTATCAGTTGATCCGGATGACGCGGTGTGGACCGCTGACGCTGTTGATGGCACTACAGCCAACGCTTCCGACATTGTGTTCCCAACCGCAGGCAGTAATGATTGGACAACAGCGCGTGCGGTCGTATTGCTTAACCCGAATGACGAGGTTGTCTTTGCAGGACAATTGAACTCCGACCGAGTTATTGGGGATGCAGAAACTTTTAAGATCAATGCTGGCGATCTTGTAATTAATATCGATTAATGGCCGTCTCCCCAAGAAATCTGAATGTTACGATTCCTATCCCGTCGCTCGGTATGCGAAATACGCGAGCAAAGGGACGCTATCCTTTGGGTGCGCTAGACGTAGCACAGAATGCAGATATTTTGCCAGATGACGGAGCACGTAAAACCGGTTACGAGATTCGGGACGGGTTTACCCAAGTAAGGTCGTTCACTAACGCTACAACTGCGTATACCACATCGGATGGTAAGCGGATGTTTGTCATTGAAGACGGTAATCTGCGTGAAATATTCTGGGATTTGACCTCGGCGACCCTTGCTACAGGGATGGGTTCGGGATACTACTCATTTGAAGAAGTCGGCCCACAGATACTTATTCTCGGCGAGAATTCCCAACTTATTCGCGGCAGCGAAGCATTTCCCTTTTTTATTCCACAAGCGCAAGTTCCGTCGATTCATATTGTCAGCGGTGACTTGCCCTCCGGTGAGTATGCTTTCGCAACGTGTTTAGTGGATTCACTAGGGCGGCGCGGGCCTCTGTCTACGGTCTCTACGGTTGTACTTCCTGATAATTCGGGTATATCGGCGGCATTTCCCGCTGTTTCCGGGTACAAAACTTTATTTTTTGTTACAACGACAAATGGTGAAGTGCTGTATGAGTTAGAGCTGACAGCAAGTACCTCCGTCATTTTCCTCAGCGACCTAACGCGGTTGGTCACACCTGTGAGTGAGGAACAAGTTGGAAGTACCAGTATTTCTAATTTTGGGAAAACTAATTACCATGACGGCCAGCTCTGGGTATGTGTTTACGAGCCTAGTCAGGACGTTACTTATTTGTTTTATAGCTATAGTTACTGGCTAAATTTATTCAGCCCCCTTGATATGTATATCGCAATTCAAGGAAATGTGAATTCTCTGAACTCAGTAGGTGGGGCTATGATCATCTCTACTGATAGAGAGATACTAGCGTACCAAGATAATTCGCTACAAACCCTCGCGGATTATGGGACTGTACCCGGGAGTCCAACTTCTAGGGATTACGGATCTGATACGCTATACTTATGGACAACTCGCGGGGTCTGTAAAGCCCTGCCTTTTGTAAATTTGACTGAGGAGAAAGTTAGTCTTCCTCCGGGGTCAGTTGCTAGTACCTCTTTTCTCGACGTAAAAGGTACTAAACGGTTTTTAATAATGACCGACACTTTGGGTAATTCGTTTAATAAATACTAGGAGTTTTTAACATGGCTATTCGTTTTTCAACTGGCCTCAAAAACGCCGTACTTGGAACTTC
>Ga0196901_1001799_pt1 | contig 10619 bp, 14 predicted proteins | sample CB_VirMetaG_FD_169099 | JGI IMG/M metagenome (GOLD analysis project Ga0196901, IMG submission 169099) | Freshwater to marine saline gradient viral communities from Chesapeake Bay - CB_1504_1 Viral MetaG (v3) (version 3) | ecosystem: Environmental > Aquatic > Marine > Coastal | place: USA... | reverse complement strand
AACCCAGCCTGTGACGGCACATCACGCAACGCTTGACGGTAGGTAGCCCACTCTGCTGGCATAGTTACGTCAGACATGCCCATCCAGTCAGTTTCAGATAGCAACTTGTCACGTTCTGCACGAACAGCCGTAGCAGCATCTGCGTCCTTGCGCGCCGTGTATGCAGCCTCTTGTTCTGCTTTGGTGTGAACCGTGCCATCTTCGTCGGTGTAGTCGGCAAACATATCACGTTCTACATACGCCTGTACCCAGTTGCCGTTTCCGTCTTGGGTGACACCATCACGCACCACTACCTTGTACTCGCCTGACGGGGCTGGTTGAGGTGCAGCCAGCACTGGGTCAACGCCCAAGAAGTCACAGGTTGCAGCATCCCATACGCGGGGCAGAGAAGTGTTGGGCATTGAGCGGCGAATTTCGCCTTGAGTTTTTACAGCACCAGTGGTGCGATTACGATATTCAGACATGGATTGATCCTTTCGTTAGTCTGTTGAAAATTATCACGGCAACGCTATTGCGTAACCCACATAGGTTCCATTAGGAAGCCCACCTGAAACTAATGTAAAACCAGAGGAGTTGGGGTCAATGTAATCTGTAGATGTGTTTTCAGTGGAATTTCCATTTAACCAAAGATATGGATCATTACCAGCGGTAATTCCTTGTGCCGATGTCCATACAAACCAATCGTTGTAACCCACACTGTCTGTTCGCTTGCACAAGACCAATGCCGCCCCGTTACTAAAGCCGCAGTCTACTGTTACATCAGAGCCAGAAATAGTTGCGCTCCAGACCTTAGAAACCCCTGCTAATGATGCAAACAAATAAGCAATATAGTAACCACCAGAACCAGCGTCATTTACATCATCATAATTTCCGACAGTAAACACCGAATTGGTTGGTTCTGTGTTGTTCCAGTAAATTGAAGATGTAACGGGTAAGTCACCAGTGTCTAAAGTTAATTTTTTTGTAGCACCTAAAGCGCTATGGTAAACAGCCCAATTTCTAGCCGCTCCTCTTATCTTCACCCAGATCATTTCTGGCACGACACCGAGGTTGTGAGGAATGGTGCGACCTGAAACGGAGTTGCCTTTGTAGGCGACCATATCAAAAAACCCGGGCGCTCTTCTCCAGTTATAAGCAATAGCAGAATAACCACTAAGACCTTGTTGGGAAACCCAGTAGTTATCAACTACTTTTGTATTGTTGTCAAACTTCCAAACGCCAGTTCCAGCCACAATATCAGAAGCGGAGTAAACACGATTTGAGGTGTTGCTTCCACGGATTCTGTCAAACACCCAGCGCCATTGGCCAGAGTTTCGCAGCGTTGTAATAGAAAAATCAACGGGCCAGTTTGTGGTTATGTTGTAATTAGACGCAGTTGTGTAAAGTGTAGTGTTGTAAACCTCAGAAGAACTTTCTACGGGCTTCATCGGTCCACGGCGGATGGCTATATAAATGTAGGTGTTACCAGATATGTTGGCCCCACTTGATCCATTAACAGCAAAACCATTTGTGGCGGGAATAATGCCGTTTTCACGGTCGGTGGCGGAATTTAAATTTGATGATAGTCGGTTAATAAGTGGATTAGCTGAACCACCAGCGGCTTCCCAATTTTGACCACGCATAATATCGCCAATTTGCCAATTTGCGATTGATGTAATGTTTTTAGTCAACACCCACTGCGGCTCGAAGCCAACGCTAATTTCATTGTAAGTCGATGTTGAACCGTTGCCGACATAACTCCCACAGCTAATAATGTTTTGCTCGCCATCTTCGCCAAAGCCCCCTGCATCGTGTGCGAATAGGTAGGCTACGTAGGTAGCACCGTTTTCGTTAATGTTATCAACGTTTCCAGCAGCTCCACTCCCAGACAAATCATTGGGCTTGAAACCTGTTGTTGTGATATATCCAATGGATTCTGCTGGAACTCCGCTTGCTCCTGCCGCAGCGGTTAAGTTCAGTCCAGATGTGCTATTGAAATATGCGTACAGCGTTGAACCTGCTGCACCACTTGTTCTGACAAATGTTGAGTAGTTTCCTGAACCAGATGTTCGCTTGATGATCAAAGCGCCAACAGTACCGCCAAGCGAATGTGCGATTGTCTGAGCAGAACCAGTCCCCGTGTACGTCACAACGTCAAAGAACTTAGGAGTTTTTCGGAATGTCCATGAGACGTAACCTTGTGCAGAAGCATTTACCAAAGACCCAGACCCAAGAGAGAACCCGTCTGAATTAAAACTTGTTATATTGCTTGTGTCGTAGGTTTGACCGCTCTGAATTGGTAAAGGAAGGTAATTATACCAATCTCTTTCCGTATCCGATAACACATGGTTACCTGTGTCTGTCCATTTTTTAATCCAAACCAACCCACTCTCGCCATCAAGGTCAATGCCGTTGGTGATCGTCTGCGTGGAGCCGTTGCCGGTGTGCAAATAAGTGCTGAAGACATCTTCAACATACAGCTTATCCCCACCTAACGCACCGGCTGCTGCTTGGACTACATCGCGTACTGACATATCTTTTCCTTAAGCCATTGCCTGACCAAGTACAAACCCGCGCCACGTTGTGCCGCCGTCGTAGGTGAAGAACGCCAGCGTATCAACACCGCTTGCCGTCAAAGTTGGAGCAGTAGCAGCATTCCAAGTGACGCCCGAAAAGAACGTCAGCGCAGCAGAGCCGCCGTTGGTAATGTCAATCACAAAAGCAGCAACCGACCCACTAGATGCCACGTTGCTAACCGTCAGCGTCTGTGCGCCCGACAAGGTGTAGGTAAAGTAGTTGCCAGCAGACAGGTCAATGTCGTTAGCGCCCATCGCCACCTTGGTTTCTTTAACACCCGTCAGCGTTGGCTGTGATGTTGGCGCAACTCCTGTCAGCGTGTTTGATGCGTAAGCGATGGTCTTATTGGTCAGCGTAGTTGTACTTGAAGCAGTAACTACGTTTGTTGGTGTGATGATTCCTGATAGCGTTGTCATTTAATTTGCTCCTTACGCAATCGCTAAAAATATGTATGTGCCTCCGCTGGCGTTTAGCGCAGCAGGTGCAGATGATGTCACCGTGAAGCCTGAAGCTAGTGGGTCGATGTAGTCAGTGCCGGTCACTTCAGCCGCTGCGCTGTTTAGTAACAGATACGGGTCATTACCAGCCACAATGCCCCGTGCGCTATCCCATACATACCAATCACCAGCGGAGTCAGTACGCTTAACTAGGACAAACCTAGCGCCCGTGGTGAAGCCACAATCTACGTTAATGTCAGCGGCTGTGCCTGTGTAACTACCGACTTTGGATACGCCTGCTACTGTGGCAAAGAGGTAGGCGATGTAGTTGTAACTAGAGTTATTTATTTCGCTTGCGCCATTCAACAAAGTAAAGGTGGTACTACCAAAAGCAGTTATGTTCCCATACGCCGCAAACCCATTAGAGTTTGAAAGAGCACCTTCATTAGGCGCTGTACTAGATAGTGCTACTACCCATTTAGCTCCACCACCGGATAGAGTTCTATTTTTTAAAATAATCAACTCAGGCGCAACCCCAAGGTTATGGTTTACGGCTCGTCCTAGTGTTGAATCACCCGTATAAGCCACCATATCAAAGAAACCGGGGGCACGGCGGAAGGCTCCAGCGCCATATGTATACCCGCTATTGTTGTAGCTTGCGTCAGCAATGCCTAAAGTCCACCCCAGCGAACCATACTCAGTTACATAATATCCAGTTGCAACGCCTTCAGAACCAGTGTCGTTTGTATTTAATCCTCTACCCGTCCCGCGCAAACGATCCATGAACTTGTTATCAGTTCCGTTGCTTCGGCTCTTTGTCCAGATCAAATCAGGCGCAAAGTTTGGGTTTGTGAATGAACGACTTGATGCTCCGTCGCCTGTATAAGCAACCGGACTAAACACCTCAGTCCCACTCTCAGGAGTCTTCATCGGTCCACGGCGGATGGCTATGTAGATGTAGGTCTGACCGCTTCTGTTAAATTTACCGTCATTTCCAACAGCATAGAATCCCTGTGAAGCAACAGCAATACCATATAAGCTGGGTGAAACCTCAGCCGAACTAAGATCAGGTCTTAAATATGCAGATACCGCACCCTCATTTGGAGTAGACCCACGCATATTGTCAACTAAATACCAGTTTTCAGGTTCACTTGGGCTTATACCTGCGTTTTTTACTAAAACCCATTGTGGTTCCCATCCTAAATTTACAAAATTAGTTATTGAGTTAGAACCATTTCCAGTGTAACTCCCACAGCTAATAATGCTTTGGTCGCCGTCGTCGCCAAAGCCCCCTGCATCGTGGGCGAAGAGATATGCAACGTAGGTTGAACCACTGGCGTTAACCACTTGGTTCGTACCTACTGTAAATTCTGTTTCTGTTGGGGTTGTATTATTCCAAAATGTTGAAGATGTTTGCTGTTGTGCCGTTGAATTCAAAAGTAAATAGTCGGTATTTGGTAAACTACGGTGGTAAACCCCCCAGTTTGATACATTATTTACACGCTTAACAATAATACACCCCGGCACACTGCCAAGGTTATGTGCCACGGTACGCCCAGCAACACCATTCCCCGTGTAGGTCACCACATCAAAGAACTTTGGAGCCTTGCGCCACGTCCATGAGGCGATGGGATAGCCAGAACCATTATCTGTATAAGTAAAACCATCAGATAAAAAACTTGAGGGGGCATTATTCCCATTAGTTACTTCAGAAGACGTACTGTTAGCTTTTAAAACTTTTAGTGCGCCACGGTCTGTATCAACCAACATATGGTCATTTGTAATACTACGCCACTTAGTCCACACCATCCCGCCTTCACCAGCAAGGTCAATGCCGTTGGTAATAGTGTTTGCAGAGTTTGTGCCTGTCCATAAATAGGTGCTAAAGACATCTTCAACATACAGCTTGTCCCCACCAACACCAGCGGCGGCTTGCATCGTTGCTATTAAATCTGCCATGTCAGTTCTTTACTGTGGGTTACTTAATATCAAGACCAACGACAAAACCAAAGTACGTTGTCCCGCCATCTCTCGTTGTAAATACAAGCTGATCTACGCCAGCGGCTGTCAACGTAGGTGCAGTGCCGCCTACCCAGTCTACAGAGGCAGGCCAAGTAATAGCAAACGCACCACCGTTAGTCAACTCAAGCACAAAACCACAAAAATCACCTGACGCAACAGGATTACTAAACGTAAACGTACAAGCCTGATCCAACGTAGCAGAGAAAAAGTTGCCCGTGTCGAAGTCAATGGTGCGAGTAGCGCCTGTGTTGCCAATTGCTACACCTTCAATAGCATAATCTTGTAGCGTCTTGTTGGTCAGCGTCTGCGTGCCAGTTAGAGTAACAGCCGTACCGCCGTTGCCGCCAACTTGCGCGTATACATTCCAGTCCGACCCGTCATAAACAAGCTGGACAGAAGCCCCGCCAATATCACAAACAAGGTCTTCGGCGGCACCTGATATGGTCTCACCGTTACGCCCAACGGTTAAATTGTTCGTCGCCCAGTCACCAGTAGGATCAGCAACAACCACTTGATCGCCAGACGCTGGACTAGCCGGGAGAGTTACCGTAAACGCGCCGCCAGAGGTATTTGCCAGCACACCCTCGTTATTCTGGGTCGTATAGGTAGTCGTCTTAACTACATAATCAATACCGCCCGGTGCCGGTGCAGCCGATGTCCATGTCGTGCCATTAGACGTAAGAATATTGCCCGAAGTGCCGGGTGAAGTAAGCCCCGTACCACCAGAAGAATATGCCAACGCAGTGCTAAGAGTCAGTGCGGGGATGTGCGTTACCTGAGACACCACGTTCGTGCCGTCTGCATAGACCAGCACGGATTCGCCATTAGGCACCGTCACCCCAGTGCCAGCAGAGGTCTTGACTACAATACTCTGGCTACCCGTCGTATTGTTCTGCACCACATACGGCTTCTGAACCGTAGGCACAATCAAGTTGCGCGTGGCCGTTAGGCTTACGCTAGATGTTACATTAAGTACTAAATTACGAGCAACCTGCGTGGCGTTTGAGTCGCTTAGCGTCAGCGTCAGGTCAGCGTCTGATGTGAAATCAGGGTTACCGTAGCCCACAATGGACTGTTCTAGCGCCGTGCCGAGGTTGGTATTAGTGGTCGTGCCCCAAGTCCCTGACTGCTCACCGGTAGCAATCAGCTCAATCTTGAGGTTAGTTGAGTATGTTGAGGCCATAATCTGTCCTTATTCCGTGTTTATGCCGCGATTAGCAGCCAATTTGGATCCTGTTCAGTGTTAACAAGCCCCCAAACTAGGGGTTCCCGGGTCAAAGCTGTGGCGCTCACACCCGTCAAATATACATTAGAATCAGCCGTAACGCTAGCTGAACCTAGAGCTGTAACACCTTGTACCCCAGTTACCGGGACACTGTTTACGGTTCTAGTAGTCGCAGTACCTAATGCTGCTGTAGCCGAGACACCTGTCAGCGTTACATTTGCCGCTCCAATTGCAACCGTCGTACCAAGAGCCGTGGTGCCCTGCACCCCAGTAACAGATATGTTCTGTTGCGTAGAGAATGATACGGTACCAACCGCACCGGTGGACAAGACCCCAGTAACAGATATGTTCTGTTCTGTAGAAGTTGACGCGGTGCCTAAAGCGGCTGTAGCGGAGACCCCAGTAACAGATATGTTCTGTTGCGTAGAGAATGATACGGTACCAACCGCACCGGTGGACGAGACCCCCGTGACTTCAACTGGGATAGGCTCACCCCATGCGCCACTTGACCAAGTGTCTCGGCCCCACCCGGTGAGGGTAGCCATAGCTGCTCCCTGTTAGGCTATACGGATGATGGCGTTAGATGCATCCGATACTGGGAAAATCACAGTAAAATCACCAGCAGTCGAGGTCTTGTCGCCACCAAAATCCAGAATTGCCACGGCAGGGTTGGTATACGTATGCGCCGGAGTCGTGTTGTAAATCATAGCCCCACGAGCAGTAATCGTTGCGGTAGACCATGTTTCATCAGCAAAATCGGTGATCGCAGTCGTACCAGAAGTGCCCGGGTTGACATTAGTCAGCGCCTGACCGCCAGCCACGTAGCCCGTACCGGAGGTCTCATTGGTAGCCGTATAAGCCGTGGTCGTAGCATCAAGTGTCGCTGACGAGGTGTACAGCGCCATGTAAAAAGTATCGCCGGAAGTACGGAAATCATGTACACCCTCCAATAGCTGCTGCTTGAAAGATGTGCACATTGCCTGAGTAATTGCCATGATTGGCTCCTTAGTTTAGAAGGTTAATCAACTCGGGATGACCCGATTCACGTAATCTGTTAGCAATCGTAGTCCTGTCGGATTTGATTGCTTCCTTCATGTAATACACCAGCACACTGCGAATCTTTGCTCGAAACGCCAGCGCTTGGTCTCTAACCGCCGGATGGGACTCATCCCCAACAGAAATTATCTTGTCCAGAGCACGCTCAGCCACCTCTTCTGGGGTAAAGCCTCGACCACTTGTAGCCTCAACTCGTACACCCGTAAGGAGTGCGGGGGTTTGAACACCTAGATTCATCATGTAACTTGCACCCTAGCTTGACCTGAACGATAGGCATCTTGACGCTCCAGCCCATCACCCAGACGTTTAGCCAATTGAAGCGCCTCGTTGTACTTGCCGTTGTATAGCTGTAGCATGTCGGGCTCACCCTTCATAAAGGTGTATGCCTCAACCAAAGAGCCGTACAGCAACACAGGATCAAAGTTGTCCCCAAGCCACGATGTGCCAGAAGCCGCAGTTGTAATGGACTCTGGGTAGTAGAAATAGTGCAACTCAATGTTGTAGTCGGCGTCGGGTGTAGGCCCCAAAATAAACGTCAGCTCCGTCTGTACAGTAGACCTAGGCCCAAACAAAGCATAGTGTTTTGGCGTCCCCGTAGAAGAAGGTGTTGGATACGCTTCGCGTATAAAGTTTACGTCCTTGTTTAGTAGGAATGTAAACTCGCCACTATCGGCTATTACGGCCATCGAGTACGCGGACAGAAAATCAATCGGACAAGCTAAGTAGGAAATGCCACTCGTTGTCGTCCCGGTCACGTTTTTGCGTAACGATGGGAACTGAATAGAGTTAAAAATCCGCTGCTCAGCCTGCTCAACAAACGTAGCAAGGTCGGCTGCACTAAAGCTATTCTCAGTGTAGTCTTGGATCGCAGTGGTTAACTCAGAGTAGTTCATTACATTACCCCGCCGCCAGCTTCAGGGACGGATGTCGCCCAAATCCTAACGTGTTGCTTCGGTTGCCAAGGCTGGCCGCAGTTTGTGCAGTTCCCTGTAGCAGCCTCTACATCGCTAACTGGGTCGTTGCAGTTGCTACACAACACCTCAATCTCGTGTCGTGGCTCAATAGCACCGGACGCCAATGCCCGAGCTTCTACAACTTTTTTCATGCCATAGGCCCCCGGGCCATCGTACCTTTGGTCGCCGCACCGGTACCACGAATCTTTACGCCGGTGGTTTTAACTCCGGTTTCGGGGTACCCAGCCGTTTTAGGTACAGGTACAGGTTTTGGTTGCTGGTATTTATTTAGGCAAGCGGTTTTATTCATACTAACTCCTTACGATACGGTCACCGTAACAGTGCCAACTGTACACGAAGATTGCACTCCAAGCAATGGATTCCAACCCCATTGAATACCTCTAGACGCTGTCGGCGCTCCTGTGTATTCAAACGAACGATCTGGACGCGGATTCATAACTGCCTGCGGATCAACCACAGGGTATTTACCAACTTTGTATTGCGGATGATCCGGTTCCCAGCATTGAGGACATACCTGAAGATTGGTAGGTGCTTCGTTTACCACCAACTCTTTAAGTACCTTACGCTTGTACTTAAACCCACACCTATCGCAGTCGGCGAGAGTGTGTTTACCCTGAGCGTATTTAGAAGACATCAGCGTTTACCCTATAGTCATGTACCGTGGTACAAGTTGGAACGTAGCTTTTTCTCTGTCTTCAGTAGCAGCAAGCTCCCATGCTTCGTCATACTGCTGTTTCAGTAAGCCAATACGTTCAAGCCCGTTTGGAAGTTTCAACGCTAAGTAATACGCCAAACCGGCCGTTAAGCAGTTAAGGAACCTAAAAGGCACATCCATCGTGTTGACACCGTTACCCGCGTCTTGGATACGGCGTAAGCGCCAGTACACCAGAGTATAAGTTTGGGCAGAGTCAGGCACAGGCCACAAGTTAATTGACGGGGCGCTCGTCTGGCGGTCAATGTATATCTGTACCGGACGACCAGTAGTTAGTTTGTTTGGGATGCTAGAGTAGGTAGAAACACTAATACGTGAAACACTTAGATCCGCTTGATTTGCCGCAGACCCCGCATCCGTGCGAATTACATGCTCTAGAAGATCAACCGTGTCAGCCGGTAGGGTGTACGTGCCAACACCGGCAGTAAGTACCTGAGACCCTTGCTCAACTGTCCAAAGATTGATACCCCGGTTAGCCCAGTCGGTGAACATGAGGTTAAGGCTACGGCGGGCCGTACGCAGGTCATACCCACTACGCAACTCGCTACCCGCGCGTTCAAACGCCTCCTCGACCAACTCGGTCAAGTCCATGTTGAATGTTGCGGTGCCTGATGTAGCCATTATTTACCTCTGTTCCTATGCGGAGCCACCTTCTTAGCTATTCTTTTGGGCTGTTGGACGAATTGCTGCCCAGCAGCTTTGCCTTTGCGTTTTGCACGTGTTGTAGCAGCGTACTCCGCAGGGCTGAGAGCTTTGATAGCAGACTCTGGAAGGTATCTTTCACCTGTTTCAGAAGATTTTTTACCACTCTTGGTTCTCCACTTCTGTGCCGTCCAAGCCTTTAAAGACTGCTGCGGTTTTTTCACTTTTTCATTTTCCGCAAAGTCTGGGCTAAACGAGCACGTTGACCCATCTTACCCGGGGCTTGCGCCGCTTTGGCAAGTTTTTTTGCTGGGATTTTTTCACCAGCTTTAACACCCATAGCTTCTTTCAACGCTCCGGGTTTCTTAATTGCGCTTTGAATCCACTTACCGCTCTTAGCGGTAACTTCTTTTTTCGTCTTGCTAAGTTTCTCAAAGTCCCTCAGCATGTCTAAAGCAGATGTATCTTTCGACGTACTCCCTCTAGAGCTAGGCACTCTTAAGCGGGCGGCGGAATACGGAACTTTGGGCTCAGGGATAATGTCTTTTACGCTAACGCCTTTTTTAACGCCTGCGGGGGATTTATATTCAGCCACGATAGCCACCGCCTTTCTCTTTGTATTTCTTAGCAAGCAACTGCGCCTTACGGGCTGACCATTGACCAGCAGCGGTGCCTTGGACGGCTCGCCCTTTAATAGACTCAAACAGTTGCTTACGCATACTGGGTTTGGTGTAGTTGCCAGCAGCGTTTACTTTTGACTTGACCTTACCACCTTTTTTGGCCTCTAAGACTTTATCGTTTTTGTCTTCAGGGGGGTAATACGGCATCTTCCGTTGACCCTTCGGTGGGACATAACGCCACTCATCATCGCGGTGCCCTTCGGGGCCACTTTTTTCGGTAGTCTTTACCCGGCCTTTATTGCTAAAGGCAACAGGCTTCATAGCCCGACCCATACCGCGACAATTCATCATGTCAGCACATCCTTCCTTTGGTCT